>Ga0073908_1000769_pt1 | contig 50686 bp, 62 predicted proteins | sample MucameincwithD2O_FD_65484 | JGI IMG/M metagenome (GOLD analysis project Ga0073908, IMG submission 65484) | Mouse cecum microbial communities from Vienna, Austria - Mucus amended microcosms incubated with D2O | ecosystem: Host-associated > Mammals > Digestive system > Large intestine > Cecum... | reverse complement strand
GTGACAGAGGTGCTCGGTAAAACCGGAAAATTTGTGGATGGATTTTCTCCGGGCTATGGTTTTACCGGAATTGCGGTTGCTGTTCTGGGGCGCAACAATCCGGCGGGCGTTCTTTTAAGTGCGCTGCTCTTTGGTATCATGGAATCGGGTGCGATGAAGATGAGTTATGTGGCGGGTGTGTCTACCAGCATGATTAAGGTAATGCAGGGCCTTGTGATTCTGTTTGTGGCGACTCCAAATCTGGTAAGTTTTTTAAGACGGCGAAAGGGGGAGCGAAAAGGTGAATAATTTACAGCATTTGTTTTCCATGCATATGGTGCTTTCAACGCTCCGTCTGGCGATTCCTTTGACGCTTGCCTCAATCGGAAGCGTAATCTGTGAGCGGAGCGGAATCATTAATCTGGGAATTGAGGGTATGATGCTCTCTGGTGCATTTGGTGCAGTGTTTGGCACCCATATATCCGGCTCTCCCTGGATTGGTATGCTTGTGGCAATTCTTGTGGGCGGCCTGTTTGGACTGATTCATGCGCTTCTGTGTATCCGCTACCGAACTAATCAGGCAGTCAGCGGAGTCGGAATTAATATTTTTGCATCGGGTATCACGATTGTGCTCTGTCAGGTTGTGTGGAACAAAGAGGGGTTAAGCGGCGAGGTTACAGCCATACCGAACGTGACGGTTCCTGGACTCAGTCAGATTCCGGTGCTTGGCAAATTGTTTGAGAAACAGTCTCCGTACTTTTTTATCACGCTTGTGATTGTTGCGGTTTCGTGGTACGTGATGTATCGGACAAAAGTCGGCCTGCGGTTGCGCACGATCGGCGATAATTCAAAAGCGGCTGCAACGGCCGGAGTCAATGTGACGCGTTACCGTTACGTATCTGTGATTGTCTGCGGCATGCTGTGCGGGCTGGCCGGTTCGTTCCTGTCCATTGTACAGAGCAACCTGTTTGTCAAGGATATGGTGGCAGGGCGCGGTTACATCGCTTTGGCGGCGACGATTTTTGGCGGCTGGAATCCGTTTGGTTCGTTCCTGGCCAGTTTGTTGTTCGCCTTTTCACAGGCGCTTCGTATCAATATCGAACTGGATATTCCGGAGCAGTTTTTACAGATGCTTCCGTATTTGCTGACTATGGTGGTGCTGATCATTGCCGGACGTAAAGTGAAAGGCCCGCAGGAGTCGGGAGATATCAGGGACTGACAGATAGTTACATGATTTTTTATAGGAGAAGATACGGAAGTGTTTTCATAGGATCTTACAGAATTTCAGGGGCAGATTTCTGATAGTTAGAAATCTGCCCCTGGTTTTATCGGATTGCTATTTATCGGATGTGCCCCTGTTTTTTGCTTTGCATATAAGCTGTGTCATGGTTCCCATTGGACAGTACACGCACCAGGAACGTGGTTTGAATAAAACCATTGTGACAAATCCGAGTACAGTGGAAGTAAGCATTACACTGTAAAAGCCGAATGCAAACTGTGCAACACCGTCGGAGAAGAGCGTTCCATGATAGGCCCAGTGCCATGGAAGTTTAAACGTCCAAAGCAGGGTGACTGCCTTGCCTAGCGTTTTAGTTCCGGCAAATACCAGATAGGTGTTCCAAAGCATGAGAAAAAACATTACAAAAAAGAAGATTAAAAATCCATAGCGAAAATAGCTTGATTTCATCCATTTGGGGATATCCTTTTTGCGGGAAAGCCCGAAGTTGCCGCCAATCAGGGAAAAAAGCTGACCCCTGCCGCAATATTTGTTACAGTAAGCTTTGCTGCCGTTTGCGACTGCGATAATCAGCGGGATAAAGAAACAAAGCAATCCAAGCCAAGCAAAAAGGATATTGAAAAATCCAAGAATCAGATAAGTGAGTGAAACAACCCAGAGGTAATCGTACCATTTCTTTTTTCCTTTCATTCCTTTACCACCTCCATTGTGATAACACTTGCGGGACATTCTTTTGCACATTTTCTGCATCCGACGCACAGACTTTTGTTGATTTCGGCGTATGTACCTTTGTAGATTGAGATTGCGTTTTTGGGACAGACTTTTACGCAGCATCCGCAGGCAACGCATTCCTGAACGGTGACAATTGCGTTTCGTTTTGACATGAGTGGACTCCTTTTAAAAATAATGATGATAAATTGCGAAAGGGGCTGGCCTTTGCTTTCGCAAGTTTGAATTTTTATTTAGTATACAGGAGAGCGGGGGTTTCGTCCGTGACAAAGTTACAGAAACGGTTGTTTTTTTGGGGTATTAATAATTTGAGAGAAGTAAGGGGAACGAGGGGGGATAAGAGGATTTCAATAGGGGGGGAGGAAAAGAAATGGTTGACGTGGCGGTAAGTATCGGTCATAATTCAAATTAAGTAAATTGTGTATTTGAGTAGAGAAAAACGAAAGGAGATTATAGTTATGCATAAAAAAGGATTCATGGTGTTGGGATTAGCTTTGTGTGTGTTGCTTGGAGGGTGCTCGTCAGGAAATACGCAAAAGGAATCGAAGGAGACACAGAGTGAGGCACGTACGGAGAAGAAAACAGAGAAAGAGACAGAGCTGGCCTCTGAAACAAATACCGAGATAGGGGCTGAAAAGCACGGGGAGACAGAAACGGAGATAAATTCTGAGAAGCATACAGAGACGGAACGTGAAACGGGTGCTGCGGGACAAACGGAAGCAGGAACGGTGTCACAGGAAGATACAGAGGTGTCTGATTTGTCGGATGGACTTTTTGGTGTTTTTGAGACTAAGACGCTGGATGGGGAGAAGGTTGACCAGAATATATTTGCGCAGGCAGATTTGAATATGGTGAATATTTGGGGGACATTCTGCGGTCCGTGTATTAATGAGATGCCGGAGCTTGGAGAGCTGGCGGAGGAATATGCTGAAAAAGGAGTGCGTCTGATTGGTATTATTTCAGATGTGAGAGAGCCGGGGAATGAGGCGGCTGAGAAAATTATCGAGACGACAGGAGCGGATTACACGCATTTGGTTATGTCTCAGAGTCTTAAGGTAAATTATCTTGATCAGGTGCAGGCAGTTCCGACGACGATTTTCCTGGACAGAGAAGGAAAGCAGGTTGGAGAGGTCTGTGTGGGAGCGCAATCAAAAAAGAATTGGAGCAAGCTGATCGATGAAATGCTGGAGGAGGTTGCGAAATGATTTTTGATACGCATGCGCACTATGACGATCAGGCCTTTGACGAAGACCGGGATGTCATGCTGGGGCAGCTTGCGGCAAACAGAGTCGGTGCAGTGGTAAATGTAGGCGCGTCCCTGCGCGGCGTTCAGGCGAGCCAGGATCTGTCGGAGAAATATCCGTTTGTTTATGCTGCTGTTGGCGTGCATCCGGACGAGGTTGGTGCGCTGGATGAGCAGAAGCTTCTCTGGATGTATGATCTGTGCCGGAAACCGAAGACGGTGGCAGTGGGCGAGATCGGTTTGGATTATTACTGGGACAAGGAAACGCATGAATTTCAGAAAGAATGGTTTATCCGACAGCTTCAAATGGCGCGCGATGTCGGACTTCCGGTGAATATTCACAGCAGAGAGGCTACGGAGGATACGTTTCAGATTATGAAGCAGTACCATGCCGGGACGACGGGCGGCATCATCCACTGTTTTTCTTCGTCGGCATTTGTTGCGGCGGCTTATGTGGAGCTGGGATATTATATTGGAATCGGCGGTGTTGTGACGTTTAAAAATGCGAGAGTCATCAAAGAGGTTGTGGAGGCTGTTCCTTTGGAGCGCATTGTGCTGGAGACCGATTGTCCGTACCTTGCGCCGACGCCGCATCGCGGGAAGCGGAACTCTTCGCTTTATCTCGAATATGTGATTGAAGCGATTGCTGCGGTAAAGAAGATTACGCCGCAGGAGGTGGAAGAGGCCACCTGGAGAAATGCGCTGCGCGTCTATCCGAAGGCAGAGCGTGACATGAGAATGCAAAGCTGAAATAGCGAAGTGATGAGGCTTATACCAGAAAGACAGGAGCGCGGTTTTTAGAGCTGTTCTTTCTGACGACATAACGAATGGAGCAAAAAATGGAAAAGCTTTCAAATCCTCAGAAAACCATTGAGGTGATTCAAAAATACAGTTTTTATTTTCAGAAAAAATTCGGGCAGAATTTTCTGATTGACGCACATGTGCTGGACAAGATTATTGCGGCAGCGGAGATCACGAAGGACGATTTTGTGCTGGAAATCGGACCGGGCATCGGAACGATGACGCAGTATCTGGCAGAGGCGGCCCGCGAAGTGACAGCAGTGGAGATCGACCGAAATCTGATTCCCATCCTCCATGAGACGCTGGCGGAATATGATAATGTTACAATTTTAAATCAGGATGTCCTGAAGACGGATATCGCAGCGATCGCGCGTGAAAAAAACGGAGGCAGGCCAATTAAAGTGGTGGCAAATCTTCCGTATTATATTACAACGCCAATCATCATGGGGCTTCTGGAAAGTCAGGTGCCGGTGGATTGTATTGCGGTCATGGTACAAAAAGAGGTGGCGCAGCGGATGCAGGCAGGCCCTGGAACGAAGGATTATGGAGCACTTTCCCTTGCCGTTCAGTATTATGCGGAACCATATATTGCAGCCAACGTACCGCCGAACTGTTTTATCCCGCGTCCGAATGTCGGCAGTGCGGTAATCCGCCTGACTCGGTATCAGGAGCCGCCGGTGAAGGTAAAAGATGAAAAATTGCTGTTTGCCCTGATTCGCGCTTCCTTTAATCAGCGTCGGAAGACGCTCGTGAACGGACTGAAAAATTCGTCGGAGCTGCCGTATGGAAAAGAGGAATTATTATCTGCATTGGAAAAAGCAGGCTTGCCGGAAAATATAAGAGGCGAGGCGTTGACGCTGGAGCAATTTGCGCAGCTTGCAGATGCATTGATTCGGGAATAGATCCGTCCGCTTACTGACTGGCAGATAAAAAGATTAAAAGATAAAACAATTAAAATAGAAACGCAGTGCTCAAAACAGAAAGGAGTGATTGTATGATAAAAGAAGAACATTTTTATTTTCCTTCTGCGGAAGGAACCATGCAAATTCATGGTATGCGATGGGTTCCAGAAGGTGAGGTAAAAGCAGTATTTCAGATCACGCATGGAATGTCAGAGCATATTGAGCGTTACCGAGATTTTGCGATGTATCTGGCCGGGTTTGGCATTCTGGTAGTCGGACATGACCATCTGGGGCATGGAGGGTCTGCGCCTTCTGAAAAAGAGTTCGGATATTTTGCAAAGGAAAATGGAAATAAAATTCTCGTCAGTGATATTCACAGACTGGTGCGGATGACAAAGCGCGATTATAAAAAGCTTCCGTATATTCTGCTGGGACACAGCATGGGTTCCTTTCTTGCAAGGCAGTATCTGTGTCAGCATGGCGGCGAGCTGGATGGAGCCATTATCTGCGGGACAGGTTATCACTCCTATGCGGAAGCTCGGCTGGGGATGCTGGTGGCCAAAAGCGAGGCGTTTCTGCACGGTTGGGAATACCGGAGCCGTCTGCTTTGGTGGATGACCTTTGGAAGCTTCAATGCAAAATTTAAGGATACGTGTACGGACTGTGATTGGCTGTGCCGGGATTACGCTGTGGTGGAGGCGTATATCCGTGATCCGCTTTGTGGCTTTGCATTTACCGTAAATGGTTATTATAATATGCTGAAAGGCATTTCTAAAATTGCGCGTCCGGAATATCTCGAGAGGATGCCGAAGGAGCTTCCGGTTCTGTTTATCGCAGGCGAGAGCGATCCGGTTGGGAATTTTGGCAAAGGCGTGCGCCGTGTGGAAAAGGAGTTCCGCAAAATTGGGATGCAGCATGTGGCATGTAAACTGTATCCAGAAGACCGGCATGAGCTGTTAAATGAGCTGGATAAAAAGACTGTATACAAGGATATTGTAAAGTGGCTGGAAGAGAGCGGGCTTTTACAGAATTAAAATAAGATAATTACACAGGCTGTATAAAAATTTCCCATCCGGATGGATGGGAAATTTTGGTATCATTATTCTGTTTTATTGTTAGAACTGCAATACTCCTGTCTTTTCAAAATCTTTCTCCATATCGAAGGAGATCAAGAACGTATTTCCTGCCAGATAGAAGGCATCTTCAATGTAAAGACCGCGCATGGTATCATATTCTGCCTGTCCTGTCAGCATGTCGGAATAAAAATCATAGACCATTTCCTGGACGAAGCCTTTTTCTTCATCGTAGGAGAACAGGAGGTAGCGGTTGTCGCAGTAGAAACCGATCAGATTTTTTTCAGGCTGCACGAGAATGGATTTGTAGTTCTCAATGGCCGGACACCAGGTAATGCCTGGGATTGTGAAACGGTTTACCTCTGTAACCTGTTTCGGATCGGAAATGTCAAACATGGACAGCTTTAAGCCTGTGATCATTCCCGTGGCTTCATCTGCCTCGTAGCCGATACCAAGCAGGTGATTTTCTCCGTAAAAATGCAGGTAGGAGGAAAAACCGCTGACCTTCAGCTCGCCGAGTATCTGTGGATTTGCCGGATCGGACAGATCAACAGAAAACAGGGGATCTGTCTGGCGGAAGGTTACAAAGTAACCGATATCTCCGAAAAACCGGGCGGAACGGATTGTTTCGTTGTCAGCAAGTCCTTCAATCTTGCCGATTTGCTTTAACTGTTCGTCGAGGACATACAGTGCATTGTGTTCTGTCCAGTTTTGTTCGTAGTATTGGCCGGTGATGTTGCTGGCAAAATCACGGACTGCGTTGGCATCATCTCCGGTGTACGTGGAGACAACGCGCAGGTTTCCATCATATTCATTCAGAGAGAAGGAATTGTTCAGGTATCCTTTTACAGAACCGGCAGCTACGCCGACGATCTGTCCGTCTGAATAATGGAATTTTGTGATCTGCGTATGCGGCTGTCCGGAATCATATTTTGTGTTCGTAATGTAAATGTTTTCTGCACTTACATAGTAATTGGAAGCTCCGGATACCAGGATTTTGCTGTCAGCAATTGCATCCGGCTGTGCCGTATTGACAGAGGAGATCACAAGATAAGCGCTGTCGGAGAGGTTTTCCGGAAGGAAGACATCACCTGCTGCAGCTTCTGTTCCGTTGATACGCGGCATAATCGTACTGTTTTCATACGTATCCTGAATGTCCGGATGATAGCTGGTGAATAAGTAAATATACGGACCATTTTTACGGGACGTTTCATAAAAACCATCCTGTGTGACAGTACCTGTCAGAACCGGAGTTTTACGGTCAGCAATATCATAGGTCAGAAGTTTTGCCTGACGGTTTGCACTTGTATAATAAATATTTTCATTATTTTCAAGAGAAGTAATATACTCACTTAAAATAATGTAAAGTGTTTTCTTTTCCGCATCAAGATACATTTCCTGGATCGCACCCTCTGTCTGACTGCCGAGGTACGTAGTGCTGATGAACTGCGGTTCTTTTTTGTCGGCTTTGAGGATACTCAGAGACAGATCACGGCGAAGAATATAAATGTACTGTCCGTCTGTCTTGACGATATCTCCCTCATCTACGCTGAGTTCCTGCAGGTTTGTAGTGGAAAAGTCGGCGCCTGCCTCGCCGCTCCCACCAGCGTCAGCTGTATCCATGGTTGCTGAGCGGGCCATCTCCATCTGCATCGGTGCGGAATCTTCGACTATCTCACCGCTTATTAGATTAGTACCTTTTGAAGATATGCTGCCGTATCCGTCAGCGTCCATAGAATTCTGGCGAAACTGTTCATAGAGGGCAGTATAAATGGCCTGCGGATCGGAAGCGTACGTGAAAGACTCTTTGAACTGTGTTTTTGGTTTCTCTACATCCGGCGTACGCTCTGTCTGTGTAGAATCTTCGGACTGTACATGCCCAGTCTGGCCAGCTTTTTTTACAGTGTTTTCCTCTGTCTGGAAAATGACAGTGTCCTTCGGAGCAGCATCATGCTCGCTGCGTTTTGAGATACGCTGTGACTGCCACATAGCGGCCATGGCAAAGACGAAAACTGCGGCAATGCTCCCATAACGGGTCAGCGCACGATAGCGACGCTTCTTTTTATCAAATAAAACCGGCTCTGTGTTCTGGAGTTCTGGTTGCTCGCCCTGATATTTTTCCTGTTTGGCGCGCTCCCGAAGCATTTGTTCTACCGCATCAGGAGCCAGTGAGGAAGGCGGCGTCACCTGCTGCGCATCCTCTTTGATTTTCTGTAACATATCTTTTTCGTTCATGGAAATCTCCTTTCCCTGCTAAATTATACCTACAATAGCTAATTACAAAACTTTTATCAAATCCAGAACCCTGAGCAACGATACAAAATAAGGGGTGACTTGCTTGCCTCGGAACCCTGTTTTTGTATCGTTGCTCAGGGTTCGTCCGCCTTCCAAAAAGTCTCGCAATATTCAAAATAAAAAAATTCAGACAAGCAGCTCCTCCATCTTTTTCAGCGCCCGGCTCTGCCTGGAGCGCACAGTATTGGGATTCATCTGAAGCTGTTCGCCGATTTCCTGACTGGAATAGCCGGCAAAAATACTCATGGATATGATCAGACGATCTTCTCTGGAAAGCACACCAAGTGCACGCTGAATATCCGTCTGCTGGCAGATAGCCTCTTCTTTTTTACTTTCATCGCCCAAATCCTCATCCAGCTGCGCAGGGGCAGTGGTGTATTGGCGGATACGCCGGTTGCACTTGGCGGTTAAAATACGGAAAATCCAGGATTTGAAAGCAGATGCCTCCCGAAGCATATGTATTCCGGAGAAAGCATCCAGCACCGTTTCACTTACTGCATCTTCCGCATCCTGTGCGTGGCGCAGCGTATAAAGTGCAAAGCGATATAAATCTGTGTAGACAGCTTCATACAGCCTGGAAAATGCATGCGCATCCCCGCCTTGCGCCAGGCGGATCAGCTCAGTCGTTGTATTCATGAGAATCTCCTTTCTCTGTGTTTATATACTAAGTGCAAAAAGATCCCTGAACTGTTGCAGGGATCTTAAAATTTATTCATTTTTTTCAATGAAACCTTCTCCGTATACTTCACGGGTCTCCGTCATCATGATAAATGCGTTCGGGTCAATTTCATGCACGGCATTTAAGATTGTATGGGTCTGTACCTTGGAACAGGCGCACAACAATACGTCGCGTTCCTGACGAGTGTAGGTGCCCATGGCGCGGATTGCCGTAGAGCCTCGGTCCGTAATTTCACTGATTTTTTCAGCGATCTCCAGGCCGTTGTCCGTAATGATGACAGCCAGTGCCCCGGCGGATGTGCCATACATGATTTTATCAATCGCGAGGGAGGTGATAAAAGTGGTAATTAATCCATACAGTACCGCGTCCACGTGTTGAAATACGGGCCATCCGAGCAGGATTACAAGCAGATCAAGAACCATCGTCACAGCGCCGAGCGAGAGATGCGGATGCAGGCGCTTGATCGTCATGATCAGAAAATCGGCGCCTCCGGAGGAAGTGCCGCGCATGTAAAACAGGCCAAGCCCGATACCGAGAAATACGCCAGAATATAAAGCCGCCATAAAAGGAGAACCAGTATAAGACGGAGTGTACGGGAATACAATATCCAGGAAAAAGGTGCAAAGCAGCATGGTTCGCGCGGATTTTCGAAGAAATTGTTTTCCTACAACCCGATAACTGATCAGGATAAGCGGAATATTCAGAATCAGGGATGTGATACCGATCGGAAACTTCCATAAATAATTGATAATCAGAGCCAGACCAGATACACCTCCGGGCGCAAAGTCAGCGGCCCGTGCAAAAGTATAGATGCCGATTGCATAGCAGATACTGCCAATGAGATCGAATAAAAAATCAAGAAGTAAGTTTTTTGTACTTTTTTTCAGGTTCATGGTCAAGTCTCCGTTTCTTAATTAAAAAGCCTGCATCATTTTTCGGTAACGCAGGGAATGATCTATCAGTTATCCTATCATAATTTCAGGAATTTTAAAAGCCATATGGCCTGTACATTTATGCCTTGCAGGAACGCAGGAAAAAAGGTATAATGTCCGGAAAGAGGGCTTTTAGGGCCGGGTTGCGGCAGGTGTATGCGGCAGCTTTGTACAAAAATAGAAGAGGAGCTTATATTATGGAGTTTACCACAGTCAGAGAATTATACCGCAACAGCGGCACTTACACAGATAAGGAAATTACAGTCGGAGGATGGGTGCGCAGCATCCGTGATTCTAAGACGTTCGGTTTTATCGTTCTGCACGACGGTACCTTTTTTGAGACGCTTCAGATTGTTTATTCAGACAGCCTTGCGAATTTTGCAGAGATTTCCAAATTGAATGTCGGCGCGGCGATTATTGTAAAAGGTACCCTGGTTGCGACCCCGGGTGCAAAGCAGCCGTTTGAAATTCAGGCGACAAGTGTGGAAGTAGAAGGCGCATCCACACCGGATTATCCGATGCAGAAGAAGCGCCATTCGATGGAATATCTGCGGACCGTTCCGCATCTTCGTCCGCGAACGAATACTTTCCAGGCCGTGTTCCGCGTGCGGTCCCTGATTGCCTATGCAATACACAAATTTTTCCAGGAACGCGACTTTGTTTACGTGCATGCGCCGCTGATTACAGCCAGCGACTGTGAAGGCGCAGGAGAGATGTTCCAGGTGACGACATTTGACCTGAACAATATTCCGAAGAATGATAAAGGGGAAGTTGATTTTGCACAGGACTTTTTCGGAAAGGCAACAAAGCTGACAGTCAGCGGTCAGCTTGACGTTGAGGCATTTGCGCAGGCTTTCCGTAACGTCTATACCTTTGGTCCGACGTTCCGTTCTGAGAACTCCAATACGGCGCGTCATGCGGCGGAGTTCTGGATGATTGAGCCGGAGATTGCGTTTGCAGATCTGAAAGATGATATGATTCTGGCGGAGGACATGATTAAATATGTGATTCGTTACGTGCTGGAGCATGCGCCGGAGGAGATGAATTTCTTCAATTCGTTTGTGGACAAGGGACTAATTGAGCGTCTGAACCATGTCCTCAACTCTGAGTTTGGCCATGTGACCTACACGGAAGCAGTTGAGATTCTTGAGAAGAACAATGACAAATTTGAGTACAAGGTATCCTGGGGCTGTGACCTCCAGACCGAGCACGAACGTTATCTGACCGAGCAGGTATTTAAAAAGCCGCTGTTTGTGACCGATTATCCGAAGGAGATCAAAGCGTTTTATATGAAGCTGAACGAGGACGGAAAGACCGTTGCAGCTATGGACTGTCTTGTTCCGGGCATTGGAGAGATTATTGGCGGAAGTCAGAGAGAGGACGATCTGGAAAAGCTTCAGACGCGTATTGAAGAGCTGGGTATGAACGCGGAGGATTACAAATACTATATGGATCTGCGGAAATACGGTTCCACGCACCATGCAGGATTCGGGCTTGGTTTTGAGCGCTGCGTGATGTACCTGACCGGAATGTCAAATATCCGCGACGTGCTCCCATATCCGCGTACCGTGGGCAACTGCGAGTAAAGGAGAAGTATGAGCAGCAAGATTTTAGTTCTGGACGATGAGAAGGAGATTGCAGACGTAATCGCACTCTATCTGCGTAACGATGGTTATGAGGTGGAGACAGCCTACAGCGGCCGGGAGGCGCTGGGACTGATTGAGAAGGGAGAGCCGGATCTGGCGCTTCTCGACGTGATGCTTCCTGATATCGACGGTTTTCGAATTCTTCAGAAGATCCGGGAAAAATACAGATTTCCGGTTATCATGCTGACTGCCAAAACAGAATATACGGATAAGATTGCCGGGCTGACACTGGGGGCGGATGATTACATTGCAAAGCCGTTTAATCCTCTGGAGCTTGTGGCGAGGGTCAAGGCTCAGCTCCGTCGTTACACAAAGTACAACGAAAACAACAAGCAGCAGGGCAATCTCATTGACTTTGCCGGGCTTTTGATGAATCGTGATACACATGAGTGTACCTACAACGAACGGGAGCTGGTACTGACGCCAATTGAGTTTGATATTCTGTGGCTTCTGTGTGAAAACCGTGGCAAGGTGATTAGCTCCGAGCAGCTGTTTGAACAGATCTGGAAGGAAAAATATTTCAAAAACAGCAATAATACCGTGATGGTTCATATCCGTCATCTGCGCGAAAAGATGGGGGATGGCAGAAGGAAAAGTGATTTTATCAAAACCGTCTGGGGAGTAGGATATAAGGTTGAAAAATAATTATGGAAAGTTAAAACGAGCAATACTGATCCGCTCACTTCTGATTTCCGTTTTGGTGGCGGCAATCGGATACGGCATCCTGACATTTCTGGTGGACGGAGTTTTTCAGGACAGCTTCGCACGGTTTGTCATGGCTATTTTTACGAGATTCGGCATTGAGCAATGGAAAGCAGTGGAGTATTACAACCGTATATTTGTCTACAACAAATCCATTTTTGTGGTGGGAAGTCTGGGGATTTTGTTCCTGTTTTATTTTTATGTTTCTGTGGGACGTCTGACGAAGTATCTGAACGATATCAGCGGTGCCCTGGAAAAGACGCTGAACCCTTCGGATGAGCCAATTATTCTGGTGCCTGAGCTGGAGCCGATGGCTGAGACGCTTTCCACACTCAAAATGAAGCTGAAATGCCGCGAGAGGGAAGCAGCGGAGAGCGAGCAGCGCAAAAATGAGCTGGTCGTTTATCTTGCGCATGACCTTAAGACGCCATTGACCTCTGTGATTGCTTATTTGACGATGCTCGATGAGCAGTCGGATATGCCGCAGGAAGACCGGGCAAAGTACACGCATATCACGCTGGAAAAGGCGATACGGCTGGAAGAGCTGATCAGTGAGTTTTTTGATATTACGAGATTTAATTTGCAGAATATTGTTCTGGACAAAGAACGGCTGAATCTTTCGATTTTGCTGGAACAGCTGGCGGACGAGAGCTATGGAATGTTGAGCGAGAAGAACATGGTCTGTGCCGTGGATGTGGAAGAGAAGCTGATGTTCCAGGGAGATCCGGATAAGCTTGCGCGTGTGTTTGACAATCTTCTGCGCAATGCCGCTGCGTATGGCTATGAAGGAACGCAGATTCTGATTCAGGCCAGAGGAGGCAACGATTATATTACGATTATTTTTACGAATGAAGGGCCGCAGATTCCGCAGAAAAAGCTGGAAATGATTTTTGAAAAGTTTTATCGGATTGATGATGCCAGATCAAGCCGGACCGGAGGCGCCGGATTGGGACTTGCGATTGCAAAGCAGATCGTGGAGCTCCATGGCGGAACCATTTCTGCGACAAGCGACAGCCGGAATACACGTTTTATTGTAAGCTTTCCGGTTCAGGAATAGTAAGGGGGATATCACATGTCTGGAAAAAAAAGAAAGAAAACATTTGGAGACGTGCTCAGTACACTGTTGATGCTCGTTGCGCTTGGTGTATTTGTTTTTTCTGCGTATACCCTGTATGGTTTTTATCAGGAATATCGCAAAAGCTCCGTAGAATATGACAACCTGGAGAATGACTATGCATCTGTGGACGAAGCAGATGAAACCGAGGATTTTGATGCGCTTGAGGATGATAAGACAGTACAGGATTTACAGAACAAGCAGAATATCAGCGGAAAAGAAGTTGTGACCGTTATGGAAAATGGAAAACAGATTACGGTACCGACTATGCGCAACCCCATTGATTTTACAGAGTTGAAACAGAAAAATGAAGATATTGTCGGCTGGTTGCGTATCCGTGCGCTCGGCATTTCCTACCCGGTCGTACAGGGGGAGGATAATGATTTTTATCTGCACCGCACCTTTGAAAAAGAAGACAACTTTGCTGGCTGTATTTTTGTGAACTGTGACAACAGCGGGAATTTCACTGACCAGAACACCATCATCTACGGCCACAATATGAAAGATGGTTCCATGTTTGGAAAGCTGAAGAAATTTCGGGAAGAGGGTGTTTTTGATAAGAGCAAATATTTCTGGATGTTCACACCGGACCTGATCTATGAATACCGGATTTTCTCCGCAACGGTTGTAGATAAGACCGGAATTACATATCAGTCATTCTTCACGCAGGAGGATTTTGATACGCTGATGCAGCATGCGTTTGAGACGTCAGTGATCGACGGTTCCGATGTGGATGTCAATATGAACGACCGGATTATGACGCTTTCGACGTGTACCGGAGACGATGCAACGCGGTTTGTCGTGATGGGCAAGCTGGTGCAGATTTATGCTTCAAAGAAATAAAATAAATCTTTTTAATAATAAGGGGCTGTCCATCTTGTAATACTTTAAGATGGACAGCCTGCTTATTTTGCGTTGGATTGACAGTCGGTAGTTTTATATTGCTTCAAAAACAGGAATTTGATCTAAAGGGGCATCCACGGTATACCACTGATTGCCTTCATAGGTTTCTCCGGTAAAGTAGTGCTGCCAATTTCCCACAGGCAGATAAACATCCCAGGTGGTTGCGCCCTGCTCAGTTACCGGGCATACAAGATACTTATCCCCAAACATATACTGAGTTTCAGCTTTTCGTGCTTCCGGATCGTCCGGATACTCATAAGCCAGTGAGCGCATCATCGGATAGCCGGTTTCGCTTGCTTTTTCTGCGTTTTCCAAAATATAATCCTGAAGCTCATAGTGTATATCATTAAAGATGTTAAAGATATCAATAATGCTGTCATCGTGATAGCGTTCTGCCAAATTCCAAGGCATTCTGGTACGGCTCAAATCCGGGTTTTCACGGTTCCGGCCCTCAGAGTGAAGCTGGATGGCAGGAGAGAATGCTACCTGCGCAAGGGCTCTCAAATACAGCTCCTTGTATTCATATCCTGGCAGATCTCCTCCGAATCCGGCCATGTCCGGGGTATTGAAAGGAACATTGGAGAGGGCGAGATTCATCTGTGCATTCAGTACGGATCTGAACTCTTCCCAGGTTGGATTCTGATCGCCCATCCACATCCACGGATGCTGGTTCATATGGCGGCCTGCAGCGCGGCTGAACATGACTGCATCTCCACCAGTCAGTTCATTGGCAATGTCGTAGAGTGTCTGTGCATACAGATCCGGATAATCATTTCTGAGTTCATCTCCGCGGCGTCCGTCAAAGGCAACGGCATCACGTCCCCAGAGGAATTCTCCTCCGTCCGTTTTAAATCCGCTGATTCCGATTTCGGTAAACAGGTAGCCCATTTTTCCTTTCAGCCATTCTTTTGTCATCGGGTTGGTGAAGTCCAGAATCATATTATCTGTAAACCAGTCGTTTGGCTGCCGATAAGGAGTGCCGTCTTCATTCATAATAACCATATTGTTTTCAATCAGGTATTCGATGTCTGCGGTCATCTGCGGATTTGTGGAATTTCCGTCTTCATCCAGGGCAGGTTCTTTGATAGAGGGAACCAGCCACAGAATAAAGTGGGCATCCTTTTCCTTCATTTTTTCTACGAGAGCCACCGGATCGGTCCAGCGGTCACCCCAGATGAAATCAGAGGCGCTGAAATAATAGTCTCCGGACTGCGGCGTATAAGAGGAATCGCTGAAGATGTAGAAGTTATTTTTCCATCCCTCTGTAATAATAGCATTATATTTTACACTGTATTCCTCAGCCTTGTTCATTACGTCTTCAATTTCAGCGGTAGTGCGCCATTCATTTGCGCACAGCCAGGTACCAAAGGACCATTCAGGCGGCATAGCTGCATGACCGTTTACATCAGCGTATTCAGCTGCAATTTCCTCATTATCTCCAAGGAAAATATGCAGATCAGTCTGATTCTCTTTTCTGGAAGAAACGCGGTCAATAATCTGGATGTCATTGTTTTCAGAGGCCATCTGGAAGGAAATCTGATCGGACTCATCAATATAGAGACCGTATTTATCGGGAACCGTATAATAAGGAACCGGCGCATAGGTGGCACCGCTCTTATACTGCTCCAGATACCAGTTTATGGTTTGAATATGAACGGTATTTCCGCGTTGATTCAAATCGGCAAACTGCATACCAAATCCCATATACTGATCGTCATCCTGGCTGTCGAGATCATACTGAATCTGTTCTACATTGCCAGCGGAATCTGAAATTGCGGAAATTCCGTTGATTGCAGTAACATAATCGCCATTTTCATTATAAAAACGGATACTGAAAGGATTATAGTTTACTTCAACGCGGCAGTCGGAAGTTTTGGCCGTGAGACCGTTCTCATTTTCGATGATCTCAGCGCTCTGTTCGTCTGGTATAAGTTCGCCGAAGCCGGTATTTAAATGAATGCCGCCTTTTTCTCCGAATACCATTTGTATCTGGAAACCGTCCTCTGCTTCTAATACGAGACCGGCTTTTTCTGGATTGCGTTTCATGTTTGTATAATTCTGATGAGCCATAACGGTTACTTCATAATCCTCGCTGACGGTATCGCCAAACTGGAAATGATATGTAACTACGTCGTCCTTTTCAAGAGCCGGAAGATTGCAGGAATAGATTTCCCGGTCTACTTTACTCAGATCTACCTGATCTGCCTTATCTGCGGTAAATCCCGGGATAGCAAAGGGCAGGCTCAATACGTCCTCTACAAGGCCCATCTTTATGGGCTCCTGCTTTTCCCCATTTACAGTCCACTCCAGTGTTACATTGCGGATCATGAAATCTTCAGAATCCATTTTGGCAGAAACATAAATGGCAGTTTCCTCGCCTGAGATGGGAGTGGTGGGATTTCGTACCGCTGTTACCGGATCCACAACTTCGATCGAATAGACCTGCTGAATGCCATAAGGGGTATGACTAAAGGTCACCTCGCCAGTTTCGGCGTTGGCATAGCCAGTCAGGCCGAGCGGTACGGATAAAGTTAATAGGAGTGCTAAAACTTGTTTCTTTTTCATTCTTGATTCCTCCATTTTTCTTTACAGTTTATCAGTTTCAGTTATTCCGTTCCTGTTACTGCAATTGCACTATAAGCGATTTTATCCGCTGTGCCAACTCGATTATTTTATCTATAAAAGATAATGATTATAAAATAATGCCAATAAATCGTGCGTTATTCCATGGATTTTTTATGTAAAGTGCATATTAAAATCTGGAGAAAGTGTAAAAAAACCAATCCTCTAACGTTAGGACTTTAATCAAAATATATGATATAATCAATTTAACCAGAGAAACAAAAGGAGATTCAGGGGGAAACCATGAACAGATTAAAAAAAAGGACGCTTATTACAATAATCTGCGGTATACTCTGTGGATTTACGCAGACAGTAGATGCGACGGAAGTATGCAGCCCGCGGATTGCAGGTATCCTTTCTACAAAATCAACCTACTGGCAGGAAATGCTGCAGGGTATAGAGGAAGGCTGCAGGGAGCAGGGGCTTTCTTTTTTTGCTTTGGATATTTCGCTGCAGGACAAGGATGCTATGACCTGGAACGTGCTGGATGCCTGGCGGTTAGTATTGATGTCCGATGTAGATGTGATTATTGCTGAAGGCAATCTTCCGGATACGGAAGTGATAAAGGAAGCGCGGGAGAAAGGAATCAAGATTGTTCTGGTAGATTCTGATGCCGGAAAGGAACTGCGCGACGCCTATGTAGGAACAGATAATGTGCAGGCAGGTTACCTGGCGGCACAGATACTGGACGAGCTGTATGGAATCAGCAACAATCCTGTTATGATTCAGGATAATGAAACGAACGCTGCTGTTTCCGATCGTTTTTATGGAATTTGTGAGGCATTGAGGCAGAAATGGCCGGATGTAGAAATTAAATCTCCTGAGACACCCTGGTATTCAGAGCGGGTATCCAATTCCAGCCTGGAAAATCTGATTCTGGAAAATCCGGACATTCAGGCGATTTTTGGCCTGATGGAATCAGAAACGATGTTGTACGCACAAATTCTGAAACAGATTAACCTGGAAAAAAAGGTACATTTGATCGCCTTTGATCGTTCGGAGGAAACTCTGGAGCTTCTTGCAGATGGCATTGTTGACGCAGTAATTGTACAGCAAAGTTACGAGGTAGGCTATCAAAGCGCACAAATTGCAGGATGCCTGGCAAATGGAGGAACGCCGGAACAGGACACGATATATATAGATTGTTCAGTTATCAGCCACAAGGATCTTCCGGCTTTGGATGGAGGGAAAATCGAATGAATAAATATTATACGGTAGGGATTGTAGAGGATGAAGTTATCGAACGCCAGGCACTTCAACTAATTCTGATCCAAAACCGACCAATTCTGCAGATTGTTTTCGAGGCAGAAGACGGGAATAGTGCGTTGGAGTTGGTGCACAGGTATACTCCGGATATCCTGATTGTTGATATTCAGATTCCGGAGCGCTCCGGACTGGAGCTGTGCCAGGAACTTCGGCAGGAGGGGTATGCAGGGTTAATCATTATTAGCACCTCTTATTCTTTGTTTAACTATGCTTATCTGGCAATCAAGCTAAATGTATTGGATTATCTGTTGAAGCCAACCAGTGAGACGCAGATTTTGTCTGTATTAGACCGGTGTGTTTCTATACTGGAAAAGGATGAACAGCGAAAGGAAAAGGAACAGAGACTTGAGGAACATATGTGTCAGGCCAGATATGAGGCAGACAGGCGGTCTATCCACCATGTGCTATCCGGAAATGAACAGATATTACCGAAGCTGAGGGAGGTCGGGCTTCCACAGGACGGGGAATGGCAGGCAGTATGGATTGCCCAAGCATTGGATATTTCTGAAGATACAGGCACGCGAGAGGCACTCAGTCTGCATTCATCCGTTTGTCGGATCTTTCAGCGTGCTTTTTTTGTATTTGCCCGGATAGAAAAGGACAGGCTTCTTCTTTTCATTCATCCGCAGGAAACGAAGGAATTGTTTCAACTGTACAGTATGCTGCGCTGCTATATCTGGTCGCTCAAGCAGCTTACTGGTCAGAAACAGCCCTGCTATGTAGGGCCGGTATGTATATCGTTGGAAGAAATGCAAGCAGCCGGAAGGCAAATTCCCGAAGAATTGTATTCGCTGCAGATGACCAGCAGGGATTTTATTGGGTATACGTGTTTTGATCGCTGTCCGCGTGCATTTTCAAAGGATAAGTATGTATTTCATATGCACAAAATCCTTCGTCTTTTGCAGGATAATCGGATGAAATATCTGGAATCCATGATTCTCTCAGAGTTGCGGGAATATGCCGAAAGGGCGCCGCAAAAATTTTGGGAATATATTCGGATTTTTGTGGACGCAGTGATCTCGTTTTCTGATTCGTGGGATCTTTCTCGCGTTCAGGAGGAAATCAATCATACAGAGCTCCTGAAAAATCCGGAAAAGCAACAGGAGATAATTCATCAGATATTGTCTTTTCGTCCGACTGTCAATGAGGAAGGAGCAGATGCGTCGATCGATAAGATTCTCCGGATTATGCGTACGGAATATTCATCGGATCTGTCCCAGGCAGCGATTGCTCATCGGATGGGCATGACACAAACGTATTTTAGCCGTATCTTTAAAAACAAAACAGGGAAGACCTTCGTATCTGTGCTGACTGAGATAAGGATGAACCGGGCGAAAGAATTAATTGCAGAAAACAGAGGCATTACGATCGGTGAACTGACGGCATTATGCGGATATACGAGTAAAACGTATTTTTGCTCTCTTTTTCGGAAAACGACTGGACTTACTGTAAATGAATATCAAAGGCGGATAGAAGATGAAGAATAAAAAATTTCATACCCTGCAGGGAAAATTGGGTTTATTGGTCAGTATGATGATAAGTTTTAGAATGAAATTCGACAAGAGGTATTAAAGCCTCTGCCGAATTTCTTTTTTTATTGAAATAGCAGAGAAAAGGGAAAGCGTGCAGAGTGTAGAAACTCTAGCACGCTTATTTTTTACGACGAAAGAGAGGTAAGTAACCATGATGTATGAAGAATTTGAAAAAATCAGCGGGTGCGAAATCAGCTACAAGCAGTACGACGAAATAATAGAGCCTATGTATATGGCGCTGAATATGGATAAATACACATTCTGCGAAATGATAAAACCGACAGCAAAGAAAATGGAGCGTGAGGCGAGGATTGAAAAGGAAGAGGCAGCCGCAAAGAAGTTAGACAAAATTAGAGTTGTGACGGCTGAAAACGCATACGGATACACTTATTTTGAGGCAGAGGCAATAAGGTACAACAAAGAAAAGCAAACCGTAATAGCAAAGCCTATTGAGTGGACGTATGGAACGTATGAAAGAGGAAACTCACCGCAGGGCTGCTGGTGGACGAGCTGGGGCTATAAAAGCAAGGCAAAAGATAATAAGGACGGGACATTTACACTAAAACTTGAAAAAGTGGCAATGTGATAGGACAAAGGGCGGCGAGAGCCGCCCACATAGAAAGGAGCGGGGACAATGGCAAGGAAGTACAAGAGATTGCGCTATGAGGACAGACGGACAATAGAAAAGATGCTTAAGGCTGGCGACAGCATAGTAGAGATTGCGGCAGCAGTGGGAACGCATAGGGACACAATTTATAAGGAGCTTAACCGCAGCGGCACAGACCAACACACATATACGGCAGATGCAGCGCAGGCAACATTATAACCCAGAGGGGCGACGAAAGAGAGGTAGAAAAGTGAAAAAAGTAAATTTTGAAAAATTGCAGGCAGGGGAACTGGTACAAGTGCCACGTACTCAATTTGCGCCGCAGCGGTACGGCTGGAATGGCTGGCTATTCAGCGAGGCAGTAGTTATAAGAAAAGCCAGAAGTAAAAAGAATAATAAGCCTATGGTAGTGGTGGAAATGCGGACACCAAAAAGCAGCAATGATTACGGAACAATAGAAAAGGCTTTCTATGCAGAGTATGTATTTCAAACAAATGCAGTAGCAATAGCAAAGAAATTTTTGGCAGAGGACAACGTAACGACTAAAGAGGAATTTTTTAAATTTATAGAAAGGGACGACGTGACGGGCTGCGATTGGATAAAGTTTCTGATAGATAAGGGATTTATATTTTGACATAGGCGGCAGCGCCGCCAGCACCCGCCCTTAATTTAGTGGCAGAATACCGAGCTTGTGACTGACTATAGCAGTACAAGCCTATAGCGGGGCGCTGGTTCAATTCCAGCAGGGCGGTTTTGGTAGCAGGCATGGCGAGCCTGCACCAGAGGGCAGCAGGCGAATAGCTGCATCTGGATACCGTGAAAAAATAGCAGCGGTCATACCAGCTAGAGAGTATGTGGACGGTCAACAAGTTTTCTGCGGCTTTTTAATGTGAAAAGCAGCCCACACGGTAAATAACACGCCAGAGCAGGAGTATAGCGGCATGGAAAGACAGAGAGCGCCGCCGAAAGGAAAGGTTTAAGGGATTTGGCAAGGCAAGGAATAGTATATCACGGTGGCGGCAGCAGTAGTAATGCAGGCTGCCGTCAAAAGAGGCAGGAAATGAGAGCAGTATATAAGGAATATGAGAACAGTTATATAAACGGCTACGCAGATGCCTTAGAGGATATGCGGCGCTGGCAGCAGGCAAGGCGGCAGCAGGAACGGGAAAGACAAGCCCGCCGCTGGTATTTCCTTAAGCAGAGGGCGCTAGGGGCAGCAGTGTTGGTATTTACCGTGCTGGCGGTATGGATTTTAGAGGGCGACGCAACAATAGCGCTTATCACAGTACCGCTGGGGCTTGCGCTGATATTCAGCAGGCAAAAGCTGGTAGTAAATGATTATTACTTTGAAACAGAAGAGAGGCAGGCAGGAAATGGTACAGATATTAGAGCTTTTCGGGGGAATAGGTAGCCCACGTTGCGCACTGCGTAATATAGGCATACCCGTAAAAGCTATTGATTACGTGGAAATAGACGAAAAGGCGGTACGTTCTTATAATGCTATGTTTTCTGATGAATTGGAGTACAAGACACAGAGCGTAGTAGGCTGGAACTTAAAGCCAGACATTCTGATACATGGTAGCCCGTGCCAAGATTTCAGCATAGCAGGACATCAAGGGAAAGCGACGGCAGAGGCGGGGCGCATAAACCGTGGAAAGGGAGCGGACAAGGGCAGCGGGGGCGTGCATGATGAATGAGGACGAGGAACGCAGGGCGCTTATACATACATTCTACCAGATTTACAGACCACTACAGAAGAGCAGCGGCTTAAGGTATCATATGCACTTTGATATATACGGCAATAACCTTATTGAAATCTGGGAGTATGAGGGCGAAAGAAAAGGGCGCTGCATCTGCAAAGTGAAAGAGGATACAGAAATAGCCTGCTACCAGCGGGCAATAGAAATGCTGGAAAGCTACAGCGGAAAGGAAACGGTAAGGCATGAAAAGAGAGCAGGATAAAAAGCCAGACTTTTTACGGGATATTAACACGGGGATTATGGAAGATTTGACAGCGGGCGGCATTAAGGACAATGCAGCAGGGCTGGCAGGGGAGCTGAAAGAGGTTGAAGAGGTTACGGAGCTTTGCGGGCTGCGTTTTAACGGCTATCTTGCAAAGATTGAAACACCACGCCCACGGGGGACGCTGGACGAGGTTATAGTAGCCTTTACAGATGCGGTTATCAGTAAGGAAGAGGGCGACATAGCGGGCTTTGAGATTGCGATAGGCAGCAAGGTTTTAGTATCTGGAAAAGTACAGACGCTTAAGGACTTTGAGAGCGGTAAGGTGATGGTATTCATTCTGGCAGATTTTCTGGCAATGGTAAGAAATCCTATGATGCAGGACGACGTAGCGCTACGGGGCGTTATTGCACATGAGCCTATCTATAGGACGACACCGAGGGGCAAGCGTATTACTGATATTTTCGTAAAGGTGCAGAATGTGCTTACAGCTGGCACTTGCTTTATACCGTGCATCTGCTGGCAGGAAACGGCAGACGAGGTAGCAAACTGGCAGCAGGGCGACAAGGTTATATTGCTGGGGAGATACCAGAGCCGGGAATATCAAAAAGAAATATCTGCAATTTTTGCAGACGGAAAGAAAGTAGAAAGAGAAACCGAGACACGCACAGCTTACGAGGTATCAGTACAGCTGATTAAAAGAGAGGGGCAGGCATGAGGAAAGCGTATATTTGCAGCCCGTACCGGGCAAAGGACAGCGCAGAGCTTGACAGGCACATGGATTATGCACAGGCGCTTACAAGGCTGGCTTTAGAGGCTGGCGTAGCGCCGATTACGCCACATTTATACATGACACAATGCTTAGACGAAAGCAAGGAGCAGGAGAGGGCGCAGGGAATGGCTGCGGGGCTTGCCCTGCTGAAATCCTGCGATTTTGTCATAGTGGGCGTTAAGTACGGTATCAGCGAGGGAATGAGCCGGGAGATACAGACAGCGGAGCTGCTGGGTATTGAGGTAGTGAACGCAGACAAGCTACGACATTACATGAAAGAAAAAGAGAGCCGGATAGAGGCGGCAGCGTGGGACTACGCCAAAGTATGCGCCTGCCATTTCTGTAAAGGCAGCAGGCTACATAGCTGCACTGGTTACGATTGCAGAGAGCCTTATAAGCGGGCTTATGAATATGCAATAGCACACAAAGATTTACTGTAAAGGAGAATGAGAACATGAGGAAACTTAGACGCATGGCATTAAGGAATGAGGCAAACAGGTTGAGCAACTACGGGCAGAACGGCAAAAACATTGCGATTTTCCGCAGTCTTTGGGCTGATTACAAGGAATTGCAGCAGCATAAGGAAGTTGCCAAGAAAGAAAGCGGGCTGCTGGAGCAGATTAAGAGCCTTAAGAGGAAACGGGCAGCGCAGCGCCTCTAATCTGAAAACAGAAAAGTTAAAAGCCCCTACGGTACGGGAATACCATAGGGGCTAAGCTGTACAGCTTTAATAACCTATATCTATTATAAGCGAAGTATGGCAGAAAATCAAGGAAAAATCACGGGCGGCAAGCCCGTTTTACCACTTGATAAAAGTATTAACTATTCGACAGGGTAGACCAGAAAGAGGGTACATAGATGCCATACGTAGAGAGGATAACAAGGGCGGGTAAGACCATTGAAATAGAGCGTTACTTTACGAGCAGATATAAAAAGCCGGGAATAAAGCGGGGCGATAAGGTAAAGCCCACAAAGGAGCAGCAGGAAAAGGTAAACACGAGGCAGGCAGAAAGAAAGCTGCGTATTCTGATAAATGCAAATTATGGGTATGGAGATTATCATTTAGTGCTTGACTATATCCGAAGAAAGGGAGAGCCGGATAGGACAAGGGAGCAGATGCGGCAGGACATAGATATATTCTTAAGGGAGTGCCGGAAAGAGTACAAAAGGGCTGGGCTGGAATTTAAGTATATACATGTTATGGAGATAGGCAAGAAAGGCGCAAGACATCACCATTTAGTAATAAACAAGATTGATACAGAGATTTTGCAGCGCTGCTGGTATAAGGCGTATGAGGGGCATAACCGGGTAAAGGTTTTTCCTCTGGACGACAGCGGGAACTATGCGGAGCTGGCAGCATATTTGATTAAATACACAGACACACACAGAAAGACAGAGGACGGGGCGCTACAGGGTAAGCGCTGGAATTGCAGCAAGAATTTATTTAGACCAGAGCCGGAAATACGGATAATCACAGATAGAACATGGTTCAAGGCAGAGCCACGGGAGATAAAGGGCTATTACGTAGACAAAAACAGTGTAAGCAAGGGAGTACATAGCCCGGAGTATTACGGCTACGGCTATTTCAGATATACGTTAGTCAAATTAGAGACGAGGGGGGGATAAGATGCAGATAATCAAAATTATAGCAATCGTGGCAGTGCTTATAGTATGTGCGGTTTTGGCGTTGCTTGTGCTGGCTGTTTTAAGTTTTAGCATAGCAGCAGATATTATGGAACGGCAGGACGGCTGGACGGATAACGGCGAAAGAGAGGCAGGGAAAAAGAATGATAGAGAGGCTTAAGTATTGGCTATTCCAGAGAGATAAGGACTGTAAGCACTGCTGCCTATGGTGTGAGTATTACAGTATATGCTGCTGGGACATAGCAGACAGAAAGGGGAAAAAGAAAATGCAGCCGTTTTACAGTGAGTACATGGAAAGGCGCAGACCAAAAACGCCGGGCTGTATCTGTGAAAATGAATTTAAAAGACAGCTGGGTATAGTTAGCCCGTCGCTTTGCGGGATTGTAGCAGCAGGCGGTAAGGGAGAGCAGGCGGCAAACGAGCTGAAAGAGTATGAAAGGAAAATGAGGCGGTACTTGTGTTATAAGCGGGCGTTAAGCAAAGAACGCTGGAAAGCGTTGCATAGAGAGTGCAGGAAAGAGAGGCGAGAACATGAGAAACTTTAGACTGGACGACGAGAGCGGACACCAAGAGGCGCTATTTAGCTGGGCTGGCTACAATATGCAGCGTATGCCGGAACTTGAATTTTTGCACCATGTACCAAACGGCGGCAAGCGGGACGCAGCCACGGCGGTAGCGCTTAAGAGGCAGGGAGTAAAGGCGGGCGTGCCGGATATTGTTTTACCAGCACCAAGGGCAGAGTACCACGGGCTTTACATTGAGCTTAAAGCCGGGAGCAACACCACGACGGCAAAGCAGAAACGCTGGTTAAAATTCCTGCGGCAGCAGGGCTATTATACCGCAGTCTGCTACAGCTGGCGGCTGGCAGCTGAATTGATAGAGCGGTATTTATTACATACAGAGGAACTGGCAAAAGAGCAGGAAACAATTACAATGCGCTAGAGGCAGCGCAGGAAAGAGAGACAGAGAATGAAAACAGTAAGCATTTTGAATTTAAAGGGCGGGGTAGCAAAGACATTTACGGCGGTAAATATGGCGTATGAGCTGCACCGCAGGGGCTACAAAGTCCTGCTGCTGGATAATGACAAGCAGGGAAACTTAAGCAAGGCATACGGCAGATATGATGCGGAGAACGTAGCGCCGATAGCAAAGCTGCTTAGTGGTGGCTGGAAAGATGCCGGGGAAGTGATACAGCACACAGATTATGAGGGTATCGACATTGTAACGGCGAATATGTCACTTTTTGGGGCTACATGGAATTTAACGAAAGAGGAAAACGAGAACCAGATAAGGAGATATGAAAGGCTGGCAAAGCACACAGCAGGAGTAAACGGGTATTATGATTACTGCATAATAGATAACCCGCCAGACATAGGGCTTAACGTGGTAAATGCGCTGGCAATCACGGACGAGGTTATAGTACCTGTGAAGATTGACGAGGACGCTTTAGAGGGGCTGGATATTGTAGCAGAGCAGATAGAAGAGGCAAAGGCATTTAATGAGCGGCTGCATCTGCTGGGAGTGCTGGTTACGGTTTACCAGAATACGGACGGCGAGGCGGCGGGCATGGAATGGCTGGGGCAGCAGGGCAATTACAATATTTTGGGAGTTATCAAGTATTCCAAGAAAGTTGCGGAAAATTCCTTTATGCGAAAGCCTATTTATGAGTATAGCCCGTGCTGCGGAGCTGCACAGAGCTACAAGAAATTCGTAACAGCATACACAGGGAAAGCGAGGTAGAGAAAATGGCAAAGGCAAAGTTTGGTATCAATGATATTCTGAACGCAAAGAGCAGGACGGCGGGAGCAGGCACGGTAAGCGAGTATACAGAAATCTGGTTAAGCCCGTATGAGGTAAAGCCGTCTGAAAGTAATTTCTACTCACAGGAGAACATAGAAGAGCTGGCAGACAGCTTTTTAGCAGTAGGGCAGCAGCAGCCGACAGTTTTAGGCAGGGTAAATGGGGAATTTAGGATAGTGAGCGGACACCGCCGCAACCTTGCAAACATTATGAACATTGAGCGGGGGCATGAGGAATACAACAAAGTGCGTTATCTGTATAAAGACATGAGCGCAGCAATGTTTGAGTTGTCTTTACTTATCGGCAACGCCTACAACAGAGAGCTTACAGCGTGGGAGAAAACCCAGCAGGCGCAAAAGCTGAAAGAGGCGCTTTTACGGGCGAAAAAAGAGGACGGTTTAGAGATTACGGGAAAGCTGCGGGATATTATAGCGGATTTGCTGAATGAGAGCAGCACCAACGTAGCACGCATGGACGCTATTAACAATAACGCTACGCCAGAAGTAAAAGAGGCGCTGAAAAATGGGGATATTGGTATAACTGCTGCTTACGAGGCTGCAAAGCTGCCAGAGGACGAGCAGCGGGAAATTGCAGCAGCAGCGGCAGCAGGCGAGAGCGTAAGGGCAAAGGAGATAGCGGCAAAGGTAGCGGAGAAAAAAGCCGGGGACGACTACGAAACGCCGCACCCGGAAAGCATAACGTCTTTGTGCTATTCCTGCCAGAAATATAAAGAGTGCAACGTAAAAACCGGGACTTGTGAGAAGTGCGACCAGTACGTAAACAAGGCAGAGGCAGAGAAAACGGAAGAGCAGCGCTATAAAGAAGAACAGGACAAAATAGACCGGGAAACAAAGCGGAAATTGCAGGAGCAGGCAGACGCAGAAAAAATGGGTAAGCTGCCGAGCGAAAGAGGGGCAGAGCATAAGCGGCATGAGATAAAAATAGCAGCCTCTTACTATGACGACGTAGCCAGCGGAAAAAAGCGTTTTGAGTTGCGGAAGAATGACAGGGGGTATAAAGAGGGCGACAGCCTTAAGATGCTGGAATTTAAAGACGGGAAACACACAGGCAGGACGATAGACGCAGATATTATTTATATGCTGGAAGAGTATACGGGCTTGCAAGAGGGCTATTGTATTCTGGGTATTGACGTAACAGCATATAGCGGCGAAGTGTCCGAAACGGACACGGGGGGCAACTGCCGGGACAAATGAGCATTGATGATTACAAGTTTATGAATAAGCCAGAAAGCGAGGCGAGCGCATGAGATACAGGCAGTGGAAAAAGAATTATAAAAAGCGCTATGGTGTAAATCCACCAGCAAGCATAGATAAGCGCAAGAGGCGCAGACAGGCAGCAAGGGCGGTAAACGTCCTTGCTAATACTGATTTAGGCGCAACGCTGAACAGGGCAGCCGAAAGTATAGTAAACGGGCTTGCAAATGCTATGCGGGTATTTGGTAGCGCCTGCGACAGAGCAGGAACAGTTTTTAGAAATGCTGCGGATAGATTGCAGCCATTGGAGATACGGGGCAGCGTGTTTAGCTGGGAAGTACGGAAATACGGAGCGGACAGCTACGCAGTGTATGAAAAGAACGCTTTAGGCGGCGACGACGAATTAAGGGCAATTACATACAGTAGCAGTACTGCTGAAAAAATAGCAGAAATTCTGCGAACAGACCAACTGGAACACACAAGGGCTGTAAGCCCAGAGAGAGTACAACGCAGGAATGATGCAGTAGACAGCCTGCGGGCGGCAGTCATTACAGCATACGAAAGCGGGGCGTTTGAAAAATGAATAAAGATTTAGAAAACTGGATTTACAGACCGATTTACCCGGAAGAGGAATTTTTTAAGAGAATTGAGGCAGCATTAGGTTTTAAACTTTTTATCTGGCAAAAGGCTTTTATAATTACGGGAAAGTTTAGACGATACGGAGCGACTACGGCAGAAATTTTAAGAGAATTGTTAGATACGAAAGCAGAGCCGTTAGATTACACAAAGCCGCCAACAAACAATAGAGACAGATTTTACCGGGACGAACTTAGAGAAATACAGGAAAAATTGCAAAGGGCTGGAATTGAGACAAGGGCAGTATTTTGGAGCAAAAAGGAAAAGAGCAGCTATTACTGGGAATATGGCGCACCAAAGAGCTGCAAAAGCCCAGACTGCAAATATTGCCCGTTTCCACCATGCAGGGAAAGGAGCGGGAGAGAATGACTAATATTTTACTGATTATTGCAATCCTGCTGCTGGTAGACATTTACGGGCAGCTTAAGAAAATCAATGAAAGGCAGGGTAAGGAAGATGCAGGGAAAAGAGATGGAAAGTAAAGGCGCTGGTATGACAACGCAGGAAATGTGCGACGGAGTAGCAGCAGCGACAGCAGGAATGGAGACAGCGGCAGAGGGAGAGGCAGCAGGCGAAAGCTGGGTAGCATTTCCTACGGCAGAGTTTGAACAGCTGATACAGAAAGCAGCAAAGGCAGCAGTAGCAGAGTATAAGCGGCAGGAAGAAAAGGACAAAAAGAGGGATAAGTACCACAATACTTTTATGCTGCTGAAATGTTACCGGGACGCTGCTTTTCATGTAGAGAACGCTATAAGCGACGGGACACAGTTAGCCCTTGCAGGAATGACGGACGAACAGCAGCGGACATATTTAGAGAGCGTAAGGCGCAGCCGCTTTAAAACTATGATTATGACAGCACACATAGACAAGGCAGTAGAAGAAATGGAGCGCAGGCGTAAGGCTGCTGGCAGAGAGGTAGAGTATAAAGCGTTTGAAATGTATTTTATGCAGGGCATGGACTATGCACAGATAGCAGAGGAACTGGAAACAGGGAAGAACACACCGAGGCGCTGGGTAACGGCTATTATCAATGAGTTATCAGTATTGCTGTGGGGGATTGACGAGGACAAGATAAAGTAAAGGCATGGGGCAACCGTGGTAAAATCGTGGTGTTTACATGGTATTTCCAAAGCGGTATAATGGTAGCATGAAAAGAGTAGGCAATAGCTTAGCCAGCAGATGCGACAGCAGTTACCTACTCTTTTTTGTTTTCATTCTTTTAGCCTCCACCCAGCGCATGAAACTTAGGGCGCTGGGAATTTCAAGAAAGGAGCGGGGACAGTATGAAAGCATGGGCGAAGAGTTTTTATTTATCGGCGGCATGGGAGAATACCAGAGCCGCTTTCTTAATGTCAAAAGATTATATATGCGAGCGCTGCGGAGAGCCAGCGAAGATAGCGCACCATAAGAGATACCTTAACCGGGAGAACATAAACGACACGAGCGTTACGTTATGCTGGGATAACCTAGAGGCACTTTGCCAAGACTGCCATAACAAGGAGCATCATAAGCAGGAGCGGCAGAGGCGGTACAGATTTGACGAGAGCGGCGGCATACTCCCCCCTATCTCAAACAAAAAATAAAGGGGGAAAATACCGAGGGGGATACCCTAAAATTACCCTCCGGGCGTGCGTATGCGTGGTGTAGGGGGTGTGGTGTGGCAGTACCGGGCAGCAGCCGGGCGCAGCAGAAAGCGGGGTAAAAGGAATGGCAGCAAAGAAAGAAAAGACCAAAGAACAGCGCATTAAGTCCGAGAAAAACAGACTTAAAGGGATATTCAAAGACTTAGACGAAAATAAGAGAAAATTAGTAACGCCGCTGATAGAAAAGGCTGCATTTATGAGCGTGGAGCTTGATGATTTGCAGGCAACCATTGAGCAGGACGGCTGGACGAGCGAATACCAGAACGGGCAGAACCAGTGGGGGACAAAGAAAAGCCCGGAGGCTGAAACTTACATAGCCTTAAGCAAGAATTATGCAGCAGTCATTAAGCAGCTTACGGAATTAGTCCCAGCTGCAAAGCGAAAGGCAAGCAGGCTGGCAGCCCTGCGGGACGAATAGCCGGGAGTGCTGCCGTATAAAAATTATATCTACGAGTATCACGCTAAGATAACCAGCGGCGAGATTGTAGCGGGCAAGTGGATAAAGGCAATTTATAAAATCATTGTGGACGGGCTGGAAAAGCAGGAATATTTCTTTAACGCAAAGGCAGCAAATAAGGCAATTAAGTTTATAGAAAATTTCTGCCACCACAGCAAGGGACGCAACGATTTATTAAAACTGGAACTATGGCAAAAAGCTATTGTTTCTGTCATTTTTGGCATACAGGACACAGAAAAAATACGTGTTTTCCGTGAAATTTTTATTGTTATTGGCAGAAAAAACGGAAAAAGTTTATTTGCATCTGCGATTATTGCATACATGGCATTTTTAGAACCAGAGTACGGGCAGGAAATATATTGTTTAGCGCCGAAGTTAGACCAAGCGGCGCTTGTGTATGACGGTTTTCATAAAATGGTACTGGCAGAGCCGGAGCTTGAAGAGCTGGCAAAGAAACGCCGCAGCGACATTTACATAGCCGAAAGCAATACCTTTGTAAAGCCGATTGCGTTCAATGCGAAGAAATCAGACGGATTTAACCCGCAGCTTGTAGTATGTGACGAAATGGCGGCGTGGAGTGGGGACGCAGGGCTTAAGCAGTATGAAGTAATGAAATCTGCTTTAGGCGCACGTAAACAGCCTATGATTTTATCCATAAGCACTGCCGGATATATCAACGACAGCATTTATGATGAGCTGATGAAACGCAGCACCAGCTTTTTAAAGGGTAACAGCAAGGAAAGGCGGCTTTTGCCGTTCCTCTACATGATTGATGATGTAGAGAAGTGGAACGACATAACCGAGCTGAAAAAGGCTAACCCGAACATGGGCGTATCTGTCAAAGAGAGCTTTTTCATTGATGAAATAGCCGTAGCAGAGGGCAGCTTAAGCAAGAAAGCAGAGTTTTTAACAAAATACTGTAATATCAAACAGAACAGCTCTATTGCGTGGCTGGAATATCAGACCGTAGACGGCGCAGGCGTTGAAAAGACCTTAGAGGACTTTAGGGACTGCTACGCCGTGGGCGGCATTGACTTAAGCCAGACAACAGACCTTACAGCAGCAAGCGTGGTAATTCAGAAAGACGGCAAGCTATATGCGTTTACTCAATTCTTTATGCCACGGGGCAGGCTGGAAACCTTGCAGGCTACGGACGGCGTGCCGTATGACATTTTTGTAAAAAGAGGGCTGATAACCTTAAGCGGCGAGAATTACGTAGACTACCACGACGTTTACAACTGGTTTACTATGCTGCTGGAAGTTTACGGCATACGCCCGCTGAAAATCGGCTACGACAGGTACAGCGCACAGTACCTTATTACGGATATGGCAAATTATGGTTTTCACATGGACGACGTTTTCCAAGGCGAAAACCTTACACCCGTTATACGGGAATTTGAGGGTATCATAAAGGACGGTAATTTTAAGATTGCCGACAACAATTTACTAAAGACGCATTTCTTAAATGTTGCGCTTAAGCACAACATGGAAACACGGAAATTCAGACCGATAAAGATAGAGCAGCGGGCGCATATCGACGGTTTTGTATCTGTCATAGATGCAATGACCGTGCGGCAGAAATACTGGGAAGAGTGCGGCGAGCTGCTTAAAAACGCTGCATAGAAAGGAGAGAGTAAGCGGTATGAAATTTTTAGATTACCTGTTTCACGGTAAGCAGATGCAGGCAATAGACAGCTATTTTAAAATGCTGAATGGGTACAGCCCAACGTTTACGAGCTTTAACGGCGGCGTTTATGAAATGGACTTAACCAGAGTGGCAATCAATAATTTTGCCACACATTGCAGCAAGCTAAAGCCAGAGATAGAGGGCAGCGCCGCAAAGCATCTGGAAAGGGCGCTACAGTACAAGCCAAACTATTTCATGGATACAGTAAAATTCATAAAGCGGCTGGCAACGATTTTAGCGGTAGAGCATACCGCTTTTATTGTGCCTATCGAGGACGAGGCAGGCAGCCTGTGTGGATGGTATCCGCTGCGGGCGCAGCGCTGCGAGGTAGTAGAGGCTACCGGGCGGGTGTATCTGCGTTACCTGTTTGCAAATGGGGAGCATGGGGCGATTGAATTTGAAAAAGTGGGGATAATGACAGACTTTGAATATTCTGACGACCTTTTCGGAGAGGACAACAACACGCTTAAGCCAACAATGCAGCTGATACATACACAGAATGAGGGTATCGTAAACGCCGTAAAAAATTCTGCAAATATACGTTTTCTGGCAAAGGTGGCAAACCTTTTGAAACCAGAGGACATAAAGAAAGAGCGGGAGCGGTTCACAGAGGACAATTTAAGCGCCGACAACAAAAGCGGAATGATTATTTATGATAATAAGTTTTCAGAGCTGAAACAGGTAGAAAGCAAGCCCTACACGCCAAACGCACTGCAAATGCAGCAGATACAGGACAGCGTATGCACGCATTTTGGTACAAGTATGGATATTCTTCAAAACAAATTTGATGAAAACACATGGAACGCCTACTACGAGGGCAAGATAGAGCCGTTTGCTATCCAGCTATCGCTTGTAATGTCAAATATGACCTTTACCCAGCGGGAGCTTGCACACGGCAACGCTATTACGTTCTCTGCAAACCGCCTGCAATATGCCAGCAATGCAACAAAACTGCAAGTAAGTACACAGCTTTTCGACCGGGCATTACTGAACCGTAACGGGGTAATGGATATTTGGAATATGGCGCACGTAGAGGGCGGCGATAAGTATTATATCCGAAAAGAGTATACCGAGGTAAGCGAGCTGAAGAACAGCAGCAAAGAGCCGCAGATTATCATACAGCAGATGCCAGCAGCAGGGCAGCAGGCAGCAGAACCGACACCGAAAGAGCCGCCAGAGGACAAGCCGCCGCAGCCAAACGATAAAGGACAGAAAGAGGGTGCAAACAATGCCGGTTAAGAAAGAGAGGGAATATAGGGCGCTGGCTGCGCCCCTATCTGCCGTGGCAGCAGCAAAGCGGATAGATACGGAGTATTACGTAGAGGGCTACGCTACGACGTTTGACAAGCCGTATCTGCTGTATGAGTTTGAGGACGGCACAAAGTATTACGAAAGAGTAGACGCACACGCTTTGGACGGTGCGGACATGAGCGACGTTATCATGCAGTACGACCATGAGGGCAGGGTATTTGCCAGACAGTCCAACAAGACGCTTATTTTAGTCCCAGACCATAAGGGGCTTTTAGTGGCTGCCGATTTAGGTAAGACGGACTTAGCAAGGGGGCTGTATCAAGATATTGACGCAGGCATGATTACTAAAATGTCGTGGGCTTTTACTGTTTTAGAGGACAGCTACGACAGAGCCACACATACAAGGACAATCTTAAAAATTAAAAAGGTTTATGATGTATCCGCAGTGAGCATACCAGCAAACGGCGATACTGAAATAAGCGCCCGGAATTTTGCCCGTAGGAGTTACGAGGAAGAAAAGCAGGAGCTGCTTAAAAGGCGGGTGCAGCTGCTAAAGATTAGAGCCAGTTTATAAGAAAAACCAGAAAAGGAGAATAACACCACATGAAAACTTTAAAAGAGATTGAGGCAAGATTAGCCCAGATTAAGAATGAGCTGAACACCAGAGCGGCAGAGCTTACAGATGAAGAGATTACAAACTTTGAGACAGAAGTAGGGGAATTGCAGGAGCAGCGGCAGAAACTCTTAGACAGCGCCGAGAAGAGGAAAAAGCTGCTTGCAAAGATTGCAAACGGCGAGACAGTAGACGACGGCGCAGAGGGCGACGGCACAGCGCCTACAGTGCTGCGTAACTTCAAGGGAGCAAACGGAGAGGGCGACGGGGACGGCGACAAGTATAACAGCATGGCATACAGAAAAGCCTTTATGCAGTATGTGTGCCGTGGTACTGCAATCCCGGCAGAGTACCGGGAAGACGCAGTAAGCAAGACCACGGACGTAGGCGCAACAATCCCCACAACCGTGCTTAACCAGATTGTGCAGAGATTGGAAAGCACGGGCATGATTTTAGCCCTTGTAACCAGAACGGCATACAAAGGCGGCGTTTCTATCCCTGTTTCCACGGTTAAGCCTACTGCAACGTGGGTAAATGAGGGAGCGGGCAGCGAAAAGCAGAAACACGACATCAAGAAAGAGGGCATGATTACCTTTGCATACCATAAGCTGCGTTGCGCCGTGGCTGTATCTCTGGAAGTAGATACAATGGCAATCAGTGCTTTTGAAACGCTGCTTATCAACAATATTGTTGAGGCAATGACAAAGGCGTTGGAGCAGGCGATTATAAGCGGCGACGGCACGGGAAAGCCTAAAGGAATTTTAGCCGAGACACCCGCAGCGGGGCAGGAAGTGGAAAGCGCAAAGCCTGCGTATGCGGATTTGATTAACGCAGAGGCGGCTTTACCGCAGGCATACGAAAACGGCGCTGTATGGTGCATGAGCAAAAAGACGTTCATGCAGTATTACGGGCTGACAGATACCAACGGGCAGCCGATTGGCAGGGTAAATTACGGCATTGCCGGAAAGCCGGAGCGCACGCTTTTGGGCAGACCCGTAGTGTGCTGCGATTACGTTACCAGCTATGCTGCATCTGTAGCGGCTGGCACTGTCTTTGCTTTCCTCTTCAACTTCAAGGATTACGTGCTTAACACTAACTATGCTATGGGCGTAAAGAAATATGAGGACAACGATACAGACGACATGGTAACAAAGGGTATCATGCTGGCAGACGGCAAGGTAGTTGATAAAAACAGCCTTGTAACCATTAAGAAACTTGCCAGCGTATAAGCTGACGGAAAGGAGCGCACAGCATGAAAGGGCATTTAGACGCAAAGGAGCTGGAAACCTATAAGAAAGCTGATTTACAGCAGCTTGCAAGGGAGTTGGGCGTAAGCGACGCAGGCACAATTAAAGAGATTGCCGCCAGATGCGCCGCTGTAGAGGTTGAAGTACCCGACGAGGGGCGGTTGACCGACGAAGAGAAGAAAGCGGCGGCAGAGGCAGCGCAGGCGGCAGCCAAAGCCGAAGAGGAAAAAAAGGCGGCAGAGGCAGCGCAGGCGGCAGCCAAAGCCGAAGAGGAAAGAAAGGCAGCTGCGGCAGCAGGCATGGTAAAAGTAGAGGTTACAACCAGATACTTAGACAAGCAGCTTAACCAGATTAAAGATGCCGGGGAAACCTTTACCGTACATAAGGACAGGGCGGCAGAGCTGGTAAGCGCCAAAGTTGCTAAAATCAAAGAGTAAGGGCAGGGCTGCGGAAACGCAGCCCGCTTATTTTTAGAAAGAGGGTGCAGGGTATGGCAGCAGATGCCACCACATTAACAGAGAAGATGCGGGCGGCGCTGCGTATCAGCAGCACTAACGCAAAAATCACGGAAGAGATAGAGGACTGTATAAGAGCCTGTAAAGCAGACCTTAAGAATGACGGCGTAAAAGCCATTGACGAGGCAGACGGGCTGATTATCCGGGCTATTACGCTTTACTGTAAGGCAGAATTTGGCTATAACGGCAATGCGGAGAAATTCAGACAGTCATACGACACGCTTAAAATGCGCCTTGCATTATCGCAGGAGTACAACACACCGAAAGTGTCCGAAACGGACACCAACACCGGGGAAAGCGGGGCAGAAAATGGCTAACTGGGTAGATGAAATTACGCTTATCAGCGAGCAGGCAGCAGGCGAGCGGGTAAATGATAACGGCTTTGAAAATGAGGCGCAGGAAAGTTGCCGTACTGTTTTCTGCAACAAGAAATCAGTAGGCTACAGCGAGTATTTTAAGAGCCAGCAGACAGGCAAAGTGGTAGAGGCGAAATGTGACGTACACAGGGCAGATTATGAGGGCGAGGACACCGTAGAGCTGGACGGGCAGCGCTTTTTTGTGCTTAAGACGTATGACATAGACGACGATACCATAGAGCTTACGCTTACGGACTTACGCCATAAGGAAAAGGGAGCGTAGGGAATGGCAGAATTTAACACCGTAGGGCTAGAGGACATCATAGACGCTTTTAGCAGGCGGGAGCAGGCAACCGTACAGGCAGTACCTAAGATGCTGAAAGCCGGGGCTGATGTGCTGGTAGAGGCACAGAAAGCAGAGGCAAGGGCTATGGGGATTGAGGAAACGGCGGGATTTATCCAGTCTATCAAAGCAACTGCCATAAAGGGCGACGATACAGAGAAACACATAGACGTATACCCGCAGGGCAGGGCGAAACACGGGAACGACAGAAAGGGCGACAAAAGCAACGTGCGTTACGCTACTATCGGCTTTGTGGCTGAATACGGTACGAGCAGCCAGCAGGCACGCCCGTACATGACGGCAGCAAACGCAAAGGCGCACGACAAAGTAGTAGAGACGCAGCGGCAAATATGGGAGAGCGAAAACAATGGATAGCTTAAAAAAAGTGCTGGAAAGTACAGGACTGCCAGCGCAGAGGGGCGTATACACTGGCAGGAAAAAGCCAGCTGCATATTTTACTTTCCTGCGCCTGCTGAAAGGGGCGGCGGTAAACGCCGACGACGAAGAGAGCAGCGGCAGGGAGCTATACAGAGTTATGTTAATCTGCAAAGGCGATTTTGAGGAATATTTAGCAAAGGCGCTGGAAGTGATGAAAACAGCAGGGTATTACATAAACAGCGTTGATGCCGAGAGCTACGAAACAGAAACGGGGTACTGGCTTGTACCTATCACAATCGAAATATTAAAGGAGTGACAAGACAATGACGTTAGGATTAAAAGATTTATACTATGCAGTATGCACGGAAACGGACGGAGCAGAAACATACGCAGAGCCTAAGAGAATGGCAGAGGCTATGAGCGCTGATTTATCCGTAAAGACAGCAGATGCCACTTTGTATGCAGACGATACGTTAAGCGAAAGCGTAACGGAATTTGCCAGCGGCACGCTGAAACTGGGTATTAAAGACCTTACGCCGGAAGTGCTGGCAGAGCTTTTGGGGCAGGAAGTAGACCAGAATAAAGTAGTATGGGCGGGCAAGGAAAATGAGCCGCCATACGTTGCCGTAGGATTTAGGGCAAAGAAAACGGGCGGGAAGTACCGTTATGTATGGCTGCTGAAAGCAAAATTCAAAGTGCCGGGCGAGAAGTACGAAACCAAAGGCGAAAGCATCAAGTTTAACACGCCGGATATTGAGGCTGATTTTACAGCCAGAAAGAAAGACGGGCTTTGGAAAGCTGACTTTGTAGGGACTGAAACCGACACGGCAGCAACAACGTGGTTTACAAAAGTGCCGGAAAAGGCGACAGCGATTGCAGAGGCGTAAAACAGCAGAATAAGAAGAAAGGAGAGAGGCGCAGCGTGGCTGTGCCTTAATTTGTTGATATGAGCGCAATTAAGAACGGAGTATATACGGTAACACTGAAAGGGAAAGAGTACGGGCTTTTGTTCTCTCTTAACGCACTGGATGAGGTACAGGGAAGATTTGGCGGCTATGACAAGCTGGGCGAGATTTTCAACGATAAAAACCCGGATTTATTCAAAGATACCCGTTGGCTGCTTACCCTGCTTATCAATGAATGGCAGTTATCAGAGGACGAGAGTGCCCAGCTGATTGAGGAAAAGCGGGTAGGTACGCTTATCCATTTAGGAAACCTTAAGGAAGTGCAAAAAGCTATTTATGCGTCGTTTGCACTGGCGACAGCAGGCGACGGGGAAGAGGAAACGCCGGACGGGGACGGCGACAGCGACGGAGATAACGAGGGAAACAGGCAGGGCGTGCAGGAAAGTTAGATACTGCACGCCTTTTGTATATAGCAATGGTGCTGCTGGGGTACAGGGAGCGTGAGGCATGGCGTAAGACACCGTACCAGATTGTAACGCTTTTTAAGTACCACAAGGAGTATAACCCGCACATTTTCCGGCAGGAGAGCCGGGCGGCAGCGCCGCAAGCCGCAGAGGGAATGGACGACATAGACATAGCGCTAGGGGGTATGTAAGGCATGGCTGACAAGACAGAGAATATAAAAACACGGCTTAGCTTTGACGGAGAGGCAGAGTATAAGGCAGCCTGCAAGGAAATTAACAGCACCCTTAAAGTGCTTAATTCTGAAATGAAACTTGTAACAGCTGAATACAAAGACAACGCCAACAGTGCAGAGGCGCTGAAAGCAAAGCAGAGCGTATTACAAAAGACCTATGACGAGCAGGCGAAAAAGGTAAAAGAGACAGAGGCGGCACTAGAAAAGTGCCGCAAAGCGACAGGAGAAAACAGCGAGGCGAGCAAAAAGCTGGAAACCCAGCTTAATTACCAGAAAGCAGCGCTTGTAAAGACCGAGCAGGAATTAAATAAGACGGCAGGGGACATGGAAAAAGCCGAAAAAGCCGCAGACGAAATGGGGCAGGAGATAGAGGAAAGCGGGCAGCAGGCAGAAAATGCGGGCGGAAAGTTTTCCGGCTTAAGCGGCATTTTGGGCGGGCTGGGCGGCGCAATGGCAAAGGGCGTGGCAGCAGTAGGAACGGCAGCCGCAGCCATAGGCACTGCGGTAGTGGCAGGACTAGGCTACACCGTAAGCCAAGCGGACGCAGCAAAGGGCGCATTAAATGACTTTTGCGCCTCTACAGGGACAGCGACAGAAGAGGCAGGCGAGTATAAGCAGGTTATGGAGAATATCTATAACGGCAATTACGGCGAGGGCTTTGAGGATATAGCTGCATCTATGGCAACCGTAAAGCAGCAGGCAGGCGATTTGGGAGCGGACGAGCTGGAAAAAATGACGACCAACGCACTAACCCTGCGGGATACGTTTGATATGGACGTAGCAGAAAGTACACGGGCTGCAACGCAGCTTATGCAGAAATTTGGAATAAGCGGCGACGAGGCATATAACCTTATCGCACAGGGAGCGCAGGACGGGCTTAACCAGAACGGGGATTTGCTGGACGTTATCAACGAATACAGCAACCAGTACGCACAGGCAGGGCTTAGCGCAGAGGATATGTTTAACTCTATCAAAAACGGCGCAGATACGGGCGTATGGAGCATTGACAAAATGGGCGACGCTTTCAAAGAGTTTAACATACGCATGAATGACGGCACGGCAAATGAATACCTTACCAGTCTGGGGCTTAATGCTGACGAAATGGTAGGCAAATTCCAAGCAGGCGGCGACAGCGCAAAAGAGGCAATGAGCCAGATAAGCGAGGCGCTTAAGAACTGCGACGACGAGAGCCTACAGTATACCGCAGGCGTGGGGCTTATGGGTACTATGTGGGAAGATATGGGCGCTGATGCATGTACGTCCCTTATGAACGTTGAGGGGCAGATAAGCAAGACTACAGACGCTATGGGGCAGATAAACGCCGTGAAATATGACACGTTCGGCGAGGCAATGCAGGGAACAGGCAGGATTTTACAGACCAGCTTTATTATGCCGATTGGCGAGCAGGCGTTACCGATTTTCAGCCAGTTTGCAAATGAATTGCAGCAGGGCGCAGCAGATGCGGGAGGCGACATGGGAAAACTGGCGCAGAGCTTTGGGGACGCTTTAGGCAACATGGTAAGCGGGCTGGCTGAAATGCTGCCGCAGATTACGGATTTTGCCGTAGAGCTTGTAAATGGGCTTGTAGACGGCATTGTAGAGAGTGCGCCGACAATCGTAGAGGCTGGCGTAGATATGATTACGTCGCTTGTGGACGGAATTATAGAGGCAATACCGACGCTGACAGGCAGCGCCGTAGAAATCGTTACTACGCTGCTGGACGGAATTATAGAGCTGATACCAGACATTGCAGACGGGGCAGTAAAGATTATTGCGGGGCTTGCAAATGGGCTGGGGCAGGCATTGCCAAAGCTGATACCGAGCGTGGTTAGTGCAGTTACAACGATTGTAAAAACGCTGGTAAGCAACGTGCCTATGCTGATAGATGCAGCCTTGCAACTCATAAGCGGGCTGGCAGATGGGCTGATAGCGGCACTGCCCGTTCTAATTGAGGCGCTGCCGGAAATCATAACGGCTATCATAAATGCGCTGGTTGAGGGAATACCGCAGATTTTGGAGAGCGCAGGCGAAATAGTAGTAGCATTAGTGGACGGCATTATAAATGCTATCCCTCTGCTGATTGCGGCAATACCGAAAATCATTGTTGCTATTGTGTCCGGCTTAATATCCGGGCTGCCGCAAATATTAGCCGCAGCCGGGCAGCTGGTTAGTACGATTGTCGGAAAGCTGGCAGAACTGCCGGGACAGATTGCAGGGGCGATAGCTGCCGGAATAACCAAAATAGCCGAGTGGGGCACAAGTATGCAGGAAAAGGGCGGCACGGTAATAACGGAATTTGTTACAAAGGTTATCAATATCGTTAAGGAGCTGCCGCAGAAAATATGGAATAGCATTGTAGGAGCAGTTACCAGAGTAGCCACATGGGGCGCAAACATGGTAAGCAAAGCCAAAGAGGTAATGAATACCATGCTTACGGGAATTGTGACGATAGTAACCCAGACACCGCAGAAAATATGGAATTGCATTGTAGGGGCAGTTACCAAAGTGGCTACATGGGGTAGCAATATGCTTACGAAAGCCCGTGAGGTAATGAATAACATGGTTACGGGCATTGTAAATGTGGTTAAGGAGATACCAGCAAAGATTTACAACAATATTTCTGGCGCTATATCCAAAGTGGCTACATGGGGTACAGAGGTAAAGAATAAAGCCGTAGAGGGCATGAAAAATGTTATACAGGGAATTAAGGACACATTTAGCAATATCGGCAGCACAATGGCAGATATTGGCGGCAATATTGTAAGCGGTATCTGGAACGGAATAAGCAACGGTACGCAGTGGATAAAGGACAAAATAAGCGGCTGGGTAGGAAATGTTATGGACTTCCTTAAAGACCTTTTCGGGATTGCCAGCCCGTCAAAACGTATGCGGGACGAGATAGGCGTATATCTGGCGCAGGGCGTAGGCGTAGGCTTTGCAGAGGAAATAGGCAGCGTAAACAAGATGATTGAGGACAGCATACCGAAAGAATTTGACGTAGGCGCAAAAGTCAAGGTTGAAAAGGATTTAGACATAGACGGCGACGGAAACCCGAAGAAACCAAAGCCAAGAGGCGGCGGGGCGGCAGGAGGCTTTACCGTTATTCAGAACATTTACGCAAATACAACCGATTACGCCAAGCAGCAGAAAGAGGCTGCAAGGCAATTCAAAATGATAGCAAGGACGGTGTAGCCTATGGAATATGAAAAACTGATTTATAAGAATGAGAGGGGCGAGAGCATAGAGCTTAGCATAGGCAGCGTGTACCATTGCAACGTAAGCAAGGACGTAGACGGCATAGCAGGCGTTACGAATGTCGTCTACAGCACAAATAGTATGGGGCAGCACGGCGATACCTACGTAGGGCAGCGCATTGAGGCGAGGGATATTGACATACTGGGGCATATCAATACAAAGGACAAGCAGCAGGCATACGAGCTGCGCCGCCAGCTGCTTAAGGTATTTAACCCGGAGCTTAGCGGCACGCTTACCTACGAATACGGCGGCTTTAAGCGTGTGATTGATTGCAGGGTACATGGAAAGCCGGACGTGCCGAGAAAAGAGGTATTGATACAGTTTAGCATACCGCTTGACTGCCTTAACCCGTTCTGGCGGGAAGAGGACGAGGAAAAAGAGGATATAGCAAGCTGGGTGGGAATGTGGCACTTTCCCTGTGTGATTGAAAAGGAAAACCCGAAAAGCATGATATTTGGGTACAGGGCAGAAAGCGTAATAGTGGACTGTTACAATGAGGGCGACGTATCCACGGGTATGCGTATAAGGTTTACGGCGCTGGGGACAGTTACAAACCCTATTCTGTTAAATGTGGATACCGGGGAATTTATAAAGCTGAATGTTACCATGCAGACGGGCGACGTAATAGAGATAAACACGAAGTACGGCAGCAAAGGGGCTGTACTGGTGCGGGACGGGCTGAAAACGGACTATTTCAGATACGTAGACGTAGACAGTACATTTATGCAACTTGCCATAGGGGACAACAATTTTCGTTATGATGCGGAGAGCGGCGTTAATTCTATGGAAGTCTCTATTTTCTACAACAAGGAATATTTAGGAGTGTGACGGAATGGAACTTAGGATATTTGATAAAACCATAGAGCTGCTGGGAGCAATCGACGAGCTGGCAAGTCTGCTATGGCATATAAAGTATTTTGATGTTGGCACAATCAGCCTGCTTGCGCCGATTACGGACAACAATAGTAAGCTGCTGGTTGAGGGCAACATTATTGTAAAGCATGACGGCAAAAGGGAAGTGACAGACGCAGCAGGCGGCATATGGCGCAGGGCTGCACAGATTACATACGTACACATTACCAAAGACGAGAACGGGCTAGAACAGATAGAGGCACAAGGCTTTATGCTGGGCTGGTGGTTAAATAAACGCTGCATCTATCCGCAGATTGTGGCAACGGCAGCAAACCAGTGGCTGATTAACACAATGGTAAAGAAAAACTGCGGCAGCGAGGCGAGCGCAAAGCGGCGTTTTCCGCAGTTTATCATGTTGGAGCAGGAAGCCATGAGCGGCAGCAATGTTGAGTATGCAAACGAGGTATGTGCTAATCTGGGGAAGGAAGTAAAGGCACGGGCGCAGGCTGGAAAGCTGGGCTATGACATTCTGATTAACGAAAGGACAAAGCAGTACGGCTTTTATCTGTATAAGGGCAAAGACCTTACAGCCAAAAACAGTGCGGGTAACACGCCCTGCATTTTCTCCCGTGATTTTGATAACGTCAACGAACAGGAGTACACCGCCAGTATTGAAAACTGCGGAAACTTTATTTATGTGCAGGGGGCGGCTGACGACAACGGCAGCCAGCCTATGACGACAGTAGACGGGGAGAACGCTACAGGGCTGGACTTGACAGAGGTTTTCTGTGATGCCACGGACATAGCGAGGAAATACCAGAGCGGGGAAACAGAGATAACAATACCGCTTAATACCTATATGCTGATGCTTAAGACAAGGGGCGGCGCAGAGCTGGAAAGTTACGGGAAAACCATAAATTTTGTGAGTACCATAAACACAAACTCAAACCTTAAGTTTAAGGTTGATTTTGATTTAGGAGACAGGATAACTTGCAAAGAAGAAAAATGGGGCATACAGATAGACGCAAGAATAACAGAGGTAACAGAAACATACCAGAAAGGCGCAGAGGAAATAGAGGCGACGTTTGGGGACAGCCTGCCGACACTGGTAGACAAAATTAGGAAAGTGAGGTAGGAGCTATGGCAGATTGTTTACCATTCAATGCCATATACGACGGAGAAGTATACGACAGGGTATATAAAGCAGAGGATTGGGCGTGGTACTTTGCCACGTTCATTGCAAACGGCATATTTCCAAAGCCCAGCGACGGGCTACAGGTAATAGCTTATAACGGCATGGAAGTAAAGGTAAATGCCGGGTATGCGTTTATAAACGGGTACGCCTTTAGAAATCCGGCAAGCCAGAGTATCACGCTTGCCACGGCAGAGGGGGCATTAAACCGCATTGACAGGGTAGTAGTGCGCTGGGATTTGCCGCAACGTGATATGTATATAGCTGTGCTTAAGGGTGTGCCGTCTGCAAAGCCGACAGCTGCGGCGATAACCCGGAATACGGAAATATGGGAGCTTGCAATAGCTGATGTTTACGTAGGAAAGGGCGTTACGAAGATACAGACAAAGGATATAACAGACCAGCGTTTTAATAGCGCCGTCTGCGGAATTGTAAAGGGTACGGTAGAGGAAATAGACGCAAGTGTACTGACAAAGCAATTTACGGATTTTTTCAATACCTACAGTCAAGCGGTACTGGACGAATTTAGCGTATATAAGCAGGATATGGAAAAGTATCTAAGCGATATTGCCGGGATTTATAACCAGTACGTAAGCAAGACGGAAAACCTTTTTCAGCAGTACGAAAGCCAGTTTACGGAGCGCTACAGCACTTTTGAGGAAACATTAAACAGCTGGGACACAGAGCTTTTGCAGGCGTATACAGAATTTATGGCAAAAATCAAACTTTTCCAGTCCGAGGCTGAAACCGAGTTTAACACATGGTTTAGCGGTATCAAGGACAAGCTGGGGGAAGATGCAGCCGGGGCTTTGCAGCTGGAAATTGAGCAGCTGACAGCAGCAGTGGAAGAGCTGCGGCAGCAGGCAGAGGAAAGCAGCGCCGGGATAAATGGCACGCTGGAAAGCCTTAATAAGAGGCTGACGGCAGTAGAAAGCGGCTGGGGTATCAATTATAACCATGACGCAGTATTAGGCTTGTGCTATATGGGCGCTGCGTGGCTATCCCAGCATTACGAAAGAACAGAGGAAACGGCAGTATTAGGGCTTGCCTATATCGGCAATTCCTATCTTGCAAATACATTTTAAAGAAAGGACGTAGAACATGAAAGGATTCCCGAAAACTCTTAAAACAAAAGATGATTACTATAACTGCCTTGCTTTGGTGGCGGCTGGGGAGCTGGAGGCAGCAGATTTGCTGGCAAAGATCAACAGCCTGGAAAAGCAGCGCTATATACAGTGCGCTATTGTGAGCGTGGCAGCGGAAAAGAAAGCGGTAACGGTGTATTACTGCGACGAGGCGGCAGCAGGCATGGCGTTTGTGTCCGGGGACGTTGCCGGGACGGTAACGGCAGTTACACATATCCAGAGCGACGAGCAGCAGACTACAGGGGAAACGGGCAACGACAGGACAGTATTAACGCTGTCTAAGAACATTGCCGCAGACAGTACAGTTATCGGGCTGGAAAAGGCAGCCACGGTGGCGGGAATGACCGCAGACGACATTACAGCGCTGAAAGGAGTATTGAGACAGTATGAGTAGATTATTAGTTGATGATGTTACAAAGACAGACGCAAGGGCGCTTTTGAATGTAAATAAAATGGCTATGATAAGCGACATTGTAGCGCCGACAACGCAGTATTTGTATGCCAGCGGAGCAAACGAGCTGACGCTTGTAGACAACTGTGTTATTTCCGTGGGCGGTTCTGGTATTTTTAAGACCGTAAACACGCTGCTTAATGCTGCAAATTTGGATATTGGCAGCGCATTTGCCGTAGGCAGCGACTACTACGTATACATATGCGACAGTCGTATTGACGGGCAGGACGAGCAGTATATTATTTCTCTTAACTCTACTTACCCGTCCGGCTGGAACGCAAGCAATAGCCGTAAGATTGGCGGCTTTCATTATGGGCGCTGCCGTAAGGTAGACAGCAATTTACAGCCCGTGAACAGCAGCGGCACTATCTTTGGTACTGGCTGGGAAAGTGCGGTAAGCAATGGCATTGTTCCACGGAGCGTGTGGACGCTGGGACACCGCCCGAAATGCAGCCCGGAGGGCATGGTATATCTGGGCGGCGGCACATGGATTGACATTTATTTAAGCTCTGACGACGGGGCGTATGGCTTGAAATCAGAGTATAATTGTGCGCCTATGACTGGTACAGAGGGAATGAACTGGTACACATTCGCAGAAAGACTGATGAAAAGCGGTAAGCGTATGCCAGATTATAGCGAGTTTTGCGCCTATGCTTTTGGCAGTCCGCAGGGATTGGACGACGCAAATACTAACGCATGGAGCGCTACAACCAATACGGGAAGAGGCGTTACGGGTAGCGTAGTAAATGCCGTGTCTGCCGTTGGCTGCGTAGATGCCGTGGGGCGTGTCTGGGAGTGGCTTAACGATTTGATTACAAGAGCGGAACACGCCAAAAATACAAACCACGCAAGCGAGGCGTGGGGCTGGGATACTACAAGCCCTCTTAAGACGGGAGCAACCCAGTACGACGTTGGTAATATTTTTCAGTATTACGCAAATTCTTTGGCGGCGCTGATAGCGGGCGGCAACTGGAACGTTGCGGCGCTTGCGGGCGCGCGCTGCGTGTATTGCAGCCTTTGCCCGTGGCACGTCAACCCGGGCCTTGGCGTGCGTGGGGCGTGTGACTCCATGTAGACGGCGGGCGAAAGCCCAGCCGATACAAGGGGGATAAAGCAAAATGACAACCAGAGACAAAAGCGAGAGATTGCACCAGAAAATATATGATTTTCTGCTATACATATATCCGCTGCTTAGCAAGTACCCAAAGTACGAAAAGTTTAGCTTACAGACTGCGACCAGAAACGCAATACTGGAAATGCTGCAAGACGTGATTAAGTGGCAGAAAACAGCCACGAAAAGCCACTTGTACGCAGCAGATACAGCATTGCAGCAGAGCAAAGAGCTTATACGGCTGGCAAACGATTTGAAGTATAGCGCAATGAACGCACAGCACTACGGCGAAAGCTGTAAGCGCCTAAAGGAGCTGGGCGTTATGCTGGGAGAACTGATAGAAGAGGTTAAGGCTACAAAGTAGCCGGATATGGGGCAGCTGCTTACTACAGCCCTTTGGCGGCGCTGATAGCGGGCGGCAACTGGAACAATGCGGCGAATGCGGGCGCACGCTGCGTGAATTGCAACAATTACCCGTGGAACGTCAACCCGAACATTGGCGTGCGTGGGGCGTGTGACTTAGTGAGAGCATTATAGGCTTAGCGTATCTACAGAACACTAGCAAGGACTTAAAAAGGAATTATGCAGAGTGCTTAATATTCTATAGTCAGAGCGGCTGTCCCGCCGAAAGGCAAAGAGAAAAAATAAGGCTGCTGGCTAGTAGCTGCGGCGAAAGGCAGGAGCTTTTTACATGAAACGAATAGGGCATATTACGAACCAGAGCGGCGAGCGTGTGACGCTTGTAGAGGCTATGGCTGATTATGAAAACGTGCAGAAAGCCTACAATAAAGCCAGAAAGTGCAAGCGTTACCGCAAAGACGTTTTGCTATTTACCAAAGATAAGGAAGATAACCTAGAAACGGTACGCAATGACATACTGGGGCTTTCCTATGAGCCGAGCGAATACCGATATTTTAAGGTATATGAGCCTAAAGAGCGGCAGATAATGGCGCTGCCGTTTTATGACAGGGTAGTACAGCACGCCATAAATAATGTATTAGAGCCGATTTTTAACCAGCGTTTTATATTCCACTCTTACGCCTGCCGGAAAACAAAGGGTATGCACGCTGCATCTGATACGCTGAAAGAATGGCTGTATGAGTGGCAGAAATTCCACCCAGACCAGCCGCTTTACGCAATCAAGGCAGACATACACCATTATTTTCAGAGCATTAACCATGATGTGCTTAAGGCAGAGATACGAAAGGTAATAAAGGACGCTGGGGCGTTGGTTCTGATAGACAGGATAATAGACCATAACGGGCAGATGCCGGACGGTGTAGGCATACCAGTAGGAAACCTTACAAGCCAGCTATTTGCTAATATCTATCTCAATAAGCTAGACCAGTACATAAAGCATACGCTGGGTGCAAAGTATTATATGCGCTATATGGACGATTTTATTTTACTTAGCCCGGATAAGGAGCAGTTACGGCGCTGGCTGGAAGATATTGAAAGATTTTTACGGGACGAGCTTAAGCTAGAGCTTAACCCAAAGACCACGATTTTAGCCGCAAAGAATGGCATTGACTTTGTAGGCTATAAGCACAGGGCAACGCATAGGAAAGTACGCCCGGACAGTGTAAAGCGTATCAAAAAGACAATCAAGAAGTACGAAAGCGGGAAGATAACCAAAGAGCAGCTACAAAAGAGTATTGCAAGCTGGACGGGACACGCAGGACACGCCGACAGCTACAACCTACAAAAGAAAGTAATAGCGCTGGCAGATGCGGCGATACAGAGGGTGGAAACACAGAAAGCGGCATAGCCAGTAAAAAGCGCAGGAGTGAGTACATGAGCAGCAATTTATTAAGAGTGGTGCAGGAGCAGCAGGAAACCATAGAACAGCAAAGCAGGCTTATTGCAGACTTAATTACCACTCTGGAAAGCTGGGAGCAGGCGGCAGGGTACGACGGCGCAGAGCTGAAAGAGAGGGCAGCTAAGCTGCAAATAAGGGAAAGGTAGGATTTATGGAAATGGGAATTATGGAATTTATCAACGTGGCAGCGCACAACAAGGTTATTGAGCTGGTAATACTGGCGATTGTGTTTGATACGGTTTTCGGGGTGCTGCGGGCGGTCAAAGAGAAAAGGTTTAACAGCTGCGCTGGGATTGACGGCGCAATCAGAAAAGTTGCTATGCTTATTTCTCTGGTATTTATGCTGGCTATTGATATGCTGATTAAGATTAACCTTATCGGATTTATCCCGGAAACGGTACGTACATATTTAGGGCTTAGCACCGTGGGCGTGGCTGAATTTTTCAGTTTGCTTTATATCGCTTACGAGATCACCAGTATTTTTAAGAATATGGCACTTTGTGGGCTGCCTGTTAAAAAGGTATGGGCTGCCGTGCGGGCTTTCCTTACAAAGTATACGGACGAGCTGCCGGATACAGACGAACTGGACGAGCTGCCGGGCGACAGTACAACGGGCAGCGTAAAGACGGAGAGGCAGCAGGAAAAAACAGAATAAAGGCAGCAAAAGCAGCAGAAACACTGGGCGCTTGCGGGACACCGCAGGCGCTTATTTTAATGCAGAAAGGCAGGTAGAGGATATGGCAGAAATCAAGAGCGAGAACACAAAAGGCATGGCAGAGGACGAGTTAAAGGCATTGCAGGAAAGGGTAGCGGCAATGACACCGGACGAGCTGCGGGAGTTTAGAAACTCACATGATGCAGACAGCATGGGATTTTGGGGAAAGGAGAGCTTGTAATATGCAGATAAACAGGTTATTTACGCCGTATAACTTTACGGACAAGAACAGCTTAAGCCGTATCAAGTACATTGTAATTCATTATGTGGGCGCACTGGGCGGCGCAAAGGCGAACTGCCAGTATTACGCCGGGCAGTATATTGGAGCGTCCGCACATTACTTTGTAGGATTTTCCGGGGAAATCTGGCAGAGCGTGGAAGATGCAGACATAGCGTGGCATTGTGGCGCAAGCAGTTATAAGCATGTGGAGTGCAGAAATTCAAACAGTATCGGTATTGAGCTTTGCGTAAGAAAGAGAAATACCGCCAGTCTGGGGGCGACAGATAAAGATTGGTATTTTGAGGACGCAACCGTAGCGGCAGCAGTGGAGCTTACACGGTACTTAATGAAAAAGTACAACGTGCCTGCGTCACACGTTATCCGGCATTATGACGTTACGGGTAAGATTTGCCCTAACCCGTATGTATATAATTGCACGCAGCACGTATGGGACGAGTTTAAGAGACAGATAAGCGCAGGCGGCGACGCAGGACAGGAAAAGCAGCTTTACAGGGTACGCAAAAGCTGGGAAGATACAAAGAGCCAGATAGGGGCGTTTTCTTCTCTGGATAACGCAAAGAAAGCCTGCACAGACGGCTACAGCGTTTATGATTGGAACGGGAAAGCAGTATACAGCAGAGCGGCAGCAGGCGGCACAGATGCGGCAGCACCGGGAGCAGATGCCACAGAAAAAGTTATCTGGGATTTTCTGAAAAGCAAGGGATTTAATGACTTTGCCACAGCCGGAGTTATGGGAAATCTTTTTGCAGAAAGCGGGCTTAATCCGCAGAATTTGCAGAATACCTATAACAAAAAATTTGGCAAGACAGATGCACAGTACACAGCGGAAGTAGACAACGGCAGTTATACAAACTTTGTGCATGACAGCGCAGGCTACGGGCTGGCACAGTGGACGTATTACAGCAGAAAGCAGGGCTTGCTTAATGCTGCAAGGGCGGCGGGCGTATCTATCGGCAATATGAATATGCAGCTTGCGTATTTGTGGCAGGAATTGCAGGGCTATAAGTCTGTTATGGCTACTCTTAAGGCGGCAGCGTCGGTGCGTGCTGCATCTGATGCGGTTTTGACAGGATTTGAGAAACCAGCAGACCAGAGCAAGGCGGTACAGAAAAAGCGTGAAGAGTACGGGCAGGCTTATTACAATAAGTACGCCGGGACGCAGGCGGCAGCACAACAGGAAACGCCGCAGGCGGCAGCGGGCGTGCCGTTTAAAGTCCGGGTAGAGATTGACGACTTAAACATAAGGACAGGAGCAGGCACAGGCTATGCAAAGACGGGGGAATATACAGGTAAGGGGATATTTACCATTACAGAAGTTAAGGCAGGAAAAGGCAGTACGGCAGGCTGGGGAAAGCTGAAAAGCGGCGCAGGCTGGATAAGCCTTGACTACTGCACACGCTTAGCATAAAGAATAGGTCGCCTTTTGTAGTATAGAAAAGCCAGGGCCCGGAGCCCCGGCTTTTATTGGAATTTCCAGAAGATAGTTATATCCCCGTTTAATACTTCTATTTTTTCGATAAGGG
>Ga0073908_1000751_pt1 | contig 51709 bp, 33 predicted proteins | sample MucameincwithD2O_FD_65484 | JGI IMG/M metagenome (GOLD analysis project Ga0073908, IMG submission 65484) | Mouse cecum microbial communities from Vienna, Austria - Mucus amended microcosms incubated with D2O | ecosystem: Host-associated > Mammals > Digestive system > Large intestine > Cecum... | reverse complement strand
AGATAGCGATTTTATCTGACATTCACAAATAGAATCACTGTTATTTTGATGATAATCAGAGGATTATTCTAAAATTGTTGCTGACCAACCTGATTGTATTCGATTCGCTGAATAGTTACAATGTTACTCTTTTCGCAACGTATAAGAACTAAATGTCACAAGAAATTGTTTCCTTTGTAGAACTTTTGAATACGATGACTGATTAACGTTCCGATGAAAAGAAAAGGATTTAAAATAGCACTTTGGGCGTTGCTTACTCCTATAACATTATTTATAATACTGATGATATTGCTCTATGTACCTCCCGTACAAAGTTTCATACGGAAGCAAGCTACGGCAATTGCGTCAGATGCTACGGGTATGGATATATCCGTAGAACGGATTGATTTGCGCTTTCCTTTGAATCTGCTGGTTCGTGGTGTACTTGTAGTAGAACCGGCTGACAGCACTGCCGGTGTGCAGCATCCCGATACCTTGTTGAATCTGGAAAGCCTGAATGTACATGTGCAGGCATGGCCTTTGTTTAAAGGAAAAGTGGAGGTAGATGACATTACCTTGAAACAAGTTGCCGTAAACTCCTCCAATCTGGTGGAAGGCATGCGCATCAAAGGGGTACTGGGGCATTTCTTTCTTGAAAGCCATGGTATAGATCTCACTAAGGAAGATGCTATCCTCAATAACATTGAGTTGAGCGATACCCACGTTCAGGTGATGCTTACCGATACGACCGAGACTCCCAAAGATACCACTGAGACGGCGTTGAACTGGAAAGTGACTCTCCATACCCTGAAATTGAAGAATGTATCGGTCGATTTACAGATGCCGTTGGATTCTATGGGACTGAAAGCCCATATAGGGGATGCAGAGATTGCGGATGCCGCCGCCGATTTGAAGCATCAGTTCTATGGCTGGAGGAAATTCCTGCTGACCGGAACTTCCGTCAATTATGATACCGGCGGCCCGGGAAGTGCGATAGGATTCGACCCCTCGCACATAGCTCTTCGTGACATCCGTCTGGGCATTGACTCTGTGATGTACTACGGCAGGGATATGAACGCCGTTATCCGGGAATTTTCCATGTATGAGCGTTCCGGTTTGAGTGTAACTTCTCTGACCGGTCGGTTGTTTGCCGACTCTACCGTTATCCGTATCCCTTCTTTGAAGTTACTGACACCTCATAGTGAAATGAACTTTACGGCACAGACTTACTGGAAACTGATAAATATGCCTACCACCGGCCGTCTGACAGCCCGTTTCAATGCCCGTATCGGCAAACAGGATGTACTGCTTTTTGCCGGTGGCCTGCCGGAAGCTTTCAAGGAAGCCTACCCGTTCCGTCCGTTGACGATTCATGCCGGTACAGAAGGAAACCTGAAGCAGATGCAGATTTCACGTTTTACGGCCGAGCTGCCCGGAGCTTTTTCGCTGAGTGGAGGAGGAGAGTTTTGGAATCTGACCGACAGTGTAAAACGTAGCGGGAGCATGGACCTTGAAATGCACACGCAGAACTTGAACTTCTTGACCGGACTTGCCGACATTTCTCCCGACGGCTCTGTCATAGTGCCGGACAGTATGCACCTTGCGGCACGTGTCGGTGTGGAGGGGGCGCAGTGCACTGCTGCCTTGAAGCTGCAAGAGAAGGAGGGCGACTTGAATCTGGATGCTGCCTATAACCTTGCTACGGAGGCCTACCATGCCGACCTTGCCATCAACAACTTGCAGGTGCATCACTTCCTGCCTAAGGACTCTATCTATGCTCTTACGGCAAAGATGTCCGCTAAGGGACAAGGGGTGGATATGGCATCACGAAAGACTGTGGCTGCTTTGAATGCCTCCTTGGAAAAACTACAGTATGGCCATTGGGACATTTCCGGCGTGGATGTGCGTGCCGGACTCAAGTCATCCGTTGCTACCGTCCGTCTTGCCAGCGATAATGTTCTTCTCAAGATGCAGGGAAATGCGGATATGCGTCTTGACCGCAGCTATCTGGATGGCGCTTTGGATTTGAATGTGAAAGAGGTAAATCTGCATAAGCTGGGGTTGGTGCCCCGACCGTTGAAACACCCGTTTGCCTTTACAATGGGAGTGGAGGCACGCCATGATTCTCTCAAGTTGAGGCTTGATGCCGGTGACTTGAATCTGCGTTTCCGCGCCCACAGCACGTTGAAGAAGTTGATGGAACAGTCGGATAAATTTGTCTCTATCCTGACAAAGCAGATTGATGAACGGTGTCTGGACCATGCCGCTTTGCGCCAAGTCCTTCCTTCAGCGGGCATGCATCTGGAAGCCGGTAATCAGAATCCCGTCAGTTATTTTCTGGCTGCAAAGGGTATTTCCTATAATGATTTCAAACTGAGTTTCGGGTTTACTCCGCAAGTCGGCATCAACGGGCGTACGGCTGTTCACGGATTGCGCATGGACTCCTTGCAGCTTGATACGATATTTTTTACAGTGAAACAGGATACTGCCCGCATGAAGTTGCAAGGCGGTGTCATAAACGGTCCCAAGAACCCGCAGTTTGTGTTCCGCAGTACTCTGACGGGTGAAGTCCGTAATGAAGATGCGGAGCTGACTGTGGATTATGTGGATGGAAAAGGGCAGACCGGTGTGCTATTCGGTATTAATGCCCGTCCGTTGACCGAAGGACATGGTCGCGGTAATGGTGTGCTGCTGAACCTCGTTCCTGCCGAGCCGATTATTGCTTTCCGTAAATTCCATTTTGAGGACAATTGTAACTGGATTTATTTGCATAAGAATATGCGCGTCTATGCCAATATCGACATGGACAGCGACGACGGTTTGTGCTTCCGCATGCAGTCAAACAAGGATGACACCCTTTCTTTGCAGAACATAAATGTGGAACTGAACCGGTTGCGTTTGGACGAACTGACCGATGTGCTTCCTTATATGCCCCGGCTTACGGGATTGTTCTCTGCCGAAGCAAATTATATACAGACCGCCACTTCCTTGCAGGTGTCTGCCGAAGCTAATGTAGAGAAACTGACCTACGAACGCCAACCGGTTGGAGATATCGGCTTGGGGGCTACCTGGTTACCGGGCGACAAGGATACACACTATCTGAATACCTATTTCACATATGATAATGAAGAGGTGATGACTGCCGACGGTATCCTGAAGCAGAAGAACGGAAAGGATACCCTGGAAGTGTCCACTCGTTTCGAACATTTCCCATTGAAGATGGTCAATGCATTCATCCCTGACCAAATGGTGACTTTTACCGGAGATATTGATGGGGGGCTTTATATTGGCGGTTCGCCGGACAAGCCTCAGATGCATGGTGATATTGCTTTGGACAGCGTGTCGGTCTACGCACGTCAGGCAGGAGCACGTTACTGGTTTGACAACCGTCCGGTACAGGTAAAAGACAACCAGTTGATATTCGATAAGTTTGCCATTTATACCACCAGCAAGAATCCGTTTACGATTGACGGTAAGGTAGATTTCCGGAATATGGAACGTCCTACAGCCAATCTCAATCTGCTGGCCGAAAATTATACCTTGCTGGATGCACCGCGCACCCGCGAGAGCTTGGTTTACGGAAAAGTGTTTGTCGATTTGCGTGCCACGGTGAAGGGGCCGCTTGACGGTCTTGCCATGCGCGGAAACATGAACCTGCTGGGCAATACCAACGTGACGTATGTGTTGACCGACTCTCCTTTGACTGTAGAAGACCGCCTTGACGGACTAGTCACCTTTACCTCGTTTGCCGATACCATGTCGGTGGCGGCAGAAGAGGTGCCGGCCATGTCGCTGGGAGGGTTGGAGATGTACATGTCTGTCCATATAGACGATGCAGTCCGTCTTCGTGCCGACCTGAGTACCGACCGCAGCAAGTATATCGAACTGGAAGGCGGTGGTGACCTGAACATGCAGTATACCCCGCAGGGAGATATGAGCCTTACCGGACGCTACACCCTTTCGGGCGGTGTCATGAAGTATTCGTTGCCCATTATTCCGCTGAAGGAGTTCCAGTTCAATCCCGGCAGCTATGTGGATTGGCGGGGCAATATCATGAATCCTGCTCTGAATCTGAAAGCAACGGAACGTGTACGTTCTTCTGTGTCCGATGGAGATGGGGAAGGTTCGCGAATGGTGAATTTCGATGTTTCCATTTCCATTAAGAACAAGCTTGAATCGCCCGATCTCATTTTCGATATTTCGGCACCCGAAGATGCCGCAGTGGAGAATGAGTTGCAAGCCATGGGTGCAGAGGAACGCAGTAAGCAGGCCATTGCCATGCTTGCCACAGGCATCTATCTGAATAGTGGTGCCAAAGGAGGAGGATTGACGATGGGAGCTGCCTTGAACTCTGTGCTTCAGAGCCAGATAAATTCTTTGGCGGGAGGCATAAAGGGCGCTAATATCAGCGTGGGTGTGGAAGACCGCACCTCTTCTGAAACAGGCGACACGCAGAAAGATTTCAGCTTCCGTTATTCCCAGCGTTTCTTCAACGACCGCGTGCAGATTGTCATCGGTGGTAAGGTATCTACCGGTGCCAATGCCACGAACAATGCGGAGTCGTTCATCGACAATATATCGTTGGAATACCGCCTTGATGCTTCGGGCACCCGTTATGTCCGGGTATTCCATAATAAAAATTATGAAAGCATACTTGATGGCGAGATAACCGAGACGGGTGTCGGCCTTGTATTGCGCCGGAAGATGGACCGGTTGGGTGAACTCTTCATCTTTAAAAAGAAGGGGATAAAGGAGCGGGAAAACGGGTTGAAGAGGGAGTGAGTTGACAAAGCAGAAAGTATTCATCTTCTTTCCCTCCTTGCATCTTCATCAGCTTGAAACTTAATATGAAGCAAATGATATGAAACGATTGATATTGCATGTTGCAGGATTGATTTTTCTGGCGGGTTGCTCTACTACGAAGCACTTGCCCGAAGGAGAAATACTCTATACCGGCCAGAAGCCGATGGTGGTATTGAATCGCAGTGAAACCCCCGTTGGCGAGATTGCTATGGAAGAGGTGGAGGCGGCTCTTGCCACGGCGCCCAATAATTCTTTGTTGGGAAGTTCCAGAATCCGTTATCCCTTTCCTTTCGGACTGTGGATTTACAATGGTTTCCAGAAATACGAGAAAGGGTTGGGCAAGTGGATATTCAATAAGTTTGCCGCCACTCCGGTACTTATGTCCACAGTGAATCCTGATATTCGCCAAAAGGCGGCTGTCAACTTGCTGCGCGATTATGGCTATTTCAATGGAAGCGTCAGCTACAAGACATTTGCAGACCCGAAGGATTCCTTGAAAGCCAAACTGCAGTATACAGTAGATATGCGTAATCCTTATTTTATAGATACGGTATATTATCGTGGTTTTAACCAGCGCACCACCCGCATCATGGAATTGGGGCGTCGACGTTCCCTTATCAGTCCGGGAGAACAATTCAATGTGGCTGATTTGGATGGGGAGCGTACCCGTATCAGCACCTTGCTGCGTAATGTGGGCTGTTATTATTTCCGTCCCGACTACTTGACCTATCAGGCAGATACCATGATGGTTCCTAATGGGCATGTCCAGATGCGCTTGATTCCCGTTCCCGGTATGCCAACGGTAGCCGAGAGGCAGTTCCGTGTGGGGCGTAAATCCGTATATCTTCTTGGAAAACAGGGGCAGGAGCCCAATGACAGCATGGATTATAAAGGCTTGACCATACACTACTATAACAAACCTCCGGTACGTCCCAACATGCTTTACCGTTGGCTGAACTATCAAGGTTATCGGCGGAAACGTCAGATACAGGACAGTGCGGGTATTGCCCGCCAGCGTTCCGTGCAGAGCTTGTATAGTCTGTATCGGCAAACCCGTATTCAGGAACGACTGGCAAGTGTCGGCATCTTCCGTTATGCCGAAATGCAGTATATACCGCGTGATACGGCATTTGTGTCCGATACATTAGATGTGAAAGTCATTGCCGCCCTTGATAAGCCATACGATGCCGAATTGGATTTTAATGTCACCATGAAGAGCAATAACCAGACCGGACCGGGTGCTGCCTTTACCGTGACCAGGAACAATGTCTTCGGTGGCGGCGAAAGCTGGAATGTGAAGCTGAACGCTTCGTATGAATGGCAGACGGGCAAGGAGAGCTCTTCCTTGATGAACAGTTATGAACTGGGCATTTCCTCCTCGCTTGTCTTTCCGCGCGTGGTGTTTCCTCGGATGGGTGACCGTGAATATGATTTTCCTGCCACTACGACATTCCGTTTGTATGCCAATCAGGTGAATCGTGCCAAATATTATAAATTGCTGGCTTTTGGCGGTAACGTCACTTACGACTTCCAACCCAAAGCCACTTCCAGGCACAGTATAACTCCTTTCAGACTGACGTTTAATGTACTGCGCAATCCTACGGCTGCTTTTGATGCGTTGCGTGCCCAGAATCCGGCTCTCTATGTCAGTTTGCGCGACCAGTTTATACCAGCTATGGAGTATACCTATACTTATGACAATGCTTCTGTGCGTCGCAAGCGCAATCCCATTTGGTGGCAGACCACTGTCGTATCGGCCGGTAATCTGACTTCGGCTGTTTACCGCATGTTCGGCAAGCCGTTCGGCGAGGAGGGAAAGAAGCTTTTCGGTGTGCCTTTCGCACAGTTCCTGAAGCTGAATTCGGAATTCAGGTATCATTACCGTATAGACAAGAATCAGATGATAGCCTCGCGCATTGCGGGAGGAGTGATATGGTCGTACGGAAACGCTACGACTGCCCCTTATACAGAACAGTTCTATATCGGTGGTGCCAATAGTGTGCGTGCTTTCTCTGCGCGCAGCATAGGCCCGGGTGGCTATCCTCCCGAGAAGAACAGGAAGTATACCTATATTAACCATGTAGGCGATATCCGCATGGAAGCCAATGTAGAGTATCGCTTCCGTATGATTGCGGATTTGCACGGGGCTGTGTTTCTGGATGCCGGCAATGTATGGCTGATGCGCAAGGACGAAAGTCGCCCGAACGGTGAGTTTACCCTGAAGAACTTCCCGAAACAGATTGCTTTGGGCACGGGATTCGGCTTGCGTTACGATTTGGACTTCCTTGTTTTCCGTCTGGATTTGGGTATCGGACTGCATAATCCGTATGATACCGGAAAGTCGGGATATTACAATATTCCTAAGTTCAAAGACGGACTGGCTGTGCACTTTGCCATCGGTTATCCGTTCTGATTGTTTGTGAAGAAGTTGATTTTTCATAAAATGCGCGTTTTTGTACGGTTGAGGCTAAAGAATGAACTGAAACTTCCTTCTGCCAGTCATAAATTTTTGTACATTTGCAATCGTTATCAAACGTGATACACTAACCTTTTTAAATATAACTGATATGAAACCAACTTTATTCTTATTGGCAGCCGGTATGGGTAGCCGTTACGGTGGCTTGAAACAATTGGACGGACTGGGTCCCAATGGCGAAACTATTATGGATTATTCTATCTACGATGCTATCAATGCCGGTTTCGGCAAGCTCGTTTTTGTTATCCGTAAGGATTTTGAGCAGGATTTCCGTGATAAAATCATTTCTAAATACGAAGGTCATATTCCATGCGAACTGGTGTTCCAGTCTATCGACAACCTTCCCGAAGGCTTCACTTGTCCCGAAGGACGTACCAAACCTTGGGGAACCAATCATGCTGTGATGATGGGTGCCGATGTGATAAAGGAACCGTTTGCCGTTATCAATTGTGATGATTTCTATGGCCGCGACTCTTTTCAGGTAATGGGCAAATTCCTGTCTTCCCTTCCCGAAGGTTCCAAGAATGTGTATTCCATGGTAGGATTCCGCATTGGCAACACGTTGAGTGAAAGCGGTACCGTATCCCGCGGTTTGTGCGGAACGGATGCAAACAATCTGTTGACTTCCGTAGTGGAACGTACCAAGATTCAACGTATGGACGGCGAAGTGAAGTACATCGACGATAACGGCGAATGGACTGCTACTCCCGAGACTACTCCGGTCAGCATGAATTTCTGGGGCTTTACTCCCGATTATTTTGCTTACAGTGCAGAATTTTTCAAGAGTTTCTTGAGCGACCCGAAGAACATGGAGAACCTGAAGAGCGAATTCTTCATCCCGCTGATGGTGGATAAGCTGATTAACGACGGCACTGCTACCTGCGAAGTGCTCGATACGACCAGCAAGTGGTTTGGTGTGACTTATCCTGAAGACCGTCAGAGCGTGGTCGACAAGATTCAGGCTCTGGTGGATGCAGGCGAATATCCTGCAAAGTTGTTCTAAAAGTAAGATAGAAGGATAACCTGATTCGCGATTTGCGTTAATTTATAGGACAGAAGAGCAAAAGGACAAATATGGGGAAGGCGTTTTGCCGGAGCTGTGTTTGTTCTTTTGTTCTTCTGTCTTTTTTGTTTTTGTCTTCCATGCTTCCATTCTTTTGCCAGCTTGTTGGCACAGTTTTGCCTCCTTGTTGGCAAGGCCTTGTCATCAGCTTGGCAAAGTCTTGCCATTACTTTGGCAAAACCGTGCCGGTGCTATGTCTATGCCTTGGCAAGGTATTCTCTGATTACCATGACTTTTTCATTTTTAATAAATATGAACGAGGAGCCGCGGATACGGAAAGCAGGTGACTCAGGTTGCGGTGTGGGGCTGATGCTGGTGCTGGTGGTGTGCGAGGAAGTGTGATATACTATTGTAGGAATTGCCGGCATTTTCTCCGTTTTATCTTTATATACCGTTGAAAATCGCTACCTTTGCAGCTCTTAACGATAAATTCATTGACACTATGATATCTGTAGAAGGACTGAAGGTAGAATTTAATGCCACTCCTCTGTTCGAAGACGTCTCTTATGTTATCAATAAGAAAGACCGTATAGCTCTTGTCGGCAAGAATGGTGCCGGTAAGTCCACCATGCTCAAGATATTGGCTGGCATTCAGCAGCCCACTGCCGGTGTTGTTGCCGTTCCCCGCGAATGTACTATCGGGTATTTGCCCCAAGTGATGATACTCAGTGACGAGCGTACTGTGATGCAGGAGGCCGAACTTGCCTTCGAGCATATTTTTGAGATGCAGGCTGATATTGAGCGTATGAACCTGCAACTTGCCGAACGTACCGACTACGACAGCGAGGATTACCAGAAACTGATTGACCGCTTCACCAACGAAAATGAACGTTTCCTGATGATGGGTGGTACCAACTACCGTGCCGAGATAGAGCGCACGCTTCAGGGGCTGGGCTTCAGCCGCGAGGACTTCGACCGCTCTACAAGCGAATTCTCCGGTGGTTGGCGCATGCGTATAGAACTTGCCAAACTGTTGCTTCGCCGTCCGGATGTGTTGCTGCTTGACGAGCCCACCAACCACCTTGATATCGAAAGTATCCAGTGGTTGGAGAACTTTCTTTCCACCCGTGCCAATGCGGTGGTGCTTGTCAGCCACGACCGTGCCTTTTTGAACAACGTCACTACACGTACCATCGAAATAACTTGTGGACGCATTTACGACTATAAAGTGAAATATGATGAGTTCGTGGTGCTTCGCAAGGAGCGTCGGGAGCAGCAACTGCGTGCTTACGAGAATCAGCAGAAGCAGATACAAGATACGGAAGACTTTATCGAACGCTTCCGGTACAAGGCTACCAAAGCAGTGCAGGTGCAAAGTCGCATCAAGCAGCTTGAAAAGATAGAACGTATCGAGGTGGATGAAGAAGACAACTCCTCTTTGCGCCTGAAGTTCGTTTGCAGTAGTCGTAGCGGTAATTATCCTGTTATCTGCGAGGATATGGAGAAATCCTACGGTGAGCACGTTATTTTCCATGATGTGAACTTGACCATCAACCGTGGAGAGAAGGTTGCTTTTGTCGGCAAGAATGGCGAAGGTAAGTCTACGCTTGTAAAGTGTATTATGGGTGAGATTACGGATTATACCGGAAAACTTACACTGGGACATAATGTGCAGATTGGATATTTTGCCCAGAACCAGGCACAACTCTTGGATGAGAACTTGACTGTATTCGATACGATTGACCGCGTGGCCGTAGGGGATGTCCGTCTCAAAATCCGTGATATTCTGGGTGCTTTCATGTTCGGCGGTGAGGCTTCGGATAAAAAGGTGAAAGTGCTCAGCGGTGGAGAGCGCACCCGGCTTGCCATGATAAAACTGCTGTTGGAACCGGTGAATTTTCTGATTCTCGACGAACCGACGAATCATCTTGACATGCGCTCCAAAGATGTGCTGAAGGAGGCTATTCGCGATTTTGACGGTACTGTGATAATAGTCAGTCATGACCGTGATTTCTTGGACGGACTTGCGACTAAAGTGTACGAGTTCGGTGGCGGACTGGTGAAGGAACATCTGGGAGGAATTTATGATTTCCTGCAAAAGAAGCAGATAGAGAGTCTGAATGAGTTACAGAAATCCCCTTCACTTTCCACTTCGCCCACTGCCGGAAAGGCGGCATCGGGCAGTGTCGGTGCAGAATCGGCCCAACCCTCGGCAACCAAACTCTCTTACGAGGAGCAGAAGGAGTTTAACAAGAAACTTAAGAAACTGGAACGCCGCGTTGCCGATTGTGAAGCGGAGATAGAGCAGACGGAGGCTGCCATTGCTATTCTTGAGGCCAGGATGGCTACACCGGAAGGCGCTTCGGACATGTCGCTTTATGAGCAGCACCAAAAACTGAAAGAGCAGCTTGACCGTGCGATGGAAGAGTGGGACGCGGCTACTGTAGAGTTGGAGAATCACTAACTGTTATATTTTATATATTTATGAAAGCAAATCATTTGTTACCTATTGCAGCGTTCTGTCTGATGACGGCATCCTGCAACACCGGCAAGCAGCAGGCTGAACTTACAGCAGGCATCCAGCTCGCCAATCTTGACACGACGGCTCTACCCGGAACTGACTTTTACCAATACGCATGTGGCGGTTGGATGAAGAACAATCCGATTCCTGCTGAGTACTCACAGTACGGCTCTTTTACTATCCTTGCAGAAAACAACCGTAAGCAGATTCAAGGACTGATTGAAGAACTTGCCGCCACCCAGCACGAAGCCGGTAGTGTGGCACAAAAAATCGGTGACTTGTACAAAATCGTAATGGACAGCGTGAAGCTGAACAAGGACGGTGTAGCCCCCATCAAGGCTGAACTTGACCAGCTGGCTGCTTTGAAGGACAAGAAGGAGCTTTATGCTTTGCTGGGCGATATGCAGAAGAAAGGTATCATCGCCTACAACGTGCTGTATGTTGGCGCTGACGAAATGAACAGTAGCATGAATGCTGTACAGACCTATCAGACCGGGCTGAGCATGGGCGAACGCGAATACTATCTGGAAAACGATGAGGCTACTGCTAAAATTCGTGATGCTTTCCGCGCGCATGTACAGAAGATGTATCGATTGGCCGGTTTTGACGAGGCTACTGCCAAGAAAGGTATGGAGGTGGTGATGGATGTGGAAACATGTCTTGCCAAGGCTTTCCGCTCTCGTACGGAGTTGCGTGACCCGCATGCCAATTATAACAAAATGAGCATGGAAGAGCTGGAACAGAATTATCCTACTTTCGATTGGAATGCTTATTTGTCTGCCATGGGCTTGAAGGATGTGAAGGAAATTATCGTAGGCCAGCCTGCTTCGCTGAAAGCTGCTGCCGATATTCTGGATACGTTGCCTATTGAACAGCAAAGCCTTTATCTGCAATGGAAATTGATTGATTCTGCCGCAAGCTTGCTGAACGATGCTATGGCAGAACAGAACTTCGACTTCTACAGCCGCACCATGAGCGGTACACAAGAGATGCAGCCCCGCTGGAAGAGAGCGGTAAGCACTGTAAGCAGTGCGCTGGGTGAAGCTGTAGGCCAGATGTACGTGGAGAAATATTTCCCTGCTGCTGCCAAGGAACGTATGGTTACTTTGGTGAAGAACTTGCAGGAAAGCCTGGGCGAACGTATCAAGAATCTTGCCTGGATGGGTGATTCTACCAAGGTGAAAGCTCTGGAAAAACTGGCTACCTTCCATGTGAAGATTGGTTATCCCGACACTTGGAAAGACTACTCCACGCTGGAAATCAAGGACGATTCTTATTGGGCAAACATGGAGCGTGCCAATGAGTGGGACCATGCCCAAATGATAGCCAAGGCCGGAAAGCCGGTGGATAAGGACGAGTGGCTGATGACTCCGCAGACTGTCAACGCTTATTACAACCCCACTACCAATGAAATCTGTTTCCCCGCCGGTATCCTGCAATATCCTTTCTTCGATATGAATGCAGATGACGCCTTTAACTACGGTGCCATCGGTGTGGTAATCGGCCATGAAATGACTCATGGATTCGATGACCAAGGCCGCCAGTACGACAAGGACGGTAACCTGAAAGACTGGTGGACTGCTGAAGACGCCAAGAACTTTGACGAACGTGCCCAGGTGATGGTAAACTTCTTTGATAGCATTGAGGTTGCTCCGGGCGTATATGCCAACGGACGCATGACATTGGGTGAGAATATTGCCGACCACGGTGGCCTGCAGGTTGCTTATCAGGCATTCAAGAAAGCTACGGCTACCAATTCGTTGCCGGTGTTGGATGGTTTCACTCCCGAACAGCGTTTCTTCCTGGCATACGCAGGTGTATGGGGCAACAATATCCGTCCCGAAGAAGTGCTGAACCGCACAAAAAGTGATGTGCACTCATTGGGCGAATGGCGTGTAAACGGTGCACTGCCGCAAATAGGTGCTTGGTATGAGGCATTTAATGTGACAGAAAAAGACCCGATGTTCTTGCCTGTAGAAAAACGTGTATCTATTTGGTAAACCAACAAAATAGCCCTTAAAAAAAGGCGGCAGACTGGAAACAGATGCCGCCTTTTTTAATTATACCTAATTTATTGTGTATGAATGTATGTATGAATAAACAAAATTTGTAACTTTGCACATCAAATACTAATATACGCATACTTTAATACGCAAATCCATGTCTGAAACAAAAAGAATCAAAACAGCTCTGGTATCAGTTTACCATAAGGAAGGTTTGGACGAAATCATTACCAAACTGCATGAAGAAGGTGTAGAGTTCCTCTCAACCGGTGGAACCCGTCAGTTTATAGAATCCCTGGGTTATCCCTGCAAGGCAGTGGAAGACCTGACTACATACCCTTCCATTTTGGGTGGACGCGTGAAGACTTTGCATCCGAAGGTTTTCGGAGGCATCCTTTGCCGCCGTGGACTGGAGCAGGATATGCAACAGATTGAAAAATATGAAATCCCCGAAATAGACCTCGTCATCGTTGACCTCTATCCGTTTGAGGCTACAGTTGCCAGTGGTGCCGAAGAACCGGCCATCATCGAAAAGATTGATATAGGTGGTATCTCCCTGATTCGTGCTGCTGCCAAGAACTACAATGATGTGGTTATCATCGCTTCGCAGGCACAATATCAGCCGTTCCGTGACATGCTGATGGAACACGGGGCCACTACTACCATCGAAGAGCGTCGTTGGTTTGCCAAAGAGGCGTTCGGAGTGTCTTCACACTATGATTCTGCCATCTTCAACTATTTTGATGGCGAGGAAAGTTCCGCTTTCCGTTGTTCTGCCAACAGCCAGAAGACTTTACGCTACGGTGAGAATCCGCACCAGAAAGGTTATTTCTATGGCAATATTGATGCTATGTTCGACCAGATTCATGGTAAGGAAATCTCTTATAACAACCTGCTCGACATCAATGCTGCCGTTGACTTGATTGATGAATTCAAAGATACTACTTTCGCTATCCTGAAACATAACAATGCCTGCGGGTTGGCTTCACGTCCCACTGTACTGGAAGCATGGAACGATGCGCTTGCCGGTGACCCGGTATCTGCTTTCGGTGGTGTACTCATCACGAACAGTGTGATAGACAAGACTGCCGCCGAAGAAATCAATAAAATTTTCTTTGAGGTGATTATTGCTCCCGATTATGATGTGGATGCGTTGGAAATTCTCGGTCAGAAGAAGAACCGTATTATCTTGGTTCGCAAGTCGGCAGCTCTGCCTAAGAAGCAGTTCCGCTCTCTGCTGAACGGTGTATTGGTTCAGGACCGCGACCTTAAGGTGGAAACTCCTGAAGAGTTGAAGACTGTAACCACAAAAGCTCCCACAGCCCAAGAAATTGAAGACATGCTCTTTGCAAACAAAATTGTGAAGAACAGTAAGTCGAATGCTATTGTGCTGGCAAAAGGCAAGCAACTGTTGGCAAGCGGTGTAGGTCAGACCAGCCGTGTGGATGCTTTGAAGCAGGCTATCGAGAAAGCCAAGAACTTTGGTTTCGACCTGAATGGTGCAGTAATGGCGAGTGACGCGTTCTTCCCCTTCCCGGATTGTGTGGAGATTGCCGGTAACGAGGGAGTAACTGCTGTCATCCAGCCGGGTGGGAGTATCAAGGATGAACTCTCGTTTGAATATTGCAACGAACATGGTATTGCCATGGTAATTACCGGATTCCGTCATTTTAAGCACTAATTCGGATTTACGATTTGACGATTTACGATTTACGATTGAAGTTACATCGTAAGTCTGAATCTCAAATTGTAAACAAAAGGAATATCAATCGTAAATAGTTAAATCGTAAATATTAATGGGATTATTCTCTTTTACACAAGAAATAGCGATGGACCTTGGCACAGCCAATACCATCATCACCACGAATGGCAAGATTGTGGTGGATGAGCCTTCGGTGGTGGCCTTGGACCGTCGTACCGATAAAATGATTGCCGTGGGTGACAAGGCAAAGATGATGCATGAAAAGACCCACGAAAACATACGTACCATCCGTCCGCTGCGTGATGGTGTGATTGCAGACTTCTATGCTTGCGAGCAGATGATACGCGGACTTATCAAGATGGTGAACAACCGTAACCGTCTTTTCTCTCCGTCACTCCGCATGGTGATTGGAGTTCCTTCGGGCAGTACCGAAGTGGAGTTGCGTGCCGTGCGCGATTCTGCCGAGCATGCCGGCGGGCGCGACGTTTATTTGATTTTCGAGCCGATGGCCGCTGCCATCGGTATCGGTATCGACGTGGAGGCTCCCGAAGGCAATATGATTGTTGACATAGGTGGTGGCTCTACGGAAATTGCCGTTATCTCTTTGGGAGGTATCGTAAGCAACAACTCCATCCGTATTGCCGGTGATGACCTGACAGCCGATATTCAGGAATACATGAGCCGCCAGCACAACGTGAAGGTCAGCGAGCGTATGGCTGAGCGTATTAAGATTAATGTAGGTGCCGCCTTGACGGAACTTGGTGAAGATGCTCCCGAAGACTATATCGTTCATGGTCCGAACCGCATCACGGCATTGCCCATGGAAGTGCCGGTATGCTATCAGGAAGTGGCGCACTGCTTGGAGAAGTCTATTTCTAAGATTGAGACTGCCATCTTGAGTGCATTGGAGAATACACCTCCCGAATTGTATGCCGACATCGTCCACAACGGTATCTACCTTGCCGGCGGCGGCGCATTGCTTCGTGGCCTGGATAAGCGTCTGACTGATAAAATAAACATACCGTTCCACATTGCGGAAGACCCCTTGCATGCCGTTGCCAAAGGTACGGGCGTGGCATTGAAGAATGTTGACCGCTTCTCATTCCTGATGCGGTAATGCGGAATTTATTAAACTTTCTCATTAAATATAATTACTGGTTCCTCTTTCTTCTGTTAGAGGTAGCCAGTTTTATTTTATTATTTCGCTTCAACCATTACCAGCAGAGTGTGTATTTCACCTCTGCCAATGGCGTGGCAGGGAAGGTTTATGAGCTATCGGGTGGCATCACTTCTTATTTTCATTTGAAGACGGTCAATGAGGACTTGCTCGACCGTAATATGTGGTTGGAACAGCGACTTTCCTTTCTGGAAAATGTATTGAAAGAAAAAGGATTGGACTCCGCCAGACTGTACAGTATGGAACGGCTTGCTCCTACGGAGTATCAGGTATTCAAGGCGAATGTCATAAAGAACAGCCTGAACAAGGCTGATAATTACATCACTTTAGACCGTGGAACGACGGAAGGTATCCGTCCTGAGATGGGAGTGGTGGATGCCAATGGCGTGGTGGGTATTGTGTATAAGACCTCTCCCCATTATTCGTTGGTCATTCCGTTGTTGAACAGCAAGTCGAGCATCAGCAGCAAGATTGTGGGCAGTGATTATTTCGGTTATCTGAAATGGGAGGGAGGTGACTCCCGTTTTGCCTATCTGAAGGATTTACCCCGGCATGCTGAATTCAATCTGGGAGATACGGTAGTGACCAGTGGTTATTCTACGGTGTTTCCCGAAGGTGTCATGGTGGGGACGGTGGATGATATGTCCGATTCGCACGACGGGCTTTCCTATCTGTTGAAGATAAAGCTGGCTACGGACTTTGGAAAGCTGAGCAATGTGCGTGTCATATCCCGCACCGGGCAAGCTGAGCAAAAGGCATTGGAAGCAAAGGGGGAAGAGTAGTAATTGGTGATTGATGATTGATGATATATCGTTTAGCGTAAAAAAAGATAGCATTGTTAGTTAATTATCTGCATAAAATAGGATGGTTCATAGGCTTGGTGCTGTTGCAGGTACTGATATTGAACAATGTGCATATAGCAGGATATGCCACTCCATTTCTGTACATTTACCTGATATTGAAGTTTGAGTCGGACACTCCCCGCAATGCGTTGATGTTGTGGGCATTTTTCTTGGGCTTGGCTGTCGATGTCTTTTCCGACACGCCGGGGATGAATGCTGCTGCTACGGTGTTCCTGGCTTTCTTGCGTCCCGTTTTCCTGCGCTTATTCGTGCCTCGTGACACGCTGGATACACTGGTTCCGGCCATCCGTACAATGGGGATTCTTCCTTTTCTGAAATATTTGGTTGTGAGTGTGCTGATACATCACGGCTTGTTGCTTGCCCTCGAATTTTTCTCTTTTGCCCATATCGGTACGCTGTTGTTGAGAATCGCGACAAGTACCCTGCTTACTGTGACCTGCATTATGGCTGTTGAGGGGATAAGAAAGAAAGGATAAAGGGATTAAGGATTAGGAATTGATGAAAGATTATACATTAGAAAAGCGGAAATATGTAATCGGGGCGGCGGCTATTGTCATCGTTATTATTTACGTGTTCCGGTTGTTCGACCTGCAGATCATGACCGATGACTACAAGAAGAATGCCGACAGCAACGCTTTTCTGAACAAGATACAATATCCCTCGCGCGGGGCTATCTACGATCGTAACGGTAAGTTGCTTGTGTTTAACCAGCCGGCATACGACATTACGTTTGTTCCGCGGGAGGTGATACAGTTGGACACGCTCGACCTTTGCAGCGCCCTGAACATCACCCGTGAACAGTTTGACAAACGGATGAAGGACGTCAAGAACCGTTGGATGAATCCCGGTTATTCCAAATACACCCATCAGGTGTTTATGACGCAACTTTCTGCCGAGGAGTGCGGCGTGTTTCAGGAGAAGCTGTTCAAGTTTCAGGGTTTCTATATTCAGCGGCGCACCATCCGCCAATATACTTATAATTCTGCCGGACATGCGTTGGGGGATATTGCTGAGGTGTCCAAGCGTGATATAGAGAACGATGATTACTATATCCGTGGTGACTATATAGGCAAGCAAGGCATCGAGAAGTCTTATGAAAAGTACCTGCGTGGAGAAAAAGGGGTGGAAATCCTTTTGCGTGATGCCCATGGACGTATTCAGGGGCGCTACATGAATGGACAGTTGGATCGTCCTTCCGTGCCAGGCAAGAATTTGACCTTGGGGTTGGACATAGACTTGCAGATGCTGGGCGAACGCCTGCTGCAGAATAAAATCGGTGCAATCGTGGCCATCGAACCGGCTACGGGCGAGATTCTCTGTATGGTTTCTTCGCCTTCCTTCGACCCTCATCTGATGATTGGGCGGCAACGTGGAAAAAATCACCGGATGTTGCAGATGGACAAGCGGAAACCTTTGCTGAACCGTGCCATTATGGGGGCATATCCTCCGGGTTCTACTTTCAAGACGGCTCAGGCGCTGACGTTCCTTCAGGAAGAGATTATTCATGAGGATTATCCGGCTTATCCTTGTGCGCATGGCTTCAACTATGGAAGTTTGCATGTAGGATGCCATGCGCATGGCTCCCCGTTGCCACTGGTACCTGCCATCGCCACTTCGTGTAACTCTTATTTCTGCTGGGGGCTGTTCCGTATGTTCGGTGACAAGAAGTATGGTTCGCCACAGAATGCGATTACGGTATGGAAAGACCACATGGTGTCGCAGGGGTTCGGCTATCGGCTCGGTACCGATCTTCCTGGTGAGCAGCGTGGCTTTATTCCCAATGCCCAATTTTATGATAAGACGTATCGGGGCTCTTGGAACGGGCTGACAGTTATCAGTATCTCCATCGGGCAGGGTGAGATTACCGCTACTCCGTTGCAGATTGCTAATTTGGGTGCGACCATTGCCAACCGGGGACATTTCATCACTCCGCATATCGTAAAGGAGATAGAGGACAATGAGCTCGACACTCTTTATCGTAATCCCCGCTATCCCATTGTCGACCGTGAGTATTATGAGATGGTGGTGAAGGGTATGCGTGCCGCCGTTACGGGAGGGACATGCCGTGTGGCAGGTGCTATCTTGCCCGGTATAGAGGTGTGTGGTAAGACGGGTACGGCGCAGAACCGTGGCAAAGACCATTCCGTTTTCATGGGCTTTGCCCCGATGGATAATCCCAAGATAGCCATTGCGGTGTATGTGGAGAACGGTGGTTTCGGTGCTACGTATGGAGTGCCTATCGGTGCAATGATGATGGATCAGTACCTGCATGGAAAACTGTCGCCCGAGAACGAGATACGGGCAGAAGAATTCAGCAACCGTGTGATACTCTACGGTGATGAGGAGAGATGATGGAGAGGAATCAAGGATGAGTAACTCCAATCGTAAATTGTAAATCGTAAAATAGTGAATAAATTGGTGACGCGGAAAGATAGTATGTGGAAATCATTGGACTGGGTGACGATTGTCGTTTACCTGCTGCTGATTGTATTCGGCTGGTTCAGTGTCTGTGGAGCGAGTTATGATTATGGTGACCGTGACTTTCTGGACTTCTCCACCCGTGCCGGCAAGCAGTTCGTCTGGATTATATGTTCCTTCGGGCTGGGGTTTGTATTGCTGATGCTGGACGATTCCCTCTATGACATGTTCTCCTACCTTATATATATAGGGCTGATGCTGTTGCTGATTGTCACGATATTCATTGCGCCCGACACGAAAGGATCGCGGTCGTGGATCATCCTGGGACCGGTCAGTTTGCAACCGGCGGAATTTGCCAAGTTTGCCACGGCGCTGGCGCTGGCCAAGTATATGAGTGCCTACTCGTTTACGATGAAGAACTGGAAAAGCTCCCTTATGCTGGCTTTTCTGATTCTCTTCCCCATGTTGCTGATTATCCTGCAGCGGGAGACGGGTTCGGCATTGGTGTACTCTGCATTTTTTCTGATGCTTTATCGGGAGGGAATGCCGGGCGTGGTGCTCTTCTCGGGTATATGTGCGGTGGTCTACTTTGTAGTGGGCATCCGTTTTGATGCGGTAATGATTGCCGATACGCCGACGCCTATCGGAGAGTTTGCCGTGCTGCTGATGGTGCTGCTCTTTGCCGGAGGCATGGTGTGGGTTTATAAAAAGCGTTGGGAACCCACGCGGAATATCATCGGTGGTTCGTTGGGACTGCTACTTGTGGCTTATCTGACTTCGGAATACGTGGTACCCTTCAACTTGGTGTGGGTACAGTGGGGGCTTTGTGCACTTGTTGTCGGGTATCTAATCTTTCTTTCTTTAAGCGAGCGCCATTTATCTTATTTTCTGATCGGGCTGTTTGCTTTGGGTTCGATAAGTTTTCTCTACTCCAGCGACTATTTCTTCAATAAAGTGCTGGAACCTCATCAGCAGATACGTATCAAGGTGGTACTTGGCATGGAGGAGGACCTTGCAGGCGCCGGCTATAACGTAAACCAGTCGAAGATAGCCATTGGCTCCGGGGGCCTGACCGGCAAAGGTTTCTTGAACGGTACGCAGACAAAGCTGAAGTATGTGCCGGAGCAAGATACGGACTTCATCTTTTGCACCGTGGGCGAGGAGGAAGGATTCGTAGGGTCTACGGCTGTACTGTTACTGTTCCTTATTCTTGTCTTACGGCTGATTGCTGTGGCCGAGCGGCAGCAATCTCCCTTTGGCCGGGTATACGGCTACTCTGTGCTTAGCATATTCTTATTCCATTTATTCATCAATATAGGTATGGTGCTGGGACTGACTCCTGTTATCGGTATCCCATTGCCTTTCTTCAGTTACGGAGGTTCGTCTCTTTGGGGGTTCACTATCCTGTTGTTTATCTTCCTGCGGATTGATGCGGGACGTAATCGCCGAATTTAGTTGTGACCGTTTCCTTGTGAGACATCTACCATCATATCGCATTTACATATTGTTTACATTGTAATGTAAAGGCCGTTACATCTTGGCGTAAAAGACGTAACGCTATGAGGTAAGAGGGCCGTTATGAGAGCTCGTCAGTTTCCCCTTCGAGGAGATGTGAGTGGGAGACTGAGACAGTTGTTAGAAAAGGTAATAAAGCAGAATAGGGAGCTCCTATCTCTTCAGTTTGATGCCGATGTCATTGATTCCTTGCAGTCTGTCGTCCGGTAGCGTATAGGCCACCTTAAAAAGGTAGGTGCCGGGTTTGCCGATTCGAATGCTTCCTGCGGAAACGGCAGTCTGATAGAGACCTCCCCAGCCGTCACCTTTCCAGACTCCTTCTTTGTCTGCCAGAATTAGCTGTATGGTGTCTGCAGGTGCCGGGATGGAATCTGTGGTGGTGTAGCAGATGGATAGAGGTAGATTCTGATAAGGATAGTTGCTTCGGTTACGAACTTCCAAAGACAGTTTGTAATAGGTCAGTGAGTCGGTGACCTTCACGTCGAAAGAGAGTGTGTCTTTGCGCAGCCAGCCTTCGGTGGGGAGGGATTGGAAGGAATGGTATACAGTCTGTTTGTCGCAAGCGCTCAGCAGGCTTGCGGCAAACAGTAGTATGATACCTTTCAGGCAGAGATTTCTATTCTTGAGTCGGTTTGTCATTTTGGGCAGGTCTTTCACCTTGAGGTTTAGGCTTATTGTTACGGGGCGGACGACGGTTGTTATTGTTCCTTTGTTGACGTTCGCCTTGTTGCTGGTCACCCTGTTTGGGGGCTTGCCGGTCTTGTTTTTGCCTCGGTTGCCGGTCTTGCCAGGATTGTTCTCTCTGACTGTTGGCTTGGGGAGCACTCTGTTGCGGACGACCGTTTCCACTCTTTTTCTTTTTCCTGTTACGGTTGTTGTTGCTGTTTTCGCCACCGTTGCCGTCACCGCCACCCTTGCCTTTACGGTTACGGTCAAAGCGGGTGAGGCTCTCTTGTTCCAGCAAGTCTACCGGCTTTTTAGGTTCGGAGCGATGGTTTTCTTCTGTCAGGCTGTCGGGCTTGATGCCGCGTCTGTTCAAGCCGATGACCTCAAAAGCCCGTCTGCCGCTGATGGTCACCAGGTTGGCGGGGATATTCTTGTCGCTCGAGTAGGTTATCAGATTGCTCAGGATGTCAGCCTTGAAGAAGAAGAACTCGCCATCCTTCGTTTCCAGGGTAATCTCACGTGAGGGCAGACGCTTTTGTGCTTCCACGTAACAGTCCACTTCGTAGTTGAGGCAGCATTTCAGCTTGGCGCATTGGCCGGCAAGCTTCTGCGGATTCAGGGATATGTCTTGGAAACGCGCTGCGCTGGTAGATACCGATACGAAGGAGGTCATCCAGGTGGCGCAGCAGAGTTCGCGTCCGCAAGGACCGATGCCACCGATGCGTCCTGCTTCTTGGCGGGCGCCTATCTGTTTCATCTCGATGCGTACGTGGAAGGCGTCGGCAAGAACCTTGATGAGCTGGCGGAAGTCCACCCGCTCGTCGGCGATGTAGTAGAAGATGGCCTTGTTGCCGTCTCCCTGATATTCCACGTCGCCAATCTTCATGTTGAGGTCGAGGTCTAAGGCTATCTGACGCGAACGTATCATGGTTGAGTGTTCGCGGGCTTTTGCCTCGTTGTACTTCTCCATATCCACAGGTTTCGCCTTGCGGTAAATGCGTTTGATGTCTGCCTCGGACTTGATATTGGTCTTCTTCATTTGTAGCGGTACGAGTCGTCCGGTCAGGGTTACCACACCGATGTCATGTCCGGGGGTGGCTTCTACGGCTACGATGTCGCCTTTCTCCAGAGGTATCTTGTTGCTGTTGCGGAAATAACCCTTGCGAGTATTCTTGAACTGAACCTCTACCAGCTCACTTTCATTGGCATTGCCCGGAATGTCTGCCAGCCAGTCGTAGGTGTTCAGTTGCTTGTCCTGCCTGCCGCAACTCTTGCAGCAGAGACCTCCGCTTCCGTTATGTAGTTTAAATTCCATCATCTGATTTATTTACTATTTGACTATTTACTATTTGATACTTTGCATTTCATTGTTTTGCCACCTTTCATTGTTTCAACAGCACAATCATCTTTAGCGAGAAGTCGAAGAACACCATGCGGGCGTTTACGTTCTGCTCGATGTGGCGTTGTGCCTCACTTAGTTCGTCCATGATACCCATGACATTCCGTTCGTTGACAAAGGGGGCGAAACGGGTGGCGAAGTTTTGTTCGGGCAGCGTCATGTAGTTCATCTCCTTATGATGCAGGTTGTAGATGAAGTTCTCGCGGGTCATACGCTGGCAGTAGTCCAGGAAGTTTTTCTGCCGTTCGCGTCCCATGGCGGCAAGTTGCTCGCTCCATTGTTTCATTTCCCGTATCTTGCGCTGGTAGGAGAGACGCATCAAGCTGACAAAGAGATTGAAGAATAGTTCGTTCTCCTCATTCAGGTGGATGGTTTCCAGCGCTTTGATGAAGTCGCCGTTTGCCAGATGGGCTATCGTCTCGCTGTCGTGGGGCTGCACTCCGTATTTCTGCTGCAGGGCTTCGGCTATGTCGGCTTCTTCAATCTTGGGGATGTTGAAGCGCTGCGTGCGGCTGAGGATGGTGGGAAGTATCATTTCCGGAGCTTCGGAGATGAGGAGGAATATCGTTCTTTCGGGTGGCTCTTCCAGTAGCTTCAGTAGCTTGTTGGCGCAGACCTCGTGCATTTTTTCGGGTAGCCATACGATGGTGACTTTGTAACCTCCTTCGCTGGACTTCAGGCTGAGTTTGCGAGTTATCTCATCACTCTCTTTGGCGTAGATGATGGCTTGTCCGTTTTCGGCATCCATTTCGTTCAGCCAATGGTTCAGCCCGAAATAGGGACTGTTCAGCAGAAGGCGTCGCCAGTTGGCGATATAATCGTCGCAGACTTCCTTTTTCCCTTTGGCGCTTTTGACGATAGGGTATACGAAGTGTACGTCGGGATGCACCAGCTTGTTCCATTTCACGCAGGAAGGGCAGGTGCCGCATGCATCGGTTTCCGTCCGGTGGGGACAGCAGAGATAGCGGGCATAGGCAAGTGCCAATGGGAGTTTTCCTACTCCGGCAGAGCCGCAGAAAAGTTGTGCGTGGGGGATGCGTCCTTCCTGCACTTCTTGTATCAGCCTTTGTTTGGCTGCCTCTTGACCTATTATCTCCTTGAAACTGAACACGGGTTAATTAGTTATGAGTTATTACTTGTGACACTGCCAGTTGCCAATTGTCAACTATCAGTCATCCATTGTTTAGTAGATTTGTTTGGCTACTTCCCTGATGCTGTCTGTGGCTCCTACCGAGTAGAAGTGGAGGCTTGGGACGCCATGGGCTATCAGCTCTTTGCACTGCTGCACGCACCATTCGATACCCACTTGCTGAGTTTCCGCATCGGTGTTGCACTTCAGAACCTCTTGGGTCAGTTCCTCGGGCAAATCTACTTTGAACGTCTTGGGTATCATGCTAAGTTGTGACAACTTCTTGAAGGGCTTGATGCCCGGGATAATCGGGATGGTGACACCGGCTTGACGGGCGCGCTTCACGAAGTCGAAATATTTCCGGTTGTCGTAGAAGAGCTGGGTCACGGCATACTCCGCACCCATTTCCATTTTCTTCTTCAGCCAGTGGATGTCAGTATCCATGTTGGGAGCTTCTTCATGCTTTTCCGGATAGCATGCCACACCGTATGAAAACGGGGTATTGGTGACTTTCATCTCGGAGCCGTCCACAAAGATGCCTTTGTTGAAGTTATTGATTTGTTCCTGTAGTTCGATGGCGTGGTGATAACCGTTGCCCACCGGGATAAACGAGGATTCGTGCTTTGCCTTGTCCCCACGAAGTACCAGCAGGTCGGTGATGCCGAGGAATTGCAGGTCGAGCAGCACGTACTCCGTCTCCTCGCGGGTGAAACCGCTGCAAAGGATGTGCGGTACCATGGTGATGTTGTATTTATTCTGGATGGCAGCGGCTACGGCTACGGTTCCGGGGCGGCGGCGCAGGCGGTTTCGCTGGAACAATCCGTTGCCGAGGTCTTTGTACACATATTCGCTGCGGTGCGTGGTGATGTTGATATATTTAGGGTCGAATTCCCGTAACGTATCTATGGTCTGATACAGCTTTTCGATGCCCGTACCTTTCAGTGGTGGCAATATTTCAAAGGAAAAAGCTGTTCTTTCGTTACTGTTTATCAGGTCGATTACTCTCATTTCTTTTTCGTTATCTTTGTCCGGTTGGCAAAAATCTTGCACATTGGGAACAAAAATACGAAAAAGAAATGAGAAATGCCGGAATTGCCGGCTATTCTTTTATACAGCGAATGGAAAGGGCTTTATAATAGGGCTTGCCGGTGACATGGGCGGTGCTTTTGACAAACTCGTTGCTTTCGCCGAGAAAGTAAAAGGTGCTTTCCGAAAGTGTATGCTTTGTGTAGTCCCAACTCCAAAAGGCGGTCATCTTGTTGGGGCTGTTGTGGCTCTTGTTGTACCACATTCCTACGGGGAAAGCATTGAATCGGGTATGGTTATTGACGGGGACAACTTCGCCGGATACCATTGTCTGCCATTCTCCTGCTTTTAGTATGGAGGTATTGTTGCCGGTGTAGTTTTTCAGTTGCTCCCAGTCTGCATCCGATGGAATTTTCCAGCCTTCGGGAGCCAGCTCTCCTGCCAGTATGGCTTCTCCATTGTAAAAATGAATATCATATTTGTCTGGCTTGTAATATCCGGCTTTGTCTGTTCCCAAGTCGGTTTGTTTTTTCAGGGGAGTTCCGTCACGGTAGGTGGTGGCATGGAGCTCTCCACCCATCCAGTATTGGGCTCCAATCTTGACAATGGGGTATTCGGTAGACACTCCTTTTCTGATGTCTCGAAGGGTGTAGCATGCCACATTCACTTTGATGGCGTTTTCCGGCTTTTCCAGAAGCAGCTTATGGTTGTTGTCTATATAGAGCTTATCTATGCCGGTAGATTTCCCTTTGGTATAGGTGAATCCATAATCGTCTGTATTCCAGCTTATCTTTCCTCCGCAGATGGTGTCGTTGCGGTCTGCAAGCTGTAGGATGATTCCATTGCTCAGGTCGGTCTTTTCATTTTCGTCTACGGGATAGGCTATGATGGCTCTGGAAGTCAATGACGCTGATTTGAGATATTCCCTACATACTTCTGCAACGGGTACTCCTTCGTGATAAATTCTGTATACATTTGAAAGAGAAAAGGAGAGAGCGGAGATATGTATGGCAGTGTAATCTTCCATATTGTCGGTGTCAATGGGAGGGAGGCTGCTCCATTCCTTGATTTTTCCGGCAAAGCTGCTCAGTACGTTGCTGTTGCTCTGCATGGCTGATATGTTGATGGTACATTGGGTGCTGCTGTTCATTTCCACGTCGGGTATTGCACAACTGTATATACGTCCGTTCCACTCCATAATGAAGGATTGTTTGCCGTCGTTTATCGTTTGGGGTATGATGATGAATTCCTTGCCGGTAAGTTTGTTGTCTTTGACGTTCCACTCGCCGGAGGCTATGATGTCTTGTGTTCCTGCAAGATTACTGAAAGTCCCGTCCTCCAGATTATAATCGGCCGAGGTCTTGAGCCCGGTTGCGATGATGCGCGGATTGGCTTTCAGCAAATCATTGGCGGAGTTGCTTGCGTCAGGAGTCAAAGAAATTGCCAGTTTGGACAGCTTGTGCTGGAACTCCAAGGTTACAGATTTGGTCTTATTGGTGATTCCTTGCGCTTTGGCTACCAAAAAGTCACTTTGTGCGCGGTTCTTCTCATTGCTTTGGTCTGTCTGTACGGATACGGGAAGGACGGACGTACCGGTGGCTACCCCTTCGGTTTGGTAAGGGTGGTAACTGATAAAGTCCAGTGGTACATCTCCTTCCGGATAGAATACTGTCTTTTTGGCAACCAGTGTGGAGCCTTCCGTATATTCCAGAATCAGATTGTCAATATACCGTTTTCCCTTGATGGAGCCGGAGGAAGTGGTTGCAAACAAACCCATTCTGTCTCCTTTTTCAAAGGTGGTGTTTGTGACCTTGGTGTTTGCCTTTTCCATTTTGATAGAGAACGTAATAGGTATCGTCCCTTCCTTAATTTCCACTTCTGGTTCTTCATCAATCCGATTCACACAAGCTGTATTTCCTAAGGACATGCAGCAGAATAAAGAGGCTGCTAAGACTCCTTTTGCAAGAATAAGTTTTTTCATTGTATTATTATTGCGGGGCAACGGTTTTTCCGCTTTCCCAGTTATACTTAATAGACCTTGTCTTAACTTAAAATGAGGATTTAGCAGAGCTATAACTGGTATGGAAAAGTCTTTTACGCTTTTGAATGCTAATTATCGGCATCATGCTTGATGCTGCAGTGCTTTTAAATCTTGTTTTTTAATAATTTTTATAAGGTTCGGGTGCAAATATAAGGAAACGTGTTAAATAAAGAGGGATAAATCAATAAAACTTTTATAGTTTATTTATCACACTCTGATTTTTTGCCTAACTTTACACGCTAAAATCATAGACAGTAATAAGTTAAACCATAGATATAAGCTCATGCCTTTAAATTTACCCGATAAACTACCTGCTATCGAGTTGCTGAAAGAAGAGAATATTTTTGTTATTGACAATTCCCGGGCAACCCAGCAGGATATCCGTCCGTTGCGTATCGTTGTTCTGAACCTGATGCCGCTAAAGATTACGACGGAAACGGACTTGGTGCGTCTGCTTTCCAATACTCCGCTTCAGGTGGAAATATCGTTCATGAAGATAAAAAGCCATACTTCCAAGAACACTCCGATGGAGCACATGAAAGCGTTCTATACGGACTTTGACAAGATGCGCGATGAAAAGTACGACGGCATGATTATCACCGGTGCTCCGGTAGAACAGATGGATTTTGAGGAGGTGACTTATTGGGATGAGATTACCGGGATATTCGACTGGGCACGTACGCATGTCACCTCTACTCTCTATATCTGCTGGGCGGCGCAGGCAGGGCTCTATCATCATTATGGAGTGTCGAAGCATGCACTGGATAAGAAGATGTTCGGTATCTTTGAACATCGTACCCTGCAGCCGTTGCATCCCATTTTCCGAGGATTTGATGATATGTTCTATGTGCCGCATAGCCGTCACACGGAAGTGCGCCGGGAAGATATACTGAAGATTCCGGAATTGACGTTGCTTTCCGAGTCGGAGGATGCCGGTGTATATATGGCAGTGGCCCGTGGAGGGCGTGAGTTCTTCGTGACCGGCCATTCGGAATACTCTCCGTTGACGCTGGACACAGAGTATCGACGTGACTTGAATAAGGGCCTGCCCATCGAGATGCCCCGTAACTACTATGTGGACGATGACCCGGACAAAGGAGTGCTGGTGCGTTGGCGCGCCCATGCCAATTTGTTGTTCTCCAATTGGCTGAATTATTTCGTATATCAGGAGACGCCGTATAATATCAACGATATAGAATGAGTCGTGAGTAATTTGTAACTGAACAAATGATAAAACAACGTAAAATAGAGCTGCTGGCTCCTGCCAAGAATTTGGAGTGTGGCATAGAAGCCGTGAATCATGGAGCGGATGCGGTCTACATCGGTGCACCCAAGTTCGGTGCGCGTGCCGCTGCCGTCAACTCTTTGGAGGATATTGCAGTCTTGGTGGAGCATGCCCATTTGTATAATGCCCGTATCTATGTGACGGTCAATACTATTCTGAAAGAAGAAGAGCTGAAGGAGACGGAGAGGATGATTTGGGAATTGTACCGCATCGGGGTGGATGCGCTGATTGTGCAGGACATGGGGATTACGCGGCTGAATTTGCCACCCATCCCGTTGCATGGCAGTACGCAGATGGATAACCGTACGCCGGAGAAAGTACGTTTTCTTGCCGATGCCGGTTTCCGTCAGGTTGTGCTGGCACGCGAGTTGTCGTTGCAGGAGATACGCGGTATCCACGAGGCTTGTCCCGACGTGCCGCTCGAGGTTTTTGTACACGGGGCTCTTTGTGTCAGTTATAGCGGGCAGTGCTATGTCAGCCAGGCCTGTTTCGGACGGAGTGCCAACCGGGGGGAATGTGCGCAATTCTGCCGTTTGCCCTTCAGCCTGGCAGATGCCGATGGCAAGACCATTGTACACGACAAGCATCTGCTTTCTTTGAAAGACCTCAACCAAAGCGAGGTGTTGGAAGAACTGCTGGATGCCGGAGCCACTTCCCTGAAGATAGAAGGCCGTTTGAAGGATGTGACCTATGTGAAGAATGTGACGGCGGCTTACCGTAGGAAACTAGATGCCATCTTTGCCCGTCGCAAGGAATATGCCCGTGCTTCTTCAGGCACCTGCCGTTTTGATTTCCGGCCACAGTTGGACAAGAGTTTCAGTCGTGGTTTCACTCATTATTTCCTGCAAGGAAGAGGAGGGGAAATTACTTCATTCGATACGCCCAAATCTTTGGGAGAAGAGATGGGCACCTTGAAGGAGCAGCGCAGAGGCTATCTCACTGTGGCCGGTGTAAAGCCTTTCCACAACGGAGACGGTGTCTGTTTTCTGGATGAGCAGGGACGTTTGCAAGGTTTCCGTATCAACCGGGTGGATGGCAACAAGCTCTATCCGGCAGGGGAAGTGCCTCGTATCAGACCGCGTACCCGGCTTTATCGTAACTTCGACCAGGAGTTTGAACGTGCCCTTACCCGTAAATCTTCCGAACGTAAAATAGGTGTTTGTTGGGAGTTGGCAGATACTTCTTTCGGATTCAGCCTGACGGCTGCGGACGAAGATGATAACCGCGTGACACTCTCTTTCCCTTATCCGAAGGAGTTGGCACGTACACCGCAGGCGGATAACCTGCGCAGCCAACTGGTTAAGTTGGGAAATACCCCTTTCGAGGTAGCCGGGCATCTGTCAGAAGAGGCGTCGGGTATCAGGCTCAATCTTTCTGCGAACTGGTTCCTTCCTGCTTCTGTGGTGGCAGACTGGCGCCGGCAGGTGATAAATAAGCTGATTGTGGCCCGGCGTGTTACTTGTCGTCGTGAGCTGGCCGTCTGGAAACCGACAAGCCATGTTTTCCCGGCTACTTCGCTGACCTATTTGGGCAATGTGATGAACAGTGCTGCCCGGAGTTTCTACCATGAGCATGGACTTTCGTCTATAGCGCCTGCCTACGAGGTGCAAGCGGTTCCGGATGCTGTACTCATGTTCTGCAAGCATTGTCTGCGTTTCAGTATGGGATGGTGTCCCACCTATCAGAAAGGACATTCTCCTTATAGAGAACCGTATTATTTGGTTGGAACGGACGGCAAGCGCTTCCGTTTGTCGTTTGACTGCAAGAATTGCCAGATGAAAGTCCTTGCTCATCAAGAACCGCTTTAATGAAAAATGAGGTGTTACTAACAAATGCTTGAAAATGAGTAGTGAGGAACGGAAATGTAATAAAAGGCTGGCAAATGACTGGTGCCGGGAAGCGGGTAGAGACAAGCATCCTTTGCGCTCACTGCGTTCTCTCCTGTTCTTCATTCTTTATTTTTCATGCTTCATAGCTTTAGTTTCCTGCCATTATCCCCGTCCTAATCTTGAAGATGAGAATCTGTCTAAGGAAACGCGTGATTCGCTGACTTGTCTTTTTGAGCGGCATTATACCTGGAACGCCAATCTGGAAGTGCTGGCGGATTCCGTGAATTTGGCTTGCCTGCCCGTGAAAGACTGCTATAACATGCTTCATCGGGGAGACCGCGTGGTTGTCGCGGAGTTTGCCATCCACCCTGCCGACAGCGTGGACAGTGTATGGGTGAAGCTTGCCCATTCGCAGGAGGTGCAGGGATGGCTGAGGGAGTCCGAGATGCTGCATGCTTTTATTCCTACGGACAGTATTTCGCAGGCCATCTACTTGTTCAGTGATACCCATGTCTCTTATTTCATCATGATTTTTGCCTTGTTCGTGGCGGTCTGGCTGTTCCATGCTTTCCGGCGCAAGCAGTTGAAGATGGTGTACTTCAATGACATAGACAGTCTCTATCCGTTGTTGCTATGCTTGCTGATGGCGTCTTGTGCCACTATTTATGAGTCTGTTCAGGTTTTTGCGCCGGAAACGTGGCAGCACTTCTACTTCAATCCTACCTTGTCTCCGTTCAAGGTGCCGCTTGTGCTTTCTGCTTTTCTGATGGGTTTCTGGTTGTTCATTGTGGTATTGCTGGCAGTGCTCGATGACTTGTTCCGCCAGCTTTCACCGGCAGCCGCCGTATTCTATCTGTTGGGGCTGGCCTCCTGCTGCATCTTCTGTTATTTCTTCTTTATCCTTGCTACATCCATCTATGTCGGATACTTGTTTTTGGCTGCTTTTGTATGGGTATTCTTCAAAAGGCTTCGTGTTTCGCTGCTGGCTTCACGCTATCGTTGCGGCAGATGCGGGCAGAAACTGAGGGAAAAAGGAGTCTGCCCGCATTGCGGAGCGATTAATGAATAAATCAGAATCTGCATCGCAGTTCTATCCCTGCCTGCACGGGACGTCCTTTCTGCATGAATCCGTTTCCCATACTCTCGAAATAGAAGGAGGCGTAATCTTTGTCGAGTGCATTACGTACCCAGAAGTCAATCTGTCCATGCCCTTTCTGGAAGCTGATGCGTCCGTTCAGCGTGCCGTAGAAGGCTTGGCTCACGTTGTTCTCTTCCGTCCAGTAGATACGTCCGGCGCCGGTATAGTTGGCGCTCAACCGGATACGGTCCAGCCAGCGTCCCGGACGGATGCGGAAGATGTACTGCCCGCCCACGTTCATGGTATGCTTGGGGACAAACGGTACATATTTGCCGTTGTAGCTCACTTCCTGGAGTTCTCCGTTGATACGGGCATTGCCGACGTACTCCTTGAAGGTGGCGTATGTATATCCGTAGCAGGCATTCAGCGTGAACGCGTCGGTCAGGGCAGCCTGCAGGCTTGCTTCGGCTCCGTAGCTCCGGCTTTTCCCGGCGTTTACAGTAATGCGTCCCAGTCCGCTTTCTGCGAATTTGGATATTTGCTGGTCGCGGGTGTCCATATAGAAAGCGGAGACATCGGCCAGCAGACGGTCTTCCCAAAGCGTGAGGTGCATACCTGCCTCGTAATTCCAGGTATATTCGGGCTTGTAGCGGGTTGCTTCACGTACTTCCGGTACCTTTTGTTTGATGGTGTTCACATCAATCATCAGGTTTATCATCTTCAGGTTCTCGTCCGCAGCGATGGCGTCTATCATCGAATTGCTCAATACGCCGGTAATCAGGTCGGAGAACATCTGTATGTTGTATCCCCCCGAACGGTATCCTCGGGTAGCGGTGGCATATACATTGTTTCCTTTGCTCCACTCGTATTGCAGGGCGAATTTGGGCAACAGCTGTACGTAGTCCGTCGACTCCTTTCCTTGATAGGCCGCATTGCCTCGCAGCGGCGAGGCGTTTCCGATGATGATGGGGAATGGCATGCCTGGCTTGTTGACTGTCACTTTGAAGTCGAAATCGGTAGGAGTAGAGGCTGAATTATAGTCCATCCGTATCTTTTCATAATCCAGACGCAGGCCGACTGTAGCGGACAGTCCTTCTGTCAGCAGGTCGTTGAAGGTGGACTGGTGGAAGATGGCTCCGCTTAGTGTGGGTGTGTCGAAACTGCCGCTTACCCGCATGTTTTGGTCGTTGATGGTCAGGTGCATGTCCGGTGCTCCCGAAAGCCCGGCGAATACATTGTTCGCGTTTCCTTCTATCACCTGGTCGATGCCTTCCTTGTGGAACACGACCGGTCCGTCCGTGTGCAGCCATTGATAGAATCCGAAGGCACCGGTAGTCCATTGCCAGCGGCGGTTGGGCCTCGACTTGAGGACAACTTCCTCGGAGAGGGTGTTCATCTTCTGCCTCTGCTCGATGTTGAAGATGTTGGCGGGGCTGAAGTCCTGGTCCATGAACATGCGGTCTTTGAGGTATTGATAGCCGGTGACCATACTCAGAGTGAAGTTACGGGCTTGATATTCCAGGTTCAGTCCTGCATTCAGCAGGTTGCGGTAGTAACTGCTTGCCTCGTCGTTGGAGATTTTGCCGATGTAGGGTTTCAGTTCCTCTTTCTGTCCGGCAGGGGCCAGACTGCCCAGGTAAAAGTAGGGATATCCTCCTTGGTCGCTGTATTCGTAGTTGATGTTCAGGTCTGCCTTCCAGTTGTCCGAGGGGAGGTAGATGGCACGGAAGCGTCCGCCTGCCGATTGCCCCTTGTCGGCTTTCTCGTCTCTCACCGTGTTGCGGAAGAATCCTCCTTGGTAGTCGTAGAATCCTCCGGCAGAAAAGGCGAACCGTTCCGAAAGCCGGTGATAGTGGGTCAACGAGGTGTTATAGGCATTGTGCGTGCCTGCCCCCACGTGGAAGTCCGTTCCTTGGTAGGAGAAGGGGGATTTGGTGTGTACCTTTATCAGCCCGCCCATGGCATTGCGTCCGTAGAGCGTGCCTTGCGGACCGCGAAGCACGTCAATGCGCTCCACGTCGGCGTAGCTGAAGTCGAAGGCCGACTTGTCTATATAAGGAATGTTATCCACGTAAAGTCCTACCGAGGGAGTGTTGATGCGCGAACCTATGCCGCGGATATAGACAGCCGAAGTCAGTCGCGAGCCGTAGTCGGGGATAAACATATTGGGCACTACGGACGTCAGATTCTTGATGGAGTTTACTTGTGCGTTCTGCATGTCTTGTTGCGAAAGCAGGGTGACGGCAGCGGGCTGCTCGCGCAGTTTCCGGTTCTCTTTTGGGGCAGCAATGACGGTTATTTCCTCCACATCCACCACTTTCAAAGTGTCTGCCTCTTCGGCAAGTACATTGCCGGTTGCCAAAAGGCAGAAGACACCGGCTAAAATTCTATGTCTGTTCATAAACTGTTTTTTTGCGCTTGCAAAGTAAAGGGATTCTTGCGGAAGAGGCAATCCTCATTTATTAGGATTTCGTTCTTGGAGTGCCAATCATGAATCGTTCCATCACATAGAAAATATCGTTCCGTCATGGGGTAAAAATCGTTCCATCATGGTGGAACGATTTTTACCCCATGACGGAACGATTAAGTTTTAACATATAAGTATATTGATTGGGGCGGAGCCTTTCTGAAGAACTCCGCTTCTGATGTATTCCGGTTGTAGGATTATATTCTGTCGGCTTCCACATATCCATGCATGACTGCATAGATAGTCAGCCCGGATACGGACTTGATGCCCAGCTTCTCGGTGATATTCTTGCGGTGTGAGATGACGGTAGTCTGGCTGATGTTCAGTTTGTCGGCAATCTCCTTGTTGATAAGTCCTTTGATAATCAGCACCAGTACTTCTATTTCCCGGGCGGAAAGGTCGTGTCCGGCAGCTGTATTTACTGCCATATCCGAGTGTCTGGCAGGTGCCGGCTTTTCGTGGTTTTGTCTGTATTGGTTTCCGTATTGGCGCAGTTGCAGGATGTTCTTTGCCAAGTTTTGTTCGTCCTGATAGATGTTCAGCGTCGGCATGCCCGACAGTTGGGGAACGGTTTCACCATTGACCAGCACAATGGTTTTGGGCATGCGCTCCAGAAAGAAAGCGGTATGCTCGAAGTAAATCTGTGAAGAGATGAAGTAATGCACATACATGTCAGGTGTATCATCCATCAACTCACCAAAGGAACGGAAAGAGCGGATGACGGCTGTCGGGATGATTTCCTCCAGCAGGTTCTGCAGTCCCAGGCATGAGAGGGTGTTGGAGTCGACGATTGCTATTTCAGGAGTCATTCTCGTTTTTTGTTTCTGCAAAAGTACGGATTATTTTTATGAACGAAAAGAAAATCAAAACAGTGTCTCAGCCGAAGAAGGCCTTTGCCGCTTCCGCACACCGTTCGCCGTCAATTCCGGCAGACACAATGCCTCCGGCATATCCGGCGCCTTCTCCGCAAGGGAACAATCCTTTTATGTGTATATGTTGCAACGTTGCTTTGTCTCTTGTTATGCGTACCGGTGCTGATGTACGCGTTTCCACTCCAATCATTACCGCCTCGTTCGTCAGGAAACCGTGGCTGTATTTTCCGAATAGCTGGAAACCTTTGCTCAGGCGTTCTGCAATGAAAGAAGGCATCCAGAAGTGGAGAGGTGAGGAAACCAATCCCGGTGCATACGAAGTTTCTGGCAGGTCGTAACTCAATTTTTTCTTAGTGAAGTCTGCCATTCTCTGCGCCGGTGCCGTCTGCTTCATATTGCCTTGTTGCCAGCAGAGGCGCTCCAGATATTCTTGAAAGTACATCATGCTTAATGGAGAATTGACTGTGGACAATTGACAATTAGCCGCACTGTCGTGCTCTATGTCTTCCGGTCGCAACTCCACTACCATTCCCGAATTGCTCCAACGGGAGCCGCGGTTGCTGGGACTCATTCCGTTGACTACAATCTGTTCGGGACCGCTGGCAGCGGGCACGACAAAACCGCCGGGACACATGCAGAAACTGTATACTCCCCGTCCGTCCACCTGGTTTACAAAGCTATATTCGGCAGCGGGCAGATATTTTCCCCGTCCGTTCCGGTTATGATATTGTATCCGGTCTATCAAGGCAGCGGGGTGTTCCAGTCGTACGCCTACGGCAATGCCTTTGGCTTCAATCTCTATATTGTTGGCGGCAAGCCAGCGGTATACGTCCCGGGCGGAGTGACCGGTGGCAAGTATCACCGGGCCGAGGAAGGTCTTGCCGGTATTCGTTTCAATGCCTTTGACTTCATCCTTCTCTATGAGCAGGGCGTCCATGCGTGTCTCGAAGTGAACTTCGCCACCGCATTCGATGATGGTGTTCCGCATGTTTTCGATGACACGCGGCAGTTTGTCCGTACCTATGTGCGGATGTGCATCTACCAGTATGGAAGTAGAGGCGCCATGTTGGCAGAAGACGTTCAGAATCTTGTCTACATTGCCGCGCTTCTTGCTGCGTGTGTACAGCTTGCCGTCCGAGTAGGCGCCGGCGCCTCCCTCTCCGAAGCTGTAATTGGACTCCGGGTTGACGAGTTGTCGGCGGCCGATTTGCGCCAGGTCTTTCTTGCGTTCCCGCACGTCCTTTCCGCGTTCCACGATGACGGGGCGCAGACCGAGCTCTATCAGGCGCAGGGCGGCGAAGAGTCCTCCGGGACCGGCTCCCACCACTATCACTTGCGGTTTTCCTTCTACATTATTATATGGGGTATGTTGATATTCGTCCTCTTTCGGCATCTCGTTCAGATATGCCCGCACGTTGAGATTGATATAGATAGTCCGCTGACGGGCATCGATACTGCGCTTCAGGATGCGCGTGGCTGTTATTTCCCGTGCGTTCAGGCCTTTTTCGTGTACTAGGTAGTCTTTCAGGCGTTGCTCGTTTGCCGCAACTTCGGGCAATACGCGCAGTTGGTATTCTTGTATCATAATGATTATCCGAATAGGGCACGGAATGCTTCTTCCACCTTCCGCACCGGTATCAATTCCATTTTAATCTTTTTCGTGTTCAGTCCTTGCATGTTATACTTGGGAAGTATGAATCGCTTGAATCCAAGTTTCTCTGCTTCTCCGATACGTTGCTCTATGCGGTTGACAGGACGTATTTCGCCTGACAGGCCTATCTCTCCCGCCATGCATACCTCCGGTTCTACGGCTGTGTCCATGTTGCTGGAGAGGATGGCGCTGATGACAGCCAGGTCTATGGCGGGATCGTTTACCTTCAATCCTCCGGCAATGTTGAGAAACACGTCTTTCTGTGCCAGCTTGAAGCCTACACGTTTTTCCAATACGGCCAGCAGCATATTCATGCGGCGGATGTCGAATCCCGTGGCAGAACGTTGCGGGTTGCCATATACAGCGCTGCTGACCAATGCCTGCGTTTCGATGAGGAACGGCCTGACGCCTTCTATCGCCGAGGCAATGGCTATGCCGCTCATGCCTTCATGGTCCTGGCTCAGCAGCAGTTCGGAGGGGTTGCTTACCTGTCGTAATCCATCTTGCCGCATTTCGTAGATACCCAGTTCGGCGGTACTTCCGAAGCGGTTCTTGATGCTGCGTAGGATACGGTACATATAATGTTGGTCGCCCTCGAACTGGAGTACGGTATCCACGATATGTTCCAGTACCTTGGGACCGGCTATGCTGCCTTCCTTATTGATATGCCCGATGAGGATGACCGCCGTATGCGTTTCCTTGGCAAAGCGCAGGATGGAAGCTGAACATTCCCGCACCTGAGCGATGCTCCCCGGCGAGGATTCGAGGGTTTCGGTAGAAATCGTCTGTATGGAGTCGATGATGACTATGTCCGGACGAATGTTCTTGACGTGGACGTAAATCTGTTCCAAGGAAGTTTCGCACACGATGAGGCAGTCACTGGAAGTGTTTGTCAAGCGGTCGGCACGCAGTTTCAACTGGCGGGTGCTTTCTTCACCGGATACATAAAGGATGCGTTTCTCCGGTATGCGGAGTACGGTCTGTAGCACCAGGGTGGATTTGCCGATGCCCGGTTCGCCGCCAATCAGTACAAGAGAGCCTTGTACAAGACCGCCGCCCAGTACCCGGTTCAGCTCGGCGTCATGGAGGTCGATACGCGGCTCGTCATCGGCCACAATTTCATGGAGGGTGACGGGTTTGGCCTTGGCAGTTGCTATGCCCGATACGGGACGCTTGTTCACCACTTCTTTCCGCACCACCTCTTCCACATACGTGTTCCACATTCCGCACGACGGGCATTTGCCTACCCATTTGGGAGAGTCTTGCCCGCAGTTGCTGCATACATAAACCGTCTTTTCTTTAGCCATAATTGAGCATTCCTTCTAAAATGATTGCCCAAAGGTACAATTTTTCGATGCAGGGCTTGCAGACTCCCATAGAGTTTTTTTATTTTTGTGGGTAGAAAACAATAACATATCATAAAAGCCATGATAGAAGATATTCTTGCATACAACAGACGTTTTGTAGCCGAAAAGGGGTATGAGAAATACATCACGAATAAATACCCGGATAAGAAGATTGCCATCCTCTCTTGTATGGATACCCGTTTGACCGCTTTACTGCCGGCCGCTTTGGGCATAAAGAACGGCGATGTGAAGATGATAAAGAATGCGGGTGGAATCATTTCGCATCCGTTTGGCAGCGTCATCCGTAGTCTGATGGTGGCCATCTATGAGTTGGGAGTGACGGAAGTTATGGTGATTGCCCACTCCGATTGCGGCGCGTGCCATATGAGCAGTGCCCAGATGATAGAGCATATGAAGACCCGGGGTATCAAGCAGGAGACGATTGATATGATTCGTTTCTGCGGAGTGGATTTTGAGTCCTGGTTATATGGATTCGAAGATACGGAGAAATCGGTAAAAGGTACGGTGGAAGCCATTATCAATCATCCGCTGATACCGAATGACATCAATGTCAGCGGTTTCATAATAGATTCTGTGACGGGAGAACTGACCCCGGTGCGGTGATGGTTGTGCTTCACACGGTAATTTCCCCTGCCAGCGGCCGTCCCATCAGTTCGCGTATTTCGGCAGGCGGATAATCGTGCCCCAGGAGGAACATCAGCTTGGTTACGGCAGATTCCGTCGTACTGTCATATCCGCAGACAACTCCTGCCTGCATCAGTTGGTAACCGGTTTCATAACGCTCCATTTCAACGGTGCCGGCGCTGCATTGGGTGACATTGACAATGATGATTCCCTGTTCGCAGGCATTGTGCAGGCGGCGTAGGAACCATTCCTTTCGGGGAGCGTTGCCGGAACCGTAGGTTTCGAGGACTACGGCTTTCAGTCCTTCAGTGGCAAGTATGGCTGCCACGACATTTTCCTGAATACCTGGAAAAAGCTTCAGTATGGCGATGTTGGTATCGAGCAGATAGTGAGGCTCCAGTTCGCGGGGAGTGCCGTGCGTATGAATCTGCACATTATTATATTTAATATGTATACCGGCGGAAGCGAGTACCGGATAATTGAAGGAACGGAAAGCATTGAAGTTCTCCGCGTTCATTTTGGTGGTGCGGTTGCCGCGCATCAGGTGGTTTTCGAAGAAGATGCAGACTTCGGGCACGATGGGCCGTCCGTTGGCGTGGCAGGCGGTGGCTATCTCGATGCTGGTCAGTAGGTTTTCTTTGCCGTCTGTACGGAGCACGCCGATGGGCAGTTGTGAACCGGTCAGGATAACGGGTTTGTTCAGTCCCTCGAGCATGAAGCTGAGTGCGGATGCAGTATAGGCCATCGTATCTGTGCCATGCAGAATGACGAAACCCGTATACCGGTCGTAGTTGTCGCTGATGATGCGTACCAGTTTACGCCAGGCATCGGGGGCCATGTCCGAAGAATCCATGGGCGGGTCGAACTGATAAGTGTCGATACGGAACGCAAACCTCTGAAGCTCGGGAACATGTTTCTGCAACTGCTCGAAATTGAAGCTTTCCAGAGCACCGGTCTCTGTATTCTCTATCATTCCAATAGTTCCGCCGGTGTATATTAGCAAAACGGAAGTGTTTTCTGGGTTCATGCGCACTTTTCTTTCATATTTTTCATGCAAATATAATGATTTATCTTAATAATAGTATCAAAATGTTAGAAAAGAATGGACGGATATACAGAAAAAAGGTATGGAAAGTGTGAAAGTGTAAGCCGGAAGTTGTGCATATATCTTGCCTTTTTAGGGCCTTTCTATATTTTTATCGCAAAAAAGTCGTAAAAAGTGATATATTGAATGTTTTTATTGTTACTTTTGCAACACTTATCATAAACGATAGAAACAGGAGACAATGAACAAGTACTATCTGCATACAGTCACATCCATGTGGACCATGACCCTTAGGGGTTAGGGATAGTATTTTGTGTTTCTACGTGTTACACCATTTTTAAGCAGTTTTTCCATTTAATTAAAGTCAATGCAAGCTGTAGCAGCTTGTTTCCGACACATTGTATCAACCATCTCAACAATATAAAGAGAAATGAAAGTAATGAAATTCGGCGGAACGTCCGTAGGTTCCGTGAACAGTATTTTGAGCGTCAAGAGAATTGTAGAAGCAGTTGACGAACCGGTTATCGTGGTAGTGTCCGCATTGGGCGGCATCACGGACAAGTTGATTAACACTTCCAAGATGGCGGCAGCCGGTGATGCTTCTTACGAGAATGAGTTTCGGGAGATTGTCCACCGTCATGTGGAAATGATTAAGGAAGTGATTCCGGCAGGCGAGGCGCAGGTTGTCTTGCAGCGCCAGATTGGTGAGCTGCTCAACGAGCTGAAGGACATCTTCCAGGGTATTTATCTGATAAAAGACCTTTCGCAGAAGACATCCGATACCATTGTGAGCTATGGCGAGCGTCTTTCATCCATCATTGTTGCCCAGTTGACGGGGGCTGAATGGTTTGATTCGCGTAAGTTTATCAAGACGGAAAAGAAGCATTCCAAGCATGTACTGGATACGGACTTGACCAATTCGCTGGTACGTGAGACATTCAGCAGCCTGCCCAAGCGTGTGCTGGTTCCGGGTTTTATCGCCACAGACAAGATGACGGGCGAGGTGACAAATCTGGGTAGAGGTGGTTCCGACTATACAGCGGCAATCATTGCTGCCGCGCTGGATGCCGACAGTCTGGAAATCTGGACGGATGTGGACGGGTTCATGACGGCTGATCCGCGTGTGATTTCCGGGGCATACACAATCAATGAATTGAGCTATGTGGAAGCTACGGAGCTTTGTAACTTCGGTGCGAAAGTTGTCTATCCGCCGACAATCTATCCGGTTTGCCACAAGAATATCCCCATTCTGGTAAAGAATACCTTTAATCCGGAGGGGGTAGGAACTGTTATCAAGCAAGAGGCTTCCAATCCGCAGAGTAAGGCCATCAAAGGTATTTCTTCCATTAACGATACGAGCCTGATTACAGTGCAAGGCCTTGGTATGGTAGGTGTTATCGGTGTGAACTACCGTATCTTCAAGGCGTTGGCAAAGAACGGCATCAGCGTGTTCCTTGTGTCCCAGGCTTCTTCAGAGAATTCAACCTCTATCGGTGTGCGCAATGCGGATGCCGACTTGGCTTGCGAGGTACTGAACGAGGAGTTTGCCAAGGAAATCGAGATGGGAGAGATTTCTCCCATTCAGGCGGAAAAGAATCTGGCTACTGTGGCCATCGTAGGCGAGAACATGAAGCATACGCCGGGTATTGCCGGAAAATTGTTTGGTACGTTGGGACGTAACGGTATCAATGTAATTGCCTGTGCGCAGGGTGCCTCGGAAACCAACATCTCGTTTGTTGTGGACAACAAGTCGTTGCGCAAATCGCTGAATGTTATTCATGATTCTTTCTTCTTGTCAGAATATCAGGTATTGAATCTCTTTATCTGCGGTATAGGAACCGTAGGCGGCAGCCTGATAGAGCAAATTCACAGCCAGCGCCAGAAGTTGATGCAGGAGAACGGCTTGCAACTGAATGTAGTGGGTATCGCTGATGCAAACAAGGCCATGTTCAGCCGCGAAGGTTTCGATTTGGGACGTTTCCGTGAGGAGCTGCGGGAGAAAGGAAAGAACAGTTCCCTGGAAACGTTGCGCAATGAGATTATCGGTATGAACATCTTTAACTCTGTCTTTGTGGACTGTACGGCAAGTGCAGGCGTGGCTTCCCTTTACAAGGACTTGTTGCTGCACAATGTTTCGGTAGTGGCTGCCAACAAGATTGCCGCTTCTTCTGAATACGAGAACTACCGTGAACTGAAACAGATTGCCCGCCAACGCGGTGTGAAGTACTTGTTTGAAACGAATGTAGGCGCCGGACTCCCTATCATCAATACCATTAACGACCTTATCCATAGCGGTGACAAGATATTGAAGATTGAAGCTGTGCTGAGTGGTACGTTGAATTATATCTTCAATAAAATCAGTGCAGACATTCCTTTCAGCAAGACCATCAAGATGGCACAAGAGGAACGTTACTCCGAGCCCGATCCGCGTATCGACCTCAGTGGAAAGGATGTTATCCGCAAACTGGTGATTCTGGCACGCGAGGCCGGTTATCGTTTGGAACAGAGTGATGTGGAGAAGAACTTGTTTGTGCCCGATGACTTCTTTGAAGGCTCCCTGGATGACTTCTGGAAGAAAGTGCCGGGCCTCGATGCCGATTTCGAAGCCCGCCGCAAGGTGTTGGAAGCCGAGAACAAGCATTGGCGTTTCGTAGCCAAACTGGAAAACGGCAAGGCATCCGTCGGTTTACAGGAAGTCTGTGCCAACCATCCGTTCTACGGTCTGGAGGGCAGCAATAACATCATCCTGCTGACCACGGCACGTTATAAGGAATATCCGATGATGATACAAGGCTACGGAGCCGGTGCGGGTGTAACGGCTGCAGGGGTATTTGCGGATATTATGAGCATTGCAAACGTTTAATCCCAAGGGTAAATAGAAAGATGAAACACATCATTATATTAGGTGACGGTATGGCCGACTGGCCCGTGAAGGCTCTGGGAGGAAAGACCTTGCTACAGGCGGCTGCAACGCCCTATATGGACAAGCTGGCATGTATGGGACGTGTGGGAAGGCTGGTGACAGTGGCCGATGGATTTCATCCCGGCAGTGAGGTGGCGAATATGTCCGTTCTGGGCTATAACCTGCCGAAGGTGTATGAAGGCCGTGGTCCGTTGGAGGCGGCGAGCATTGGTGTGGACTTGCAGCCGGGTGAGATGGCGATGCGCTGCAATATTATCTGCATCGAGGGAGACGATATCCGGAATCATTCTGCCGGGCACATCACCACAGAGGAAGCGGATGTGTTGGTGAAATACCTTCAGGAGCATCTGGGCGACGACCGTGTGTGTTTCCATACGGGCGTGCAATATCGCCATCTGCTGGTAATAAAGGGAGGGGACAAGCGCATTGACTGCACACCGCCCCACGATGTCCCCTTGAAGCCTTTCCGTCCGTTGATGGTGAAGCCGATGGAGGGTACGGAAAACATTACAGTCCCCGAAGGAGAGGCAGCACTTACTCCGAAGCAGACTGCCGACTTGATTAACGATTTGATTCTCCGTTCGCAAGAGTTGCTGGAAAACCATCCGGTCAACGTGAAGCGGAAGGCGGAGGGGAAGGACCCTGCCAATAGCATCTGGCCATGGAGCCCTGGTTATCGTCCGCAGATGGAGCGCCTTTCAGACAAGTTCCCGCAGGTGAAGCGTGGTGCAGTGATTTCTGCCGTGGATTTGATTAACGGTATCGGCTACTATGCGGGATTGCGGCGCATCACCGTAGAAGGTGCGACGGGGCTTTATGATACCAACTATGAGAATAAGGTGGCTGCCGCCCTCGATGCATTGCGGACGGATGATTTTGTCTACCTGCATATCGAGGCCAGTGATGAGGCCGGTCATGAAGGAAACGTCCCCTTGAAGATTATGACGATTGAGAATCTGGACAGCCGTGCCGTAGGTCCTATCTATGAGGCTGTGAAGGATTGGGAGGAACCCGTTGCCATCTCCGTATTGCCCGACCATCCCACTCCCTGCGAGCTCCGTACGCATACGGCCGAACCTATTCCGTTCCTCATCTGGCATCCGGGTATCGAGGCTGACGAAGTACGGACATTTGATGAAGTGGCAGCCTGTGAAGGCAGTTACGGACTGATGAAAGAAGACGAGTTTATTAATGAATTTATGAGTTCCACCACAGAGTAACACAGAGTTTCACGGGGTTTTATTTATAGAGAATTCTGTGAGACTCTGTGGTGAATAAAAAAATACCGCAATGAAATATTATAGCACCAACAAACAAGCCCCCGAAGCCACTCTTGAAGAGGCCGTGGTAAAGGGGCTTGCCGCAGACAAGGGGCTTTTCATGCCCTTTACAATCAAAACTCTGCCACAAGAGTTTTACGATAGCATCGATACGCTCAGCTTTCAGGAGATAGCCTATCGCGTGGCCGATGCCTTCTTTGGCGAGGATGTTCCTGCCGATACGCTGAAACAGATTGTTTATGACACACTCAGTTTCGATGTCCCTCTGGTCTGGGTGACGGAGAATATTTATTCACTTGAGCTGTTCCATGGTCCGACGCTTGCCTTTAAGGATGTAGGCGGGCGCTTCATGGCGCGTTTGCTGGGGTACTTTATCAAGAAGGAGGGCAAGAAGCAAGTTAATGTTCTTGTGGCTACTTCTGGTGATACGGGGAGTGCCGTTGCCAACGGTTTCCTCGGTGTGGAAGGCATACACGTCTATGTGCTCTATCCGAAGGGAAAAGTCAGTGAAATTCAGGAGAAGCAATTCACTACCTTGGGACAGAATATCACGGCTATTGAGGTAGATGGCACGTTCGACGATTGCCAGGCTCTGGTCAAATCTGCTTTTATGGACTGTGAACTCAATGAACGCTTGCAACTGACCAGTGCTAATTCCATCAACGTGGCGCGTTTCCTGCCGCAGGCATTCTATTATTTCTATGCCTATGCTCAATTGAAGAAAGTGAAGGGTGACTCCTCACCGGTTATCTGTGTCCCCAGCGGTAACTTCGGCAACATCACTGCCGGACTTTTCGGTAAGCGTATGGGGCTTCCCGTGGAGCGTTTTATCGCTTCCAACAACCGCAATGATATTTTCTTCCAATATTTGCAGACGGGCATTTATACGCCGCGTCCCAGCATCGCCACCATTGCCAACGCGATGGATGTGGGCGACCCAAGCAACTTTGCCCGCGTACTCGACCTTTATGGAGGCAGTCATGCCGCTATCTCTGCGGAAATTAGCGGTGCTGCTTATACCGACGAGCAGATTGCCGAAACCATGCGGGAAGTGTGGAAGAAGGACCATTATCTGCTCGATCCGCATGGAGCCTGCGGTTTCCGGGCCTTGGTCGAAGGACTGAAACCCGGCGAAACGGGCGTGTTCCTGGAAACGGCTCATCCGGCGAAATTCAAGGATACGGTCGAAAAGATTATCGGTGAAGCCGTAGAAATACCTGCTAAGCTTCAGACCTTTATGCGCGGTGAGAAGAAGAGCCTGTCGATGCCGAAGGACTTTGCAGACTTCAAGGCCTATTTGCTGACGCGCTAGGACGGTATACTTTTTCTGCTTCGTACCAAGTGGGGAGAAGAGGGAGGAGAATCAGCGGAGAACGGTATCGTTGAGGAATACCAAGTATTCTCCTTCCGCTTCGATGGTGAATTCCGTATCGGTGCATTCGTTGAGTGTGCCTTGCCACCAGTTGGTGAAGTCGCTGAGAGGATAGACCAATCCTTTGCCATGCAGGCCGCGTGCGGTGAAGTTGATGATGGATACTTGCTGTCCGGGATGACTTGGGAAGGTGCGGGTACCCTGGCAGGGGATGAAAATACCGTAATCTGTATAGGTGCGTACGTCGGCTCCGGCTCGGAGATAGTCGATGAGCAGGCTGATATTTCCCAATGTATGGTCCTCGCGTTTGCCCGTGGCGCCGATGATGGCAATGTGGCGTTTGCCTTGCGCCAGCAGGAAGTTGACGGCTTTGGTTTGGTCGTTGGTTTCCTGGTCGCTGATGCGATGTAGGATATGCCCGAACTTCCGGCGGTTTTCATCACTGAGGGAGTCGCCGTCGCCGATGATTGCGTCGGGAGTATTGCCCCGGCGGATGTATTCGTCCGCTCCACCGTCGCAACAAACCACGTATGGCGCTTCTGCCAATATCTTCAAAGGCAGGGGAGCGGTAGGGTATTCTCCGTTTGCCAGAACCACGGCTTCGTTCATTGAATATTGAGAATTGAAAATTGAAAGTTCGTCCTTCATAATTTGTTGCGTATCCGTTTAACGTTAATCACTCGTCGCCATTCATCATTTTTCTCCATTTGAAGTAGCCAAAGATAGCTATAATTGTGTAAAGTGCGTAGAGTCCGGCTGTAAAATCAAGTCCTTTGTAGAGGTAGAGTCCGGCGCTGACTGCATCTACCACAATCCACGCCCACCATTGTTCCACATATTTCCGTGCCAGCATCCACATGCCAACGATGCTCAGTGCGGTAGTGAAGGAGTCCAGCCAGGGCACATTGCTGTCCGTGAAGTTCATCAGTATCCAGGTAATGCTTAAGAGTGCCACGACAAATACGGCGGTAAGCGGCAACAGATAGTGCGACGGTATGTGGGTAATGGGCAGTTCCTGCTTTTGTTCTTCTATTCTTTTGTCTTCTCCCCTTTGTGGCGCACCTTTCCGTTTCAGGATAGTCCGTCGTAGGGACGCTCCGTACTTCCACATCGTCCAGCCGTAGATGGCGGCACCCAGATAGTAGATATTGATGCCGCAATCGGCATATAACCCTGCCTCGTAGTAGACAAAGATATAAACGGCGGGCATAATGATGCCTGCTATCCAGAGATAAATACTTGCCCGGTATTCCAACCAGAGGTAGAGAATCCCGACAATAGTGCCTATGATTTCAAGACCGTGTTCCATCAAAAATTAATAGCTATGTGTCCCAGTACGTTCGTTCCCGCCTGCGCGGCATAGCCCGCATAGTTGTAACGGGCTTTTTCTCCTTTATCGTCGCGGTAGTATCCGCTGCCTGCGTATCCGTTATTCTCGTATTCTTCATTGAACAGATTGTAGATGGTGCACCCTACGGTTACCGACTTTACTTTAGGCAACTTGAAGGTATAGGAGAGATTCAGGTTGCTTACGAAATAAGCATCCAGCGTGCACTCCTTTTGCTTGGCGTTGCTCATGTATTGCTTGCTGATATATTGCGACTGTAACGAGGCCTCGAATCCCTTGAATGAATAGCCGAAGCGGTTATTCAGTATGAAGTCGGGAGAGAATGCGATGGGGGTATCCCCGTGTTTGACGCCCCATGCCTCAGACCCGACTTCTTCGTTCTCGTAGAGTGTCTCGATGAAGTTTTGCACACGGTTTTTGCTTAGCGTGGCGTTGATGTCCCATTGGATGCCGCACTCCAGCCGGATGCCTGCCATCAATTCGATACCCATGCGGTAGCTGTCGGGCACGTTGCTGGCCATGGCTTCGCCTATCTCGTTCAGCTCTCCCGTCAGTACCAGCTGATTTTTATAATCCATATAGTAGAAGTTGGCACCTGCATGGAGCCATGAGTTGGCAAAGGTATATCCCAGTTCGTAGTCGAACAAGCGCTCAGCCTTGGGATATTCGGTGAAGTAGCCGTCGGTGTAGTTGTTACGTGTCGGCTCTTTATGGGCTACGCTGAACGAACCGTACAAGCGGTGATTACGGTTGAGTTGCCAGGACAGTCCGGCTTTTGGGTTGAAGAAGTCAAAATCTTCATCGATGTCCAGCTTTTGCATTCCCGGAGTGGCGGCAGTCCAGTTGTACTTGTCGTTCAGTCCGTTTATCTTGTAGTTGATGTGGCGGTATTGTAGGTCGAGATAGGCGCTTAGGCTGCTTATCAGGTCATAGTTGGCTTTCAGATAAATATTTCCGTCGTTCTTTGTGGCGTTGTTGCGGTAGTAGTCGTGGTCGGGGTTCAGGTGGCCGATATAGTTCTTTACCCAAAGCACCCGGCCGAAGTGGTCGCCGTCATAGCGGTTCAGTGCACCGCCTAGCGAGGCATGCAGACGGTCGGCTTTGTAGCTTACAGAGAAGATTCCGCCGCCAAACCAGTTGTCCATTGCCTTCTTGCGGATAAGGTCGCTTACTTCTACCTTGCCGCCATTGTATTCGAAAGGCGACATACCGTACTCTGCCAAGGAGCGTTCACCTTTATATTCTTGATAGTATCCGTCGCCTTTGGTGTAGTGCAGGCCGATATTCAGATTCCATTGTGAAGTGAAGTTGTGGTTGAGGAGCAGTTGGTAGTTCTTCTGTGTATAGTTGTCGGTCTGGTCGTTATAGAAGTGCAGGGCGCCTCCTTCGTTCGTGAGGTAATGTTTCTCTCCGTTGTCGTCTTTATAATATTCTTTGCCGTACACGTTGCCTTCCCGGTCGGTGGCGTACATGAAGCCGCAGGAATTATAACGCCGTCCGTAGCGTTCCATCTCCTCCTTGCTGGCGTAGTTCCATGCGTGGTAAGTGCGTTCTTTGCCGGCAAAGGTTATCAGCTTGATGGAGGTATTGTCATTGTAATATCCTCCTTGCAGGTAATAGGAGTTCAAGCTCACGGACGCCCGGTCTATATATCCGTCCGTGCTGATGTTGGAGAGCCGTGCATCGAACGACCAATGATTATTGATGAGTCCTGTTCCCACTTTCACCGTTTCCTTGTGTGTATTGAAGGAGCCGTAGGAACCGTTGAACTCTGCGTAGGGTTCCATGGAGAAATCACCCGTCTGCATGTTGATGCTGGCACCGAAAGCCCCAGCTCCGTTTGTTGAGGTCCCTGCTCCGCGTTGCACCTGCATGTCTTTGACGGAGGAGGCAAAGTCCGGCAGGTTGACCCAGAACACCGTGTGGCTCTCGGCATCGTTGATGGGGATGCCGTTGGCGGTGACGTTGATGCGCGTGCCGTCTGTGCCGCGGACCCTCAGCGTGGTGTAACCTACTCCCGCACCGGCATCGCTGGTGGTAATGGCGGAGGGCGTCATGCTCAACAGATACGGCAAATCTTGTCCGAAATTCTGTTTTTTCAGTTGTTCTTTTCCGATGTTGGTGAATGCCACCGGTGTGCTGCTGGTGGCACGCGTGGAGATGACCTCCACTTCTTGCAGGTTCACCACCCGCAGGCTGTCTTGTTCCCGTGTCTGCGCACAAACACTCAGTGCTGCCATCAGGAGGCAGGCTGCCATTGCATGTCTTTTCATTTGCAATTGTTTCGTTTAGATGAATACAGAAAAGGGGAGACTTTTCTCGTTTTTCCCTCCGCCGGCACTACCCGGATCAGGTCAATGGGTATGATCTCAGCCCGTCGTATTAGGGCACCCCTTAGTTGAAATCGAGGGCAAAAGTAGGGAGTTCCGTCGAAAAAGACAAGCTAAGTGAACGAAAACCTGAGTTATTTGTTAATTTTGTACGCTTAATTTCAAAAAAGTATAGTTATGTTATTATCCTTATTCATGGCAACTTTTGCCATCCAAACTGCTGACGATGGTTTCAGCAAACTGCAAATATTTCTTCAGCAATTGATAAATTGGAGTGTGGATGCCGGTGGGCGCATCATTGGGGCTGTCATCATTTTTGTGGTGGGGCGATTCTTGATATCCCTTCTCCAGAAAATGCTGGCGAGATTATTGGAAAAAAGGCGTGTGGATGCCAGTATCCAGAGTTTTGTGAAAAGTTTGGCCAATATCTTGCTGACCGTTCTGCTGATTATTGCCGTTGTCGGCAAGTTGGGAGTGGAGACCACTTCATTTGCAGCTTTGTTGGCATCTGCCGGTGTGGCTGTTGGTATGGCACTTTCCGGAAACTTGCAGAACTTTGCGGGTGGATTGATTGTGCTGTTGTTCCGTCCTTTCAAGGTAGGCGACTGGATTGAAAGTCAGGGCGTGTCCGGAACGGTACGTGAAATCCAAATCTTCCATACGATTTTGACCACAGCCGATAATAAGGTGATTTATATCCCCAATGGCGCGTTGAGCAGTGGGACGGTGACCAATTACAGCCGTGAGGATACGCGTCGTGTAGATTGGGTAATCGGGGTGGAATACGGTGAAAATTATGATAAGGTGGAAAGCACCGTGCGTCGTATCATCTCCGAAGACAGCCGTATCCTGAATGTTCCCGAGCCGTTTGTCGCCCTTCATGCCTTGGATGCCAGCAGCGTGAATGTAGTAATCCGTGTCTGGGTAAAGAGTGGCGACTACTGGGACGTATATTTTGATATGAACAAGAAGGTTTACTCCGTATTCAACGAAGAGGGCATCGGCTTCCCGTTCCCACAACTTACGGTGCATCAGGCGAAAGAGTGATTAAGAGCATAGTGGGCTATGTGACGAGCAAAAGAAGGAATACAAATCTTGATTGCTCTTCGTGTTTTTTGAAGGCGAAAAGCTAATATGATTTTAGTTTTTCGCCTTCGTGCTTCTAAGAATCTGTTTTAATCTTATTCAGCATTTTTTGGGAGCATAGCGAGCTATGTAACGAATAGAAAGGGGGAAACAGGCTCTAGGTTTTATTTTGTGCCCATTCATTTCCCTCTATTTATTGCTCAAGGGTTCCCTTTATCTCCCAGGTTATAAAGCTTGTTGCAAAACTGTCAAAGCAAATATGCCGACTTCCGCAATAGAAGTGCAATTCTTTGCATTGATTTCCATCAGCGGCTCTAATTTGAAATATCTGCCGTTATAACTTCTTTCGAATTGTACGACATTAGGTACAGGATTGTGCATGATGTTGCTGAATTCACCATGGGTAATGCATTTTGTCCATTTCTTACCGTCATTACTTACATAAAAATTATATTTGTAGATTGTTCCATCTAAGTTTTCATCGGTAGCAGGGGCATAGCTGAAACCAGTAATTTCTGTTTCACTGCCTAAGTCAACCACCAATGGAATCAATCCCTCTGTACGCCAAACGCTCTGAAGATTTCCGTCTATGGCTTTACCGGCTTCTTTGTCATCACCAACGATGTGGTATTGAGAAATTGGCACATTACCCAACTTCACTTTGGCATTAGTGTTCGAGAGTGGTTGTGCATAGAATAGTCCGGCATTTAGAAAATTGGCTTTGCCTCGTGCCGAACGAATAGTCAGTCTTACTTTTTCCGGTTGGCATGAATCAAAACGTATCAGGCGTTTATAGCCTACGGTGGTGCCTTCTGCCAGTTTATGCCATGCATTGTCCATCCATCCTTCCAATAGGAAATCTTCTACTCGTTGCCCTTTTGCTATATCCTCCTGAAGCATAAAAGTATTGACCAGTGCGTTTGTCTGAACTGTAAATTCTCTTGATTCTCCAGAGGAAGCCTGCCAATATGAGTTTCCCTTTTTCAGGAAATTGTCATTGAACGTATTTTTCAGATAACTGGCAAATTCATTCAACCGGAGACGATCTGTTTCATGAATCAATCCTCGTTTGTCAGGTGGTATATTCAGTAGCAATACAGAATTATATCCTACCGATTTAAAATAAATATCCACTAAATGTGACAATGGCTTTACTTGCTCATTTTGGTCTGCATGATAAAACCAACCTGGTCTGATGGATACATCTACTTCTGAAGGATACCAATAAAGTTCCGATGCACGTGCCAGTACCTCTCTACCTCCCAAATCTTTTGAACGGTTAAAAATGCCTATCTCCTTATTCCTTTGTTCGGAGTGTGTATAAATACCAGGAGTAAGTACCGTGGCACTCCATTCTGTTTCACGGCCAATCCCTTTTTCGTTGCCAACCCAACGCACATCGTCGCCCATGATGGCAGTTACGGCTTTGGGCTGCAAACTGCGGATTGTCTTCTCGATGGCAGCCCAGTCATAGATTTGCTTCTTTCCGTTCGGTCCCTCACCATTAGCACCGTCAAACCACACTTCATGTACTTCACCATAATTAGTGAGCAATTCTGTGAGTTGTTTAATAAAAAACTGATTATAAATATCACCTTGTCCATAGCATTTAGCATTACGATCCCATGGTGAAAGATAAACACCAAATTTCAATCCGTATTTTTTGCAGGCATTACGTAATTCGCGTACCACATCGCCTTTTCCTTCTTTCCATGGTGAAGAAGTTACGGAATATTGGGTAGTTTTAGTGGGCCACAGACAAAAGCCGTCATGATGTTTGGCGGTAATGATGGCCATCTTGAAACCACTTTCTTTCAAAGATTTTACCCATTGTTCACAATCCAAAGATGTGGGATTGAATAAAGATGGGTCTTCCTTCCCTTCTCCCCATTCTCGACCTGTAAAGGTATTAATTCCGAAATGGAGAAATGCTGTCAACTCCATTTGTTGCCAATCCAACTGTTGCTTGCTGGGTATGAGTCTTGAAGCCATATCTATTTTTTGTTCAAGGGTAGCTCCTGATGGAAATACCACATGCTTTTCAAAATATTGTTGCGCTCTCGCAGGTATAGCCGAAGTTACAGTTAAGGCAATGTAAAAAATAAATTTTTTCATGATAATTTAATTAATTGAAGGGTTCACAAAAGACTTATGTATTACGAATACAAATATAGCAAAAAATAATGGATAAATTAATAATTTTATTTAGAGCCTGTTTAAAAATGCCTGAAATCTTTTTCTAAAGAGGTTTCCGTATCCGCCAGATTATTTCTTTCTTTGAAGCGACCAAACTTAAAAAAAAATGTATCATACAGATTTAACGGAAACCGAGTGGCAATATATAACAAAAGTATTGAACCTGCAAGAAAGAAAGCGAAAATATGATTTGCGATTGATTTGGAACGCTATATTTTACCTGGTAAAGACAGGT
>Ga0073908_1000743_pt1 | contig 52094 bp, 44 predicted proteins | sample MucameincwithD2O_FD_65484 | JGI IMG/M metagenome (GOLD analysis project Ga0073908, IMG submission 65484) | Mouse cecum microbial communities from Vienna, Austria - Mucus amended microcosms incubated with D2O | ecosystem: Host-associated > Mammals > Digestive system > Large intestine > Cecum... | reverse complement strand
GACATACCCGACATTGACAGTTACATCGGGCTTATGCACACCTTATTTACCCTTGAGGACATTTACGGTCTTACCGTCAGTGAATCAGACGGTGAAATCTGCTTAAAAGTCAGCAAAGACAAAAGCAAGAACGCCGACGAGCTGCTGAAAATGCTCTGCGCTTGGAAAGAGCAGGCGGACAAGCTCTCTGCCGAGGAAATCAGCAGGGAAAATTACGACCAGTGGCGGTATAATTATCCAAAGTTTGACACCACGCAGCATTGGGCGAAAGTCCCCTCTAAGGAATTGAGCGATGTCTTAGTCGAATCATTTAAAGACAAACTAAAAACTGATTGACAAGCACGACAAAAAACGCCCTTAGCCATGAGTTCCTACCCACAGCTAAGGGCGTTATAATATGGATTTATTTCAGTCATCTAAACCGCTTAAAAATCATTCTGCCACTTATAAACCACTTGACAGTAAGAATAATCGCACTCAAACGACTGTTATCAATTTGTTATCAAAAGACCTTTTGAAATGCCGCAAACCCGCATAAACACTGGGTTTACTAAGCATTTTTGCTTATTCGAACTCTATGGTAGCCGGCGGCTTCGGACTCATATCATAACATACTCTGTTTACATTCTCCACCTCAGCCAAAATCCTGTCCGTAATTTTCTGCAGCACATCCCAGTCAACTCGCTCAATCGTAGCGCTCATCGCATCAATGGTATTAATAGCGCGAATTATAACCATGTACTCGAAGCATCTTGCATGATTTTTCATACCGACTGACTTGAAATCCGGTACGACTGTGAAGTACTGCCATACCTTTTTGTCCAGGCCTGCTTTTTCGAATTCTTCGCGCAGGATTGCATCCGATTCGCGTACTGCCGTAAGACGGTCCCGCGTAATGGCTCCGAGGCAGCGCACGCCAAGTCCCGGTCCCGGGAATGGCTGACGGTATACCATAGAGGCAGGAAGGCCCAATTCAATTCCGCAGGCACGTACTTCATCTTTAAAAAGCTGCTTCAAAGGCTCAACCAACTCAAACTTCAGGTCTTCCGGAAGGCCGCCTACGTTATGATGTGATTTCACCATTTTCGCTGTTTTCGTACCGCTTTCAATGATATCCGGATAAATCGTTCCCTGTCCGAGGAAATCAATTCCTTCCAGCTTTCTCGCCTCTTCCTCAAATACACGGATAAATTCGCTGCCGATAATCTTACGCTTCTGTTCCGGGTCTGCTACATGTTCAAGCTTCCCGAGGAAACGCTCTGTCGCATCCACATAGATCAGATTCGCATGAAGCTGATTCCGGAATACCTCCACTACGCTCTCTGATTCATTCTTACGCATCAGACCATGGTTTACGTGCACGCATGTCAGCTGCTGACCGATGGCCTTAATCAAAAGGGCCGCTACAACGGAAGAATCCACACCACCAGACAAAGCCAGAAGAACCTTACGGTCGCCTACCTGACGGCGTACCAGTTCCACCTGATCCTCGATAAAATTTTTCATATTCCAGTTTGGCTCTGCTTTGCATGTATCAAAAACAAACGCCTTTAATTCTGCCTCTTCGGGAAGTACCTGATACTGCGTTTTACACTGGGACTGCGGATAATCTATGGAAATTACCGGATAACCACAGTCATAAAGCTCCGGACGTACTTCGACCTGTACTCCATCCACAACGCGGTTCTCTCCACCGTTCAAAATCACACCCTTTACATTGTCAAGAGCCTGAAGCTCCTGCACTGTAATATCATGAGGGTGAATCTCACTGTAAACCCCGAGCGCCCGAATCTGTCGAGCCAGCACAGTATTCTCTGTACTTCCAAGATCCAGAATTACAATCATATCCTGCTTCATCTTTCTTTCTCCTTCCTTCGTGCTGCGTTCACCTGCGTGTCTTTATGCCAAACAGCAAGCGCTACTATGGCACTTGCCTCCGAGCTTTTATCCCAACCAGTCAACACTCGTTCTTTCCTGTGTCTGCCTGTGGTGTACGCCTGTCCTATTTTTTTATCCTACCACAAAAATGCACCTTTTTACAAGTGGAATCCTTGTATTTTCCTTTCCCACATCAATTTTCTGCTGACAGCCACGGTTCTATTTTTTCCCGACAATCAAATCATAACTATCCCCAATCATGATTTGAATTGTTTCATCCGGAATACTGCCATCCAGAATCACGGTATTCCAATGTTCCTTGTTCTGATGATATCCCGGCATGACAGCCTCAAATGCATTCCTCCAAAAATCTCTCCACTCAGGTCGCACTTTAAGATTGATCTGCATCCGCCCTTCATGCTCGTATGTCCACAGAAATGCCTTTTTGTTCTTTTTGTAACGGACCAGTACCCAGTTTGGATCATGAAACGGAGTATCGGCATAAGTGTCCGGAAAGGACAGGCCATATTGAAGCGCTTCTTCTCTTGTCTGCATTTACGGTTCTCCCTCCTTTTCCTGTGCTCAGCCTGATGCTCCTACAACGGCGCCTCCGCCCATGATGTTTCCGTTGCGGTCAAGGATTCGCCCCTTTGCATCCACACTTCCACCCTCCGGAACCTGCCACTCCCCCTTCTCATTGAACGTATTTCCCATCTGATCTACAATATTTCCGTTTTTATCTCTCCGGGAGCCTTTCGGAGGAATAAAACCTTCGCCAACAAGATTTTCCGCTTCTATCTCTGCATTTGTTTTCTGATTGCCATTTTCTGCTCGGTCCCACAGAAGGACGGATTTACTTTCCAACTCCAGAGTCTGTTGTGCCCCAAGCTCCGGATTGTCATAATCAAACTGGAAATTTGCATATGCTTTCGGCAGATAGTATACCCTTTCAATTCCGCTCATCCTGTTTTCAGACCCCTGCGTGCCCTGCCCTTGTTCCAGCTGTTCCCCATAATCAACAATCAGCATATTTTCCTGCCTGGATGGATATCGTTTTTTGATCTCTGCGGTCTCCATCATACGCCAGAACTGTACCTTCTGATCCGGCGAAATGATCGCTGTCAACCTCCCATAATAGGTTTTCGACGCATACAGCCGGTCGCCCTCCATAACAAGCCCGCTTTCTTCAAAAGGAATATAGGTCTGTTTTTCTGCATAAAAATAATATCCGGCACGCACTGTTGCCAGCACACAGACAATAGACAGACACACCGCCAATACTCGTTTTATCAAAATAGAACGGCGCACGCCCCGAAATGCAGCTTTTGCTTCTCTTTCTATTTCATTTTTGCTGTCTGGATCCTCAATATAATGCTGCTCCTTTCGCAGCTCTTTCCATACCTTTTGGCAAGCATCACAGGTTTCCAGATGTTCTTCCACCAGATGGCAGCTGTCTCCGCTCAAAATATTATCCACAAAAAGCGGCAGCAAATCTTGAATCACCTCACACGTGATCTTCATATTCCATCGCCTCCCTTATCTTTCTTTTTGCCCGCAAATAAGTCATTTTTGCCCAACTCTCACTTTTCCCAAACAGGCTGCTGATTTCCCGAAAAGACAATTCCCCGAATATTCGGAGAGAAAATACTTCTTTGTAAGGCTCATTCAGGTTGTGGAGAATCCGATGAATCTGATGCGCTGTTTCTTTCTTTTCAAAATTCAGCTCTACACTCTGTCCGTCCGCCCTTTCTTCTTCCTCTGCAATCGGACAACACCGCCTGTTTTTTCTCAAATAATCATAATATGCGTTCTTTCCGATCTGGCACAGCCATACCCGGATCTCACACTGCCCACGAAACTCATCAATCTTCTGCAATGCCTTAAAAAATGTTTCCTGTGTCAGCTCCTCCGCAATATGTTTATCCTGGGAAACGGAAAACAGGTATTTGTATACAGCTGTAAAATATCGATCATACAATTCCTCTATATCCATTTCCGTCCCTCTTCACCTCCTTGTGCCTATAAGACGCAGAAGTTTCCAGTTCGTCACAATATTTATCCGATCTTTTTTCTTATATCCTTTTTCCATCTTATCAGAAAACATCTGCGTATCACAATACCTTTTCATTTCCTGTTTTAAAAAAAGAAAAAGACCGCACATCGTGCAGCCCCTTTCCGCGCAAAGCCTGACTTTCCTTTTTACGGAACAATCCGACTCCATAGTCTTTTTTTCAACTTTTTCCACTTTGCGAGCCTTCCACTCGTCTCCAGCATACACTCTTTTTTCGTTTGTGCTATAATCTGCAATCTTTAATACCGTATCCTCTAATTCTTGATTCATTTTCTCGCTTTTCCTTTCTCCATCTAAAATTTCCCGGAGTTCCACTTCGTAATAGTCTGCAATAAGAATAAGAACATCCAAATCCGGCATGTTGGAGCCCGTCTCCCACCTGGAAACGCTTCTGCTTGACACACCAATGATTTCCGCAAACTGTTCCTGCGTAATTCCCTTCTCTTTTCGCAGCTCTTTTAGGAAACCTCCAATTACTTTCTGATCCAATGACCCTTCCCCCCTTTCGAAATCAAGATAGTACATCTCTCATGCAAAAAACACGACACAAAGCGAGAATTGCCGTATTTTCCTGCACTAGACACACCTTGTCCGGTAAGAAATTTTTCTATGTGCTTTTAGTTTCTTCATTGCCCAATCGTAATGACTTGCCGTAACACTGACAAAATAGGAGCCGAGGGTGCTTCCGCCAACCCACTTATAAACCCCTTTCGAAAACAATTCCTCATTAGAAAAGAGTTCTGCCAGCCTTACAACCTCAGCGTGAGATTTCTGAAGCATACACTCTGCATCATGTAAGGATGTATCTTGATGCTTCTTCCAAAATTCTACATTCATATCCCCATAAGTTTTCCAGTTATAAGGCTCAGGTATGAAAGGCTTACGATCTCCCTTTTGGTTCGACGCAACCCAGTCAAGCAAAAGCTGATGCCATTCATAGAGATGGATTAAAATGTCCCGCAGATTTTTATCTCGTTTCCAATGTGCCTCTTTCTTTTTTGCATCCTCTGAAAAATCAAAAGCTGTCTCCAATTCTTTTTCTGTTAATCCTGAAATTAATACATTTAGTTTTTCATAGTTGGCTGCTGCTGCCGTTAATAAGTCTTTTTTTGTAGTTGGTCTGCCCATATTTCTCTTCCTTCCTAAAATTGAAAGCCCGTATTGCTTTTTTACAGTTCTAAACTTTAAATCTTTCTTGATTATATTAGCAGAATAACCCTGACACCTTATGTCAGGGTTTATTTTTTTCGTATATAAGTTTTGCCTGCTCAGCTATAACTTGTTTCAAATAAACAGGCGAAAGGATTTCCACCTGAGTGCCAAAGGACAAGAGGAATCCGATCAACCACGTATCCTCCGGCATTTTCGCAGAAGCAATCAAATCTCCATTTTCCTGCCGTTGTACTTGCGTTTCATCAAATTCATCGAATACACGGTATGCCATTTCTTTCGGGAAGCGAAGTAAAATTTCATTGTATGCTTCCTCTAAGCATTCCGTTGTTTTCGGAAAATTTCGGCGTGAAAAACTCTCGCTTAAGATTTCCAAATCCAAAATGCGATTTAATTTGAATATCCGCCAATCCTGTTTTTCTGTACAATACGCGTTCAAATACCATGCTTTTGCTTTATAAGCAAGTTTATATGGCTCCACAACTCTTTCACTTACTGTCTCATAAGAACCTGCATAATGAATTTTCACACCCTTACAATGAATAATTGCCCATTTCAATAATTCAAATTTTTTATTATCAAATGCTTTGTTCCCCCATCTGGAAAAATCCACCTCAAGCCAATTCTCCGACTCAAGATGAAACACTGCTGAGAGTTTCTGCAATGTCTGACTGCTGTTCATATTCTGCGCAGTATTTATGCTCTGTAAAGCTGTAAGAATTTCCTGCTTTTCTTCTTTTGACAATACAGCCTTGTCCAAAACAAAACCACGCATCAAATGAATCCCGCCATTTCTCCCTGCTTCTGCATAAATTGGAATACCTGCCCCACTCAAAGCATCAATATCTCTGTAAATTGTTCTGACCGATACCTCAAACTTTTTTGCTAACTCCGGGGCCGTTGCCTGTCCCTTATCCAGCAGATAGTACACAATCTTAAATAATCTGCTTTCCTGCATTCGTATTTCCTCCCGGCACTTGATTTCCCTCTATCCATAATAACACCACAAACGTAATTTTCATACAATACCAAAACCCCGGAAACCGAAGTTTCCGGGGTAATATTTGAGCTTAATATTCTGTAAACAGATTATAATTACTCGATGATTGTAGCAACACGACCAGAACCTACAGTACGTCCACCCTCACGGATAGCGAATGTAAGACCCTGCTCCATAGCGATCGGGTGAATCAGTTCGATAGTCATCTCTACGTTATCGCCAGGCATACACATCTCTGTTCCTTCCGGAAGGTTGATAACGCCTGTTACGTCAGTTGTTCTGAAGTAGAACTGCGGACGGTAGTTGTTGAAGAACGGTGTATGACGACCACCCTCGTCTTTTGTCAGTACGTAAACCTGAGCTGTGAATTTTGTATGGCATTTGATTGAGCCCGGTTTGCAGAGAACCTGTCCTCTTTCAATGTTCTCTCTCTTGATACCACGAAGCAGAGCACCGATGTTGTCACCAGCCTGAGCCTCATCAAGAAGTTTACGGAACATCTCGATACCAGTAACTGTAGTCTTCTGGATTTCTTCTTTAATACCAACGATTTCAACTTCCTCGTTAATGTGAAGCATACCACGCTCTACACGGCCTGTAGCAACTGTACCACGACCTGTGATTGTGAATACGTCCTCAACCGGCATAAGGAACGGCTGATCTGTTGCACGCTGCGGATCCGGAACCCAGCTGTCTACAGCTGCCATCAGTTCCATAACCTTGTCGCCCCACTCGCTGCTCGGATCTTCCAGAGCCTTCAGAGCAGAACCCTGAATGATCGGTGTGTCATCTCCCGGGAACTCGTACTCGTTCAGAAGTTCACGGATCTCCATGTCAACCAGCTCAAGAAGCTCTTCGTCGTCTACCATATCACATTTGTTCATGAATACAACGATATACGGAACGCCTACCTGACGGGACAGAAGGATGTGCTCCTTTGTCTGAGCCATAACACCATCTGTAGCAGCAACTACAAGGATAGCGCCGTCCATCTGAGCAGCACCAGTGATCATGTTCTTTACATAGTCAGCATGGCCTGGGCAGTCAACGTGTGCATAATGTCTGTTGTCTGTCTCGTACTCAACGTGAGCAGTAGAAATTGTGATACCACGCTCTCTCTCTTCCGGAGCTTTATCGATATTTTCGAAATCTGTAGCTGTGTTACCAGCAACTCTCTCGGACAGAACCTTTGTGATAGCTGCTGTCAGAGTAGTTTTACCATGGTCAACGTGTCCGATGGTACCGATGTTACAATGCGGTTTTGTTCTTTCAAATTTAGCCTTTGCCATTTTGAATGTCCTCCTTAATCAATTGCTTTTCGCATCATTTCTTGGATATTACACCCAGCTAGACTTTATTATATTTCAAAACAGCCGGGTTTTCAAGCTATTTTTTCATTGTAATGCTTTATTTTTCAGCCTTTTACCCAGTGCAGAACTCGGTCTGCACCAGGCGGTAAAGTGCTGGAATATCATATATTATTATTTCGTTTTTGCGCTCAGAACCTTTTCCTGTACAGACTTCGGTACCTGCTCATAACGCTCAAAGAACATAGAGTAGTTACCACGGCCCTGTGTCTTGGAACGAAGGTCTGTAGAGTAACCAAACATCTCAGCAAGCGGTACAAAGCCTCTTACGATCTTGCCGCCGCCCAGATCATCCATACCTTCAATACGTCCACGACGGGAGTTGATATCACCGATAACATCACCCATGTATTCCTCAGGCATTGTTACCTCTACCTTCATGATCGGCTCAAGCAGTACCGGCTCACCCTTCTTCATAGCATCCTTAAATGCAAGGGAACCAGCGATATGGAATGCCATTTCACTTGAATCGACCTCATGGTAAGAACCATCGTATACGTTTGCATGAACACCAAGTACCGGGAATCCGCCAAGGATACCAGCCTTTGCAGCCTCTTCAATACCTTCTCCAACTGCCGGAATGTATTCCTTCGGAATAGCACCACCGACAACGGTTGACTCGAACTTAAACGTTTCTTCGCCGTTCGGATCCATCGGCGTGAAGATAACTTTACAGTGTCCGTACTGTCCACGTCCACCGGACTGCTTCGCATATTTGCTGTCAACTGTAACTTCTTTTGTGAAGCTCTCTTTGTAAGCAACCTGCGGAGCGCCTACGTTTGCCTCTACCTTAAACTCACGGAGCAGACGGTCAACAATGATCTCAAGATGCAGCTCTCCCATACCAGCAATAATTGTCTGGCCTGTTTCCTGATCCGTGTGTGCACGGAAAGTCGGGTCTTCTTCTGCAAGCTTTGCAAGAGCTTCGCCCATCTTACCCTGTCCAGCCTTTGTCTTCGGCTCGATTGCAAGCTCGATAACCGGCTCCGGGAACTCCATGGACTCAAGGATTACCGGATGCTGCTCATCACAGATCGTATCACCGGTTCCTGTAATCTTGAAACCTACCGCAGCAGCGATATCACCGGAATATACCTTATCCAGCTCTGCTCTCTTGTTTGCATGCATCTGAAGGATACGTCCTACACGCTCCTTCTTGCCCTTTGTAGAATTCAGTACGTAAGAACCGGAATTCATCGTACCGGAATATACACGGAAAAATGCAAGCTTTCCAACAAACGGGTCAGCCATGATCTTGAACGCCAGTGCAGAGAACGGCTCTTCATCAGAAGAATGTCTCTCCACTTCATTGCCATCCATGTCTGTACCCTTAATAGCCGGAATATCAAGCGGTGACGGCATAAACTCAACAACTGCGTCCAGAAGCTTCTGAACACCTTTGTTTCTGTATGCTGTTCCACAACAAACCGGAACTGCTGTACATTCGCAAGTTGCTTTTCTCAAAACTCTCTTCAGATCTTCTACAGACGGCTCTTCGCCCTCCAGATATGCCATCATCAGATCGTCATCCAGCTCACAGATCTTCTCTACCAGCTCTGTCCGATACAGCTCTGCATCATCCTGCATATCTTCCGGGATGTCAACGATAGAAATATCGTCGCCCTTGTCGTCGTTGTAAATGTAAGCTTTCATCTCAAACAGATCAATGATGCCCTTGAATTCATCTTCCTTACCAATCGGAAGCTGGATGCAGATTGCATTTTTGCCAAGTCTAGTCTTGATCTGCTCTACTGCACCGTAGAAATTTGCACCAAGGATGTCCATTTTATTGATGAATGCCATACGCGGTACATTGTACGTATCAGCCTGACGCCAAACGTTTTCTGACTGAGGCTCAACACCGCCCTTTGCACAGAAAACACCAACTGCTCCGTCCAGTACACGCAGAGAACGCTCAACCTCAACCGTAAAGTCAACGTGGCCTGGGGTATCAATAATATTGATACGATGCTCCAGGGCACCTGGCTTCGGCTTGCAATTCTCCTGCAATGTCCAGTGACATGTGGTAGCGGCTGAAGTAATTGTGATACCTCTCTCCTGTTCCTGCTCCATCCAGTCCATTGTAGCAGTTCCTTCGTGAGTATCACCAATCTTATAGTTAACACCGGTATAGTAAAGGATTCGCTCGGTGGTGGTAGTTTTACCAGCATCGATGTGAGCCATAATACCGATATTTCTGGTTCTCTCTAATGGATATTCTCTTCCAGCCAAAATTTTTTCCTCCTAATTAGAAGCGATAATGCGCAAATGCCTTGTTTGCCTCTGCCATCTTGTGCATATCTTCTTTTCTCTTAACAGATGCGCCCGTGTTGTTTGCAGCATCCATAAGCTCGTTCGCCAGTCTTTCCTCCATGGTCTTCTCGCCTCTCTTGCGTGAGAACATGGTGATCCAGCGCAGTGCCAGAGCCTGACGACGGTCCGCTCTTACTTCGATCGGAACCTGATATGTCGCACCACCGATACGTCTTGCTTTTACTTCCAGTACCGGCATGATGTTGTTCATTGCTTCTTCAAATACTTCGAGAGCCGGTTTTCCGGTCTTCTCTTCCATTCTTCCGAATGCACCGTATACGATTTTCTGTGCTACGCCCTTCTTACCATCAAGCATAATGTTGTTGATAAGCTTTGTAACCACTTTGTTGTTGTATAACGGATCTGCTAAAACGTCTCTTTTCTGAGTATGTCCTTTACGTGGCACGTTACTTCCCTCCTTAATCAATATTGCATTAAATCACAGGTACTCACGATTGTGTTTCGTGTTCATGCTGGGACTTCTATATTAACCTGCAACCACCCGGCAACAAGAACTCCACATACATAAGGTGAAACAAAATCCAGTTTGTGATACGAAAAACCGAAACGCCCTGTAATTATTTCTTTGCGTCTTTCGGTCTCTTGGCACCGTATTTGGAACGGGCCTGTCTTCTCTTGGCAACACCTGCTGTATCAAGTGTACCTCTGACGATATGGTATCTGGTACCCGGAAGGTCCTTTACCCTGCCGCCACGGATGAGAACAACGCTATGCTCCTGAAGGTTGTGTCCTTCACCCGGAATGTAGCTTGTTACCTCGATACCGTTTGACAAACGTACTCTGGCAATTTTACGAAGAGCTGAGTTCGGCTTCTTCGGTGTGGCTGTCTTAACTGCGGTACAAACGCCTCTCTTCTGCGGAGAAGATGCATTCGTAGCCTTCTTCTGAAGGGAATTAAATCCTTTCTGGAGAGCCGGTGCAGTAGATTTCTTTACTGATGTCTGTCTGCCTTTTCTAACTAACTGATTAAATGTTGGCATGAATCTTTCACCTCCTGATTTGATTGAGTCTTCACTCCTGTGGTTGCCTGAAATAATGCGCAAAAAATACAATACGTAGTCACGCACTTTTACATTATACGTTTGCAGTTTCCCCTTGTCAAGCCATTTTTTCTCATTTTCAGGACTTGCTTTCTATGAATCTGTTCGATTATATTTATCTTAGAATTTTCTTAAACCACTGGACAAAAAGTTTTCTCCGATGATACAATATCGGAAATTCAGGAACTCATGACACTTTTCCTATTATAATAGGAAAGAATACAGATTAAAAGAGGTACGAATATGCTAAGACTTTTAAAACCTTTGTCCTTCCTGCCTGCGATTTTACTGATGTATATGATCTTTACATTTTCCGCGCAGGATGGCCTCACTTCTTCCCAGCTCAGCTACAAAGTCAGTTATAAAATCATCGAAACCAGCGGCGAACTGCTTGGAGCTCATTTCGATCCCTGGGAAATTGATAATCTTGCAACACGTTTTCACGGTGCTGTACGGAAAATCGCTCACATGACAGAATATTTTGCTCTGGCTGTGGCAGTTGCATTCCCGCTCTACGTTTACGGGCTCCGCGGAATCCTTCTGATGATTGTGGCCGGTTTCTTCTGTGTCGCTTTCGCCTGTGCCGATGAATACCATCAATCTTTCGTCGCGGGCCGAAGTCCCTCAAAACGTGATGTATTCATTGATTCCATCGGTATTTTTTTCGGAATCATCGTAGTGCGCATTATCGGCTGGACCGGTAGAAAAACGATCTTCCGTCCGTTCTCCAAAAAGAAACGGCCGGACGTATCAAAGGAACAAGCGCCCTATCCATACCCGTATACCGGAAATCCAGGCCAACCCTATCCCGGAATGCCTTACATGCAAAATAACGCTCCTGGAAACACGCCCTATCCTCCGACCGGGCCGCAACCAAATATGGCCTATCCACACGACCCCGGCGCATCCTATTACCCGCCGCGCAACAATATGCCACCTGGTCATCCCGCAAAACAAAATCCGGGATATTCACAGCCTCCTTATATGAAAATGCCGTATCCTCCCTATCCGGGTCCGGCTCCTTCTCCAAAAACCGAGACCTCGGACCGCCTTTCCGAAGACATGTCCTTAAAAAACCTTGTAAAAAATCTGAAGGAACAAAAAGCAGAACAGAAAAACACAAAAAAACAGGATACATCGGTTTAAACGATGTATCCTGTTTTTTGTTGTCTTTTTATTCTTCTTCCGTAGTTCCGGCCAACACTGGTTCTTCCGCCACTACGTCAAGCTCTTCAGAAATTTCCATTTCTTCAAACATGTCATCCAGCTCTTCGAAATCCAGCTCATCTTCGTCATCCATTTCATTCAGAGCCACTTCATCTTCCATAGCCAGATCATATTTATAATCATCCGTGCCTGTAATATCAAGCTTCACACTCTGATACCGCTTCATGCCAGTACCAGCCGGAATCAGCTTACCGATGATAACATTTTCCTTCAGACCAATCAACGGGTCTATCTTACCCTTGATTGCAGCTTCTGTGAGAACCTTCGTTGTCTCCTGGAAGGATGCCGCTGAAAGGAAGGAATTGGTTGCAAGAGCTGCCTTTGTGATACCGAGCATAACCCGCTTGCCATCCGCTGGCTCCTTACCCTCCTCAAGCATCTGCTCATTTACATCATCGTAATCCAGAATATCCACAAGAGAGCCTGGCAGGAATTCTGTATCTCCGTTGTTCTCAATCCGAATCTTCTTCAAGGTCTGGCGAACGATCACCTCAATGTGCTTATCGTTAATCTCAACACCCTGCAGACGGTATACACGCTGTACCTCACGGAGCATGTAATCCTGCACAGCCTCAACGCCTTTGATTCTCAGAATATCATGCGGATTCACACTACCTTCTGTCAGCTCATCTCCGGCCTCCAGATAGACACCATCTACTGCCTTAATTCTGGAACCATACGGAATCAGGTATGTCTTTGCCTCACCCGTCTCGTTGTTTGTCACAATGATCTCGCGTTTTTTCTTTGTATCACGAATCGAAGCAACGCCTGCAATCTCTGTAATAATCGCAAGTCCCTTCGGCTTTCTTGCCTCAAAAAGCTCCTCGACACGGGGAAGACCCTGTGTGATATCGCCTCCGGCAACGCCTCCCGTATGGAACGTACGCATCGTAAGCTGTGTACCCGGCTCACCAATAGACTGTGCAGCAATAATACCGACAGACTCACCTACCTGTACGGACTCGCCCGTTGCCAGGTTCGCGCCGTAGCATTTTGCACAGATACCGCTGTGCGAACGGCAGGTCAGAACCGTACGAATCTTGATCTTCTCATACGGCTTACCCTCTGCGTCCACGCCATCCTTCATGATACGTGCGGCACGCTTTGGTGTAATCATATGGTTTGCCTTTACAATCACTTCGCCGTCTTTATCGCAAATTGTCTCACCGGAGAAACGTCCTGTAATACGCTCCTGCAAGCTCTCAATTTCTTCTCTTCCGTCTGTGAATGCCTTCACATACATACCCGGAATCTCACCGCGCTCTGCACAGCAGTCCACTTCACGGATAATCAGTTCCTGTGATACGTCAACAAGACGTCTCGTCAGATAACCAGAGTCAGCTGTACGAAGAGCTGTATCGGAAAGTCCTTTACGCGCTCCGTGTGCAGACATGAAATACTCCAGTACGTCAAGTCCCTCACGGAAGTTTGACTTGATTGGGAGTTCGATCGTATGTCCTGTCGTATCAGCCATCAAGCCACGCATACCTGCAAGCTGCTTGATCTGCTTATCAGAACCACGCGCTCCGGAGTCAGCCATCATGAAAATATTGTTATATTTGTCAAGTCCGTCAAGCAGGGCTTTTGTCAGAATCTCGTCCGTTTCCTTCCAGGTCTCAACAACTTCTTTATAGCGCTCTTCCTCTGTGATCAGACCGCGCTTATAGTTTCTTGTAATCTTATCAACAGTGTCCTGCGCTTTCTGAATCAGCTCCGGCTTCTCAGGCGGCACCGTCATATCGGAAATGGATACCGTCATGGCAGCTCTCGTGGAATATTTGTATCCTGTGGATTTAATGTTATCCAATACCTCGGCAGTCTTTGTTGCGCCATGTGTATTGATAACCTTTTCCAGAATCTGTTTCAGTCCCTTCTTTCCAACCAGGAAATCCACCTCAAGCTTCAGTTCATTGCCCGGAACAGAACGATCTACAAATCCGAGATCCTGCGGAAGAATCTCATTAAACAGGAAACGACCCAGTGTCGATTCTACAACATCTTCTATATAACGTCCGTCCTCCAGTGTTTTCCGCATACGGACCTTAATCCTGGACTGCAAAGTCAGAACTTTATTTTCGTATGCCAGAATTGCTTCATTTACATCCTTGAAATACTTGCCCTCGCCCGGTGCTCCCGGCCTCTCCTGTGTCAGATAATAGATACCAAGCACCATATCCTGAGAAGGAACGGCTACCGGACCTCCGTCGGACGGCTTCAAGAGATTGTTCGGAGAGAGCAAAAGGAAACGGCATTCTGCCTGTGCTTCCACTGAAAGTGGAAGATGGACGGCCATCTGATCACCGTCAAAGTCCGCGTTGAACGCAGTACAAACAAGCGGATGCAGCTTAATCGCCTTACCTTCGACCAGAATCGGCTCAAATGCCTGGATTCCAAGACGATGCAGCGTAGGCGCACGGTTCAGCATAACCGGATGCTCTTTGATCACATCCTCCAGCACGTCCCAAACCTCTGGCTGAAGGCGTTCTACCATTTTCTTGGCATTTTTGATATTGTGTGAAGTGCCGTTTGCAACCAGCTCCTTCATAACAAATGGCTTAAACAGCTCGATAGCCATTTCTTTCGGCAGACCACACTGATAAATCTTCAGCTCCGGCCCAACCACGATAACGGAACGTCCGGAATAATCTACTCGCTTTCCAAGAAGATTCTGACGGAAACGTCCTGATTTACCTTTCAGCATATCAGACAATGACTTCAGCGCACGGTTGCCCGGACCAACGACCGGACGTCCACGACGACCGTTGTCAATCAGTGCATCCACCGCTTCCTGAAGCATACGCTTTTCATTTCTTACGATAATATCCGGCGCACCGAGATCCAGCAGTCTTTTCAGACGATTGTTACGGTTGATAATCCTGCGATACAGATCATTCAGGTCAGAGGTTGCAAAACGACCGCCGTCGAGCTGAACCATCGGACGCAGATCCGGCGGAATCACTGGAATTACAGTCATTACCATCCATTCCGGACGGTTTCCTGACTCACGGAACGCTTCAACAACTTCCAGTCTCTTGATAATTCTGGCACGCTTCTGGCCGGTAGACTCACGAAGACCTTTCTTCAGTTCTTCGGATTCCTTTTCCATATCAATGGCTTCCAGCAGTTCCTTGATGGACTCGGCCCCCATGCCGGCGCGGAAGCTGCTTCCCCATTTCTCTCTTGCCTCCTGGTGCTCACGCTCTGTCAGTACCTGTTTGTACTGTAAATCACTCGTGCCCGGATCAAGAACAATATAATTCGCGAAATATAACACCTTTTCCAGTGTACGCGGAGACAGATCCAGGATCAGACCCATTCTGGAGGGAATGCCTTTGAAATACCAGATATGGGAAACGGGAGCTGCCAGTTCAATATGACCCATACGCTCTCTTCGAACGCTGGATTTTGTAACCTCCACGCCGCATCGGTCGCAGACAACGCCTTTATAGCGAATCTTCTTGTACTTTCCACAATGACATTCCCAGTCCTTGCTCGGTCCGAAAATACGCTCACAGTAAAGTCCGTCGCGCTCCGGCTTTAAAGTTCTGTAGTTGATTGTCTCCGGCTTTGTTACTTCTCCATGAGACCATTCTCTGATCTTCTCTGGAGAAGCAAGCCCTATTTTAATGGCATCAAACGTCATTGGCTGATGCACTTCATTGTTTGTTGTTTCTGGCATTGATGGTACTCCTTTCACACGCTACTCTTCGTCAAAAGTTTCTTCCAGTTCCAAAAAGTCCTCATCGCCCTCTGTATCTTCTTCCTCTTCCACGTCTACCAGCTCGCCGCCTTCAAACTCCTGCTTGCTGAAACCATAGTTGCCAAAGGACTCTTCCTCTTTGTTGTGGTATCTGCGGTCACCCTCAATAACAGATCGCAGGTCTGTATCGCCATAATCAACAGACTCCATAAGATGAACTTCTGTATTATCTTCACGGAGCACCTTGACATCCAGGCCAAGCGACTGAAGCTCTTTCAAGAGCACCTTGAAGGACTCCGGAATACCCGGTTCAGGGATATTTTCTCCCTTAATGATCGCTTCGTAGGTCTTGACACGTCCTACAACGTCATCCGATTTTACTGTCAGGATTTCCTGCAGTGTGTAGGATGCGCCGTACGCCTCAAGCGCCCAAACCTCCATCTCTCCGAAACGCTGTCCGCCGAACTGAGCCTTACCACCCAGAGGCTGCTGTGTAACGAGAGAATACGGGCCGGTAGAACGCGCATGAATCTTATCATCTACCAGATGATGCAGTTTCAGATAATGCATGTGACCAATCGTTGTCGGGCTGTCAAAATACTCTCCGGTACGTCCGTCACGAAGCAGTACCTTTCCATCTCTTGAAATCGGAACGCCCTTCCAGAGTGCTCTGTGATCTCTGTTTTCATACAGATAGTCCAGAACTTCCGGCAGAAGCTCTTCCTCGTGTTTTGCCTTAAATTCTTCCCACTCCAGATTTACATAATCATTTGCCAAATCCAGAGTATCCATAATATCAATCTCATTTGCACCGTCAAATACCGGTGTTGCCACATTAAAGCCAAGCGCCTTTGCAGCAAGGCTCAAATGAATCTCAAGCACCTGCCCGATATTCATACGCGATGGCACGCCCAGCGGATTCAGCACGATATCCAGCGGACGGCCATTCGGCAGGAACGGCATATCTTCTACCGGAAGCACACGAGAAACAACACCCTTGTTTCCATGACGTCCGGCCATTTTATCTCCAACGGAAATCTTTCTCTTCTGAGCAATGTAAATACGGACAGCCTGGTTCACGCCAGGAGACAACTCATCGCCATTCTCGCGCGTAAATACCTTCGCATCTACAACAATACCGTACTCACCATGCGGTACCTTCAGAGAAGTATCGCGGACCTCACGCGCCTTCTCTCCAAAAATCGCCCGAAGCAGACGTTCCTCTGCGGTCAGCTCTGTCTCGCCCTTCGGCGTAACCTTTCCGACCAGAATATCTCCCGCACGAACCTCCGCGCCAATACGAATGATACCTCTTTCATCCAGGTCTTTCAGTGCATCGTCTCCGACGCCAGGAACATCTCTTGTAATTTCTTCTGGCCCCAGCTTTGTATCGCGGGACTCTGCCTCATATTCCTCAATATGGACGGATGTATAAACATCTTCCATAACCAGTTTTTCACTTAAAAGAACGGCATCCTCGTAATTGTAGCCTTCCCAGGTCATGAAACCGATCAGCGGATTCTTTCCGAGTGCAATTTCACCATTCGATGTGGAGGCACCATCCGCAATTACATCACCTTTTTCCACACGGTCACCCTTATAAACGATCGGCCTCTGGTTGTAGCAGTTGCTCTGGTTGCTTCGCACAAACTTCATCAGATGATACTCATCACGCATACCGTCATCCGTACGAACCACAATTACTTTGGAGCTTGAACGCTCTACTATACCGGCATTGCGTGCTACCACGCAGACACCGGAGTCTACTGCCGTCTTGGTTTCCATACCTGTACCGACAACCGGAGCCTCTGTAGTCAGAAGCGGAACGGCCTGACGCTGCATGTTGGACCCCATCAAAGCACGGTTTGCATCGTCATTTTCCAGGAACGGAATCAACGCTGTAGCAACTGAGAATACCATCTTCGGGGAGACATCCATGTAATCAAACATACTTCTCTCATATTCCTGTGTCTCCTCACGATAACGACCGGAAACATTTTTACGGATAAAATGTCCCTCTTCGTCAAGCGCCTCATTTGCCTGCGCCACATGGTAATTATCCTCTTCATCCGCTGTCATATAAACAACTTCCTCTGTAACCCGCGGATTCTTCGGATCTGTCTTGTCAATTTTACGGTATGGCGCCTCTACAAAGCCATATTCATTAATTCGCGCATACGTAGCCAACGAGTTAATCAGTCCGATGTTCGGACCTTCAGGCGTCTCAATCGGGCACATTCTTCCATAGTGAGAATAATGTACGTCACGCACCTCAAATCCGGCGCGATCTCTGGAAAGACCTCCTGGTCCAAGTGCAGAGAGACGTCTCTTGTGTGTCAGCTCACCCAGCGGATTGTTCTGATCCATGAACTGTGACAGCTGAGAGGAACCAAAGAACTCTTTTACAGCTGCTGTGACCGGTTTGATATTAATCAAAGACTGCGGGGAAATACCCTCAATCTCCTGTGTGGTCATACGCTCACGGACAACGCGCTCCAGTCTCGAAAGACCGATACGGTACTGATTCTGAAGCAGCTCACCGACTGCACGGATACGACGATTGCCCAGATGGTCAATATCATCGTCATTGCCGATGCCATATTCCAGATGTATATTGTAATTGATGGAGGCAAGGATATCCTCTTTTGTGATGTGTTTCGGAATCAGTTCATGAACCGATCTCCGGATCGCATCTTTGATATCCTCAATATTCTCATTTTCTTCCAGTATTTTCTGAAGCGCTGGGTAGTATACTAACTCTGTAATACCCAGATCGTGCGGGTCACAGTCAACAAAATCGCTCAGTTCCACCATCATGCTGGAAAGAACCTTTACATCCCGCTCTTCGGTACGAATGAGCACGAACGGCACTGCGGCGTTCTGAATCTGATCCGCCAGCTCCCGCGTAACCTCTGTGCCTGCTTCCGCAATGATCTCTCCAGTTGTTGTATCAATTACATCCTCTGCCAGAATATGTCCGCTGATGCGGTTGCGCAGCAACAGCTTTTTGTTGAATTTATATCTTCCCACCTTGGCCAGATCGTAACGGCGCGGATCGAAGAACATACTCATAATCAGACTTTCTGCGCTCTCCACCGCAAGCGGCTCACCGGGACGGATTTTTTTATACAACTCAAGCAGACCCTCTTCATAATTCTCTGAAGTATCTTTCGCGAGGGTCGCAACAATTTTCGGTTCTTCACCGAACAGATCTATAATCTCTGCATTGGAACTGATACCAAGAGCACGAACCAGGACAGTAACCGGAACCTTTCTCGTCCTGTCTACTCGTACATAGAAAACATCATTGGAGTCTGTTTCATATTCCAGCCAGGCGCCACGGTTCGGAATCACCGTACACGAATAAAGTTTTTTACCCAGCTTGTCATGCGCGATTGCATAATAAATGCCAGGAGAACGAACCAACTGGCTAACGATAACACGCTCTGCACCATTGATTACGAACGTGCCAGTCGCTGTCATCAGCGGAAGATCTCCCATAAAAATATCATGCTCACTGATCTCGTCATTTTCTTTATTATGAAGACGAACCCGAACCTTAAGCGGTGCAGCAAACGTCGCGTCACGCTCCACACATTCTTCGATCGTGTACTTCACATCATCTTCGCACAATTTGAAATCAACAAACTCAAGACTCAGCTTGCCGCTGTAATCTTCTATTGGAGAGATATCATCAAAGACTTCTTTCAGACCCTCATCCAGAAACCACTGGTAAGAGTCCTTCTGAACTTCAATAAGATTCGGCATCTCAAGGACTTCCTTCTGGCGCGCATAGCTCATTCGGAAGCCTTTCCCATTTGTAATAGGATGTATCCTGTTTTTCTCCATTGATGTTTCACCTCTGTTCTTTCTGCAGTCTGATTCAACTTTTGGGCATAGTTATACCATGGGGTACAATCCTGCACAATAATGCAACTTACACTTTAGCACAATTGGAAAGTTGTGTCAAGGACAAAAGTTGCTATGCTTATACTAAGTATAAAAAAAGAACAGCCCCAGTCATTTCTGACTTTCGGGCTGCCCTCATTTATTTGTGCACAACTGAAAATTTTTCCGATTATTTCAGTGTTACTTTTGCGCCTTCTGCTTCGAGTTTTGTCTTCAGCTCTTCTGCCTCTGCCTTGGAAGCGCCTTCCTTGATTACCTTCGGAGCGCCGTCTACTACTTCTTTTGCTTCCTTCAGACCAAGACCTGTAGCTTCACGAACAACCTTGATAACCTTAACCTTGTTCGGGCCTACATCTGTAAGTTCTACATCGAACTCATCCTTCTCTTCTGCTGCCTCTGCCGGGCCTGCTGCTGCAACTACAACGCCTGCTGCTGCAGATACACCAAATTCTTCCTCACAAGCTTTTACCAGCTCGTTCAGCTCAAGTACAGATAACTCTTTAATAGCTTCGATAAATTCAGCTGTTGTTAATTTTGCCATTTTATTTTCCTCCTGATTATAATAGTTTTTCGTTTTAATAGCGATCCCTTTTCTTACTCAGCCTTTGCTTCTGCAATCTGATTAAGCACACGAGCGAGATTGGTAATCGGTGACTGGATACTTCCAAGAAGTTTTCCAAGAAGTTCTTCTCTTGACGGAACAGATGCCAGAGCGTTTACCGCCTTCTCATCGTAGTAACCACCTTCTACGATACCAGCCAGCATCTTCATTGTCGGAGCTTCTTTTGCATACTTGGAAATAATTCTTGCCGGTGCTGTCGCATCATCTTTGGAAATAGCGATCGCATTCGGTCCATCCAGATGTTTGCAAAGCGGCTCGCAGTCAGTTCCTTCGAATGCAAAGTTCATCATTGTGTTTTTGTATACTTTGTAAGTGATACCGGCTTCTCTTAATTCTTTACGAAGCTTTGTATCTGCTTCCACCGTAATACCGCTGTAATGAACCAGAACAACAGACTGAGCGTCTTTGATATTCTCTGCAATCTCTGCAACGATTGGTTTCTTCTGTTCAACTTTTGCCATGAATGGTGCACCTCCTTATAGATTTAAGTGTACCGCCGGATTATGCAGGAGATAAATCGAGTAGGAAAAATTTCTTTCCTGCTCGCTGCGCCACCCACATGTTGCATCAGCAACTGTATTCCTAATGCGGGCGTGTGCATAAAAAATCCCTCTGTCAGACAGAGGGCATAAATTCTTCCTGAGAATCTCTATACTCCTCGGCAGGCGTTTTCTCCTTATGCCTTTCGGCACCTGCTGTCTTCGGCAGTCATCCTGTACAAGATATCACGTGTGCGGGCGGTTTGTCAAGTGTTTTTTCACCCCCACTGTAACTACACCGTGCATCCGGACGAGTAAACTCGTCCGGATCGCGGGCTTCGCCCTATCATCAGCAAGATACCCCCGCTGCACATGATGTAAGCTCATGCAGCGGGGGGTATCTTGCTGATGGCACGGCTCATTGCCAACGCGCAAAAAATCCCCGAAGCGCGTACCTTCGGGGATCATATGCAATGTCTGATTAAGCAAGCTTTGTCGGATTCAGCTTGATTCCAGGTCCCATGGTCGGTGCGATGGTAACGCTCCGCAGGAACTGGCCCTTTACAGCTGCCGGTCTTGCTTTGTTGATTGCTTCAATAAGCGTCTGGAAGTTGTCCGTTAACTGCTCCTCTGTGAAGGAAGCTTTTCCAATTGGCACATGAATGATGTTTGTCTTGTCCAATCTGTATTCAATCTTACCAGCCTTAATATCATTAACAGCTTTTGTTACATCCATTGTAACAGTACCTGCCTTCGGGTTCGGCATCAGGCCCTTCGGTCCAAGTACACGACCCAGACGTCCTACAACGCCCATCATGTCCGGTGTAGCAACTACTACATCAAAATCCAGCCAGCCTTCATTCTGAATCTTCGGAATGAGTTCTTCAGCGCCTACGTACTCAGCGCCTGCTGCCAGTGCCTCGTCTGCCTTTGCATTCTTTGCAAATACCAGGACACGAACTTTCTTACCGGTACCGTGCGGAAGTACAACTGCGCCACGGATCTGCTGATCTGCATGACGTCCGTCGCAGCCTGTTCTGATATGAACTTCGATTGTCTCATCAAATTTTGCCACTGCTGACTTTTTAGCCAGTGCAATAGCGTCGTTTACATCGTAGAGAACTGTACGGTCGATTGCCTTTGCAGCCTCTGCGTATTTTTTTCCTCTTTTCATATTAAATGACCTCCTGGTGGTGTTTGCGGGAAATTCCCTCCCACTTTATTTGTTCGTTTACAAAATATTTATTCTTTAAGGGTATGTCCGCTCAACGAAAGGCGCACGATATTTCGCTCGTGCTCGCTAAGCGTTCAGTGCCTACTCCTCTACTGTGATACCCATGCTGCGCGCAGTACCTGCGATCATGCTCATAGCAGCCTCAACGCTGCCTGCATTCAGGTCCGGCATCTTCATCTCAGCGATTTCTCTTATTTTATCCTTGGAAATCGTAGCTACCTTTGTCTTGTTCGGAACTCCGGAACCAGACTTCAGGTTGCATGCCTTCTTCAGCAGAACTGCTGCCGGCGGAGTCTTTGTGATGAAGCTGAAACTTCTGTCCGCATAAACGGTAATAACAACCGGGATAATCAGATCACCCTTGTCTGCCGTTCTTGCGTTGAACTCTTTTGTAAACTGAACAATGTTCACACCATGCTGTCCAAGAGCCGGACCAACTGGCGGAGCCGGTGTTGCTTTTCCAGCAGGAATCTGTAATTTAATATAACCTGTTACTTTTTTTGCCATGTCAGGCACCTCCTATGTGGTAATGTCGGGGGTTTCTTCCCTCCCACGCCCCTCTGCCTCTGCAGAGGGAACTGCTTGCTGTTACTCTGTGAATCCTCTGTGCACTCTGCCCAGCAGGATTACAGCTTTCTGATTTCTGTGAAACTTATTTCTACCGGCGTTTCACGGCCGAACAGTTCAACGTTGATTGTGACACTCTGCTTGCCCTGGTTCACAGCCTGGATCATTCCGACTGTATCCTTCCAAACACCGCCGACTACTGTAACTGAATCCCCTTCTGCGAATTCAACGGTAGTATCATTCGCCTGAATACCGAGATTAAACATCTCCGTATCCGTGAGCGGAACCGGCTTGGAACCCGGCCCGACAAATCCCGTCACGCCACGTGTGTTCCGTACAACATACCAGGTGTCATCGTTCATCACCATGTTGAGAAGCACATAGCCCGGAAACAACTTTTTCTGAACTGTTTTCTTCACACCATTTTTCACTTCGACAACATCCTGAAGCGGCACACGGACTTCCAGAATCTGATCTTCCAGATGTCTGTTTTCAATCGTCTTCTCGATGTTGGCCTTTACTTTGTTTTCATACCCTGAATAAGTATGCGCTACATACCAGTTAGCCTCTGCCATACAATCACCTATGCCCTCAATTCTTTTAGAAACTGATATTTACCAGAACATCCACACCATATTTGAAAATAAAATCCATAATGGCAATCATGATTCCCAGTACGATAGAAACGGCAACGACAGCACCTGTCTGTTTCACCAGTGATTTCTGATCCGGCCAGATGATTTTTTTAAATTCAGCCTTCAGGCCACTGAACCAGCTTTTCTTTAAACTCTTTTCAGCTTTTTCTGCCATGTTCTCACTTCCTTTGCACGGTCTACCGATTATTTCGTTTCCTTGTGTAATGTGTGTGTTCTGCAGAAACGACAGTATTTCTTCGTTTCCATTCTGTCAGGATGCGTTTTCTTATCCTTCGTCATGTTGTAATTACGCTGCTTACACTCTGTACATGCCAATGTGATTCTTACACGCACAACTTCCACCTCACCTTCCGTTTAGTTTACGTCAGCGGAAACCCGCTGTTTTTTAGGCATAAAAAAAAAGCCTGCTTCCATACGCTCGTATAGTGTAACACGAACAAGCCCGGAAAGTCAAGCTTTTCCTGCAATATCGGTACACAAACGCGGTCGCCTGTGTACCGTTTCCTCCTGGCAGATACCAGGGTACATTTAAAAACTCAGCCTCACGTTCTGCGCGCCCTAGCTGATCGTTATACCTCCATCCCGAATTTCAGCCTTCAGTGTTCCCGCTGCTTCCCTGGTATTGTATTCGAAATGCTCCTTGTCTCCGTCTTCCGTCACAGACGATGCCCCGTAATATTCCGGCGCCACCTCAATACTGCCGTCCTTCGTATCCAGAATCAAAGAAAGGTTCTCCTCCTGTCCCTTTTTCAGCTTCAGACTCAGATCTGCGTAATGACCATCTATCGCAATCTCATTTTTGAGCTCCAGCTCTTCTGCTTCCAGATCGCTGTCAGAAAACTTCAATATCACATCATCCAAAATCCCGTCATGCAATTCCAGATCGCCGTCATGCAACTCAAAATCAACCTTTTGGAAACAGAACCGCTCTGCATCTACCCCTCCGTCCTTTGAGGAAACCGTTCCCTGTCGGAATACACAATCGTTTATTTCCAAAACGCCGTATTTCTGTTTGATTTCCACTTCCTCACATTCCAGATTATCAAATGTAAGGTCATTGTCCGCTGCTGAAACTCTGCACTCCTTTAGCACTGCATTTTCCGGAATATACAGGATAACCTTTTCCTCTTTTATCTCTGTTTCAAACCACGGTATCGAAATCTGCATAATATAAAAATAATTTTTTTTCCGCAGTTTCAAATTTCCTTGCTCCACCTCATACAGCAGTGGAAGCTCCCCCTTTTCCTCCTGCAAACAGTAAGAAAGATAATAGTTTTCATCCTCTGATTTTCTGATCTCAAAATTATAATCGCCAAGTTCTGCATCAACAGCCGAAACTTCGTCCAGCAGAATACAATCCTCTTTCATGCCTTGCGTATCACTTCTCTTTGCAGCCCCGTCCAGCTTATTCAGATCTGCCTCCTTCGCATAATCCCAGCCGCCTGCCGCATATCCAAGACCGCAGAAGCATGCCCCTGCAATGCTGCAAATACAGCCTGCTATCAGAATTCTTTTTGTTATTTTTTCCATTTTATGCTTTCCCCTTTCGCAAAATTTTTTTCACAAGTGCCATCAGACCTCTTTCCATTAAACGACTTAGCTTCCAGAGCCCAACTCCTACAAGGATTGCAAGCCCAAACAGTAAAATTCCGCTGCCCGTTATAAATAAAAATCCGGAAATCGAGTACGGAGCAGCCAGAATCCCCCGAATCAAAAGCTTCCCGCCGATCAATACGCCTCCTGCTACAGCACAGGCCGCGCCCGCAAGCACGCATATCCCTGCCAGAATCCCACTCAGCAGCGTCAGAATTCCCGCCGCAAAAAGCGGAATGCCGATTGGTGCAGCCAACAGGGCAAGCACCGTAAGCTTAATGCTTTTTCCCTGAAAAATTTGGTTCTGTTTTCCTTTTTGTTCTGTCTGTTTTGCCAAAAGATTTCCAAGCAGCTCGGCCGCTGCCTCCCGCGGACTTCCCAGCTCTTCAATCACTGCCGCCTCATGCGCCTCTCCCGCATCTTCAAAATGCTCTCTGAAATGATCCATTGCCTGCTCAAACTCTTCGCGCGGCAGCCTTTTCAAATATTTCTCCAGCTGATTCAAATATGCTTCCTTATTCACACCTATAACCTCCCGTCAATAATTGCCTGTATCGTATCTCTGTAGGATATCCATTCTTGTGCCAGAAATCCCAGCTGTTCCTTTCCCTGCTCCGTTATGGAATAATACTTTCGTGTTCTGCCCTGAAAATCCTCTTTGTAGGTGCACACAAATCCACTGCTTTCCATCCGCTTCAAAATGGGATACAGCGTTGACTCCTTAATCGCCGCAACAAGCTTTACGGTCTGGCTGATTTCATACCCATAAGAGTCATGCCTGTTGATCACCGCAAGAATTAAATACTCTATCATAAGTGAAGAAACCGGATAGTACAAATCATCACCTCTCATATGTTTTTTTCTTATATATAAAAATTTTATATATATTATTTTTATATATTATCAGGCGAAACACGATATGTCAAGAAAAACTCTTTCTGAAAAATAAAGGAAACATTCACAAACAAAAACAAACAAAAAAAGGATAAAGCACCATTTTGCTTCATCCTCTCATTCCCTCATATGAATTTCTCTCTCCTACATCTTTTACCATGCCCCTTTAAGCATCTTTCTTCTTGATGGGTGTGCGTATCACAGTACGAAGCCTTTCCTCCTTGCACCTTCTCGGATCACTCAAATATATCTCATGGTGCAGGCGTCCTCCCGACAAATCCGCCTCATAACCGCCCGCCTCTGTAAACGCTTCCATTCGCTCCATCGTTTCTGGCTCGTTGTCGTACCCGCCGATGTGCATACATTGCACGCACAATCCTTCCTGATACGTAAAATAAAATACATCTGATACATCCATCTGTTTCTTTTCTGATACTTCTCTCACAGCCCAGTCGAACGTATCTTTTCCCACGAATTCCGGCAGACGAATCATCGCAATCCACGAAAAGTTTTCTTTTCTGGAATAATCAATTTTCTCTGTGCCGCTCTGCCACCAAAGTCCTTCCAGTGGCGGAACGACATAATCAAAGTAGCCCTCGATCTTATTGGAACCCATTTTGCTCATTTTGATTGTAAACGACACTGCATACAACAGACCAATCGCCTTTTTATATGCTCCATCCGGTTCATTCGGATCGCCCTTTCCCCTGACCGCGACATAATTCATCTCCGGTACTTCGACGAAATCCGGCTTCTTTGGCGGCATATAAAACTCCCGATACTCTTTTTTGTAATCAAATGCCATATCAGCTTTTCTTTCCTTTCTTCGGCTTCGTAGCCGGAAGCGCCCGGCACGTTTCTGATACAAACTGTGTCAGCCATTCTCTGTTATCCGTATCTTCAATCAAAAAATATGGCTTAGCCCCTTCATACGGCGGTTTCTGCGGAAGCTGCGGCTCCAGCTCCTTTCCCGCTTCCGTAATTTTGATGAACAATTCGTCTCCACAGATCAATGCAAAAATTTTGCCGTCGCAGTACATGCCATATTCCCCAAACATTTTTCGGTATGTAATCTGCCCTGCACCTGACAGCTGATCTGCAATATATTCCACAAATTCTGCTTTACTTGCCATCTTCTAGCACCTTCCTATTATCCTGATTATCATAACCATATATTTGTGTTCACATGCTTCCATAACTTTTGTAAAATCCCCTGCCCGCCAGACTACCGAAACTATAACAAAGGATACATGACAGCTATATGTCATGTTTCAAAAATTTTCTGCGAAACTTTTCTTTCTCTATGATCTTTTCAGATCATTCCGACATACTGTCGCCCCTCAGCGTCTTGGCAAGTTCACACTTGCTCAGCTTTCTTCCTCCAAGAAAATAAGCCAGCGCCACAAACCCGAAAACAGTAAAAATAAATGTCAGAATCGGAAGAACCGGAGCCACCCGGATAAACTCCAAAGCATTCAGATTACTTGCTTTTATCATAACTGCCATTGCCATTATCGTCAATACCAGAGTAAGGAACATCGGACGTCCGACTGTAACCAAAGCTTCTATACAAAATATTTTCCACATTCCTCTGGGTGTCAGCCCTATTGACATATAACGGGCAAATTCTTTCTTCCTCTGCCGCAAAAATCCCTGTGTATTCGAAAATACATGCGCAATTCCAATGATAGCTAGGAGCACGCAAAATCCTCCCAATACAAGTTCATAACCTGCAATCATTTTATCATTATCAAGCTTCTCCTGAATTCGGTTTTCACTTTCCACTTCATATGTCTGGCCCACATTTTTTATAATCTCGTCCTCAAGCGCACACAATGCTTCCGGAGACGTCCGATCACCGGCCAGCGCCCGGATATAGCAGTCCGGCTCCGCGCCCCCTACCTTACCTGAAATCTCCCGCCACAAAGACAATGGAATAAAATGTACCAGATCATGATCTGACTTTCCATATTCCTCCCTCAGCGCCGGAGTCATATCTGTACAGGCAAGTACCGGAACTTTTGCGGAATCTTTTTCATCCATAACCTGCCCCGCTTCTCCAGCGGCCGCCATTCTGTGCAAAACAACGGTATCTAAATCCTCTCTGACATAAGGAATATACTGCGGATAGCGAAAATTACTGTGGATACTGTCCCAAATACGATTTAACAGAATTGCGCCGTCGATGCGAGGCGCTATCCCGACCTGTCCACAGAATTCTTTAAAACTCTCATCGTCCAGTATGATGACAGACGCTTTCACCTTCCGAAAATCCGCTTCGTCGTCTGCCACTTCTTCCCCAAACACTGTTACCCCGCCAAGATTTTTCAGCTCCTCACTTTCCGCATCCTTGGGCAGTCTGCACAAAGCTTCTGCTTTCTGGTACAAGACGGTGTTGTCCGCTCCCGGCAATTCCTTCAGCTCAGCTGTCAGTCCAAATGCTTCAATTTTTGTATCCTTCACAGTTGTCATAACATCCCAGACATCCTGATACGCCTTAAAATAAGTATAATCCGTACTGATCCCGGAAAGTGTAAAAAAACACTGCATCATCATAAATCCAAAAAAGGCAAGCATCAGCGAAAGCGAAGTGGTCCGCAGCGCCTTTTTTCTGGCCTTTAGCCCGTTCCCCGCCAGTTCACCCTCCACGCCGAACAGCATTGTCAGAATGGGCGACCTCTTTTTCTTTTTCAGCTGCATCTCAGCAGTCCCTTTTATTGCTTCAAGCGGCGTAAGTCTGCTTAGTCTGTTCGCCGGAATCCATGCCGAAATAAGCACTGTCAAAAAAGACAGAAAAAGAATCCCTGCAAAAACTGCCGGATGCCAGTAAAAGTTCACCTGTCGACCTCCTACCAGCTCCGCCGTCAGCATCCCCATCGCCTTCATGGTACCAAAACTGAGCGCTATTCCTGCGAGAAGTCCCACAAAAATGGGAGCTGCGCATAGCAGAAACGCTTCCTGAAGCAGACAAATCCGTATCTGTCCTGGCGTAGCCCCGATGCTGGAAAAAATACCAAACTGATGAACCCTGCTGTCCATCGACACCGCAAAGGAATTATGGATGACCAGAATCAGAGAAACACACACAATCAGCACCACAGCCAGGTACGCTGGCATCAGAAGCCTCGGCATCGAATCTCCCGGAATACGGATAAAATACAGCGATAATAGCTGATAATTGTATGTAACATCACTTTCTGCCGCTTTGAACCACGCTCTGATGGCCTCCATATCCCGATAAACGGTTCTTTTATTGAAAAAAAGAACATCTACGGTTGTTTTCTGTTCACCAGACAGTTCTTCGTTCACGACTGCCTTCTCCACATTGGCAAACTGCTCAATCAACTCCAGGTCCTCTGCATGAAAAGCGCCTGTAATACGTCCATGCCAGTCTCCGGTTTCCATTTTTGTTCCTTCCACATTGTCCAGCCAGAAATTGTAAAAAAGACTGCACAGAAAAGACAGAAACAGCGCAGCAATAAAAGCTGCCACCACGATCGACAGTCCAGAGGAACGATTCTGTTTGATATAATCCGCTGAATACTCTCTCCACATGCCATCTACCTCCGCTTCTCATCACTGACAATACGCCCGTCCTCTATCGTTACGATGCGGTCTGCCTCCAGCGCAACTTTCTCGTCATGCGTAATCAGCAAAATGGTCTGATTCAGATTCCGGTTCGACAGTTTCAGCAAATCAATAATCTCCCTCGAATTCTTACGGTCAAGATTCCCTGTCGGTTCATCTCCCAGCAACAGTGCCGGACGGTAAATCAGAGAACGCGCAATGGCTGCCCGCTGCTGCTGACCGCCTGACAGCTCGTTCGGCAGACATTCCATTTTATCCGCAATCCCCAGTGAATCAACAATCTGTTCCAGATACTCCTGGTTTGGTTTTCGCTTATCCAGCGCAAGCGGCATCAGAATATTTTTTCGCACGGTCAGCGTCGGAATCAGATTGTAGAACTGATACACCAGTCCTACCTTTCTGCGCCGAAATATGGCGGCCTGTGTCCGGCTCATCGTAGAAATATCCGTTCCCTCCACAAAAATCTTTCCCTCTGTCGGCTGATCGACACTGCCAAGCATATGCAGAAGCGTCGATTTCCCGGAACCGGATGCCCCGACAATCGCGACAAATTCCCCCTTTTCCACAGACAGGTCAATCCGATCCAAAGCAACCACCTGATTATTGCCAGAACCATAAATTTTTCGTACCCCTTCACACTTCAGTATTTCCATACACACACTCCTTTCTGTTATAAACGGTCATCTACTGCCCCAGTATAACAAAAGAAAGTGACATCTCAGTGACTGTAAATCCTTATTTCAAAACAGGCCCCGCCCTCTGGAAGATTCCGCACAGCAATACTGCCATTTTCCAGCTCCAATATAGAACGTGCAAGCGCCAGACCAATCCCAACCCCGCCATCGGCAGCCCCTTTCCCCCGGTAAAACCGTTCAAAAAGATGCGGAAGGTCCTCTTTTGCAATCCCCGTACCTTCATCCCAGATCAAAACCTCAGCATACAACGGATTTTGGGAATAATCACAATGTACGCTTTGCCCTGGTTTCGAATGCTCCATGCAGTTTTTTATCAGATTCAAAAAGGCCTCCATGGTCCATTCCAAATCTCCGTTTATCTCAACACACCCCCGCTCCGGGATCTCCACAGAAATTTTCTTTTTTGCCAACAGCTCTTCCAGATTCTCAGCTGCAAGATTCAGCGCTGTATAAAGATCTACCTTCTCACGCTCCAGCCGCAAAATTCCCGCATCAATCTTGGCGAGCATCAGCAACGATTCTTCCAGCCGGTACAGCCGTTCCAGCTGACGTTTCATCTGTTCTGTACCGGCATGTGGCGTTTCTTTTTCCATAAGCTGCATCGACAAAAATAATGCGCTAATCGGTGTTTTTAGCTGATGTGCGATATTCGCCAGATTCTCCGCAAAATTCTTCTTTGCCTCCACGGCATGTTCCCGCGTCTGATACAGTGCAGTGACTGTCTTATACATTTCATCCTGCAAATGCGAAAATACATCCTCCCGTACCTGCAAAATTGTCCCGCTATCACCCGTATTCACCTGCTCCAGATATTCTGTGAGTTCTACAATCCGTTTCCTGTAATTCTTTTCCTGGCAATATAAAAAAAGAAGGAATCCTCCGGCCAACAGCCCGGCCCATACTGCAAAAAAAGCCAAAGCCTCCCATGCAATCCCTTCCAAAAACTCACTGCCTTTATATCCATACTGCTCCAGAAACTGACTTCCACACTTCGGCAAAACATCATACGCTTTCACACATGAAATCACTTCTGCCTCTGCTTCCGGATGCTCCTCTACAAATAGCGCACAAAACCCGGAAAAGTATTCATAAACCGCCCATCTGTATCTGTTCACACCCCAAAACGCTATGCCAAGCACACAGACCAGATATACAAGCACTGCCGGCCATTTCCCAAACCGGTATTTTTTCTGTATTCCCTGCTTTATCATACGCTGTCCTCCATCCGATAACCAAAACTGCGGATCGTCCTCAGACAGGAAGGATGATGTAGTTTCTCACGGAGCCGTTTCATAGCAACCGTCAGTGTATTATCGTTCACATAATTTCCCTCGCTGTCCCAGACCTGTTCCAGCAACTGTTTTCTGGTCACGGTTCTTCCTTTATTCTCCAGCAGCAATACCAGCAGCCGGTATTCTGGCTGACTCAGCAAAATCTCCTCGGTTCCACAGTAAACGGATAGTTTTTCCGTATCCACAACAATATCATTGCAAAAAAGCCGCGTCTCTTTCCTCAGGCCTGTCCTTCGAAGCAGCGCCATGATCCGTGAATACAGCACTTCCAGTTCAAAAGGTTTTACCACATAATCGTCAGCTCCATCCTGAAATCCCTGGACAATGTCGGCAGTCTCACCCCTGACGGTCAGAAAAAGGATCGGGATCTTGCCTCCAAACCGGCGCCGGACCCACCTGCACAGTTCATCGCCATTCCCATCCGGCATGTTCCGGTCAACGATCAAAAGCGCCGGGATTTTCCGCTGTAATACCTGCTTCGCATCTGCAATGCTGCATAGCAGCTCTGTCTTCATCTCATGACGTTCCAGATATTCTTTTACAATCTGTGCAATATCCGGATCATCTTCAACATAATATAAATCAATCATCTGTTGTCCTCATAGGTGTTCCAACTTCTATCAGATTTCCATCCGGGTCGTAAAAACGAATCACTTTCTGCCCCCATGCATGCTCCATAAGCCGATTCACATATACAATCGGCTCGTGGTAATTTTCCAGCTTCTTCGCAAACGCTTCCAGATCAGCTTCCTCAAAATACAGTTCCGATGCATGATTTCGGAAAATAACCTCTTTTTCAAGAAAACGCTCCCAGATCGCTTTATCCTGAAGGACAAGCCCTTCACTCATAATCACGTTGCCATCCTGATCCAAAATAACATTTAGACCAAGCAAGTCTTTATAAAAAGCAATTGATTTTTCTATATCACTGACTACAATTAATACATTTTTCAGACGCATTTTAGATTCCTTTCATTTTTGTGTGTCATTGCAAAGTTTCCTTCCTACCGTTTATTTTTTTCCTGCGGTTGGAATATTCGATATCGCTGAAAGTCTGTTGTTTCATATGACTGTTCCCCTTTCGCGATATCATTATTATAACAGATGTAGCGAGTTCAGTCAGTCGAAATGTTCAATTAAATCAGCGTTTCCTCCTATCTCACGATTCTTATTATACCATGTTATCGTGGGAAACGCGGTCTTTTGTAGACAAACCGAGGCCACCGGCTATGCCGGTGGCCTCTGAATATTACTTGTCGTATTTGAATGTTACTTCTATTCTTCCGCTCTCCTCACCAGGATATACTCTTACTTCAACGGTACCCCACTGAGTTGAACCATTACCAAACTGTGTCAGGTTGAGTGCAGTGATCGTAGGCTCGGTGCCTGTTCCGATCAGCTCTTCTTCTGTCAGTTCTACCGGGCCCCAGATGCCAACGCCGAAAGTATGTCTTACAGAGTAAGTACCAGGTGTGATGTCGTCAAATACATATACCTCGTCTCTTCCGTAAGTTTCATACGTCATAATTCTTTCCGTACTACTCTCTGTCCCTGCTTCTTCGTCGGCCTCTTTTATCAGATCGAGTTCAGCGCCTCTACCCTGCGTTTCAAATGTGTTTTCCACGTAACGCGGTGTGTTGCTGGAGAAAGCCTCAACCTCAAAATAATATTCCGGATCAACGTTCAGGCTCGGAATGTCTAAGTAGCTGTCCCAGTAAACCATATAGCTGTTATACAGTTTGTCCGGTGCGATGCCGTAGCGCACAATATATCCCTCGGCGCCATCCACCTGCTCCCATACCAGATGAGCGTAGCGGCGGTCTAATTTGTCACGAACAACCGTTACATTCTCTACCTTTGTCCAAGTTGCCTCTTCCGGATTACCGAAAACACGAAGCGCTTTTACAGCAAACTTTCCATCGTCTGGCGTAAATACATTTGTCAGCTTCACATAGCGTGCGTATACAGGAGCCGGAAGTTCTGTGTAATCGCTTCGCAGATCCTGAACGTTATTGCTCTTGTCAATAACCATGGTCCAGTTCTCGTTGTCGTCAGATACTTCAACCGTATAGGACTGATAACGGTCAAGCGGATCACGACTCCGTGTAGTGTCAGGATCTTTGTCCCACAGAATCTGGATACCGCGGATATCACATTCTGCGCCAAGGTCTACGGTGATATATTCGCCCGGATCGCCTGTTTCAGCAGACCAGAATGACTTCGTATTCTCATCTACTGCATGTGCCGTCCAGCAGTTCTCAAGCGTGGAAGATGCTTCGATCTTTTTGTCCAGAGACAAAAGTACCCATCCCGTAAAGCCGTCTTCAATCGGATTCTCTACGACGCCCGGAAGATACTGCGGATAATCACCAAATTCCGTTTTTCCGTGCATTACGCCGTCTTCATCGACGCCTGCCGGGTAGAGAGAGATAAGCGTGTCACCACGTCCACCGGACTGTGCGAACGGCATCATAGCAGCGCCCCAAACATTATTGTTCTTGTCTACGAAGATACTGCCGTGGCCGCCGCCCGGAGCTACGCCTGTGGTCTTCAGAGTAAACGGATTTTCTTCCTCATATACATAAGGCCCCATCGGATCATCTGCTACGTATACGCCCTGACCATAGGAGTAGAACTCAAGACCGATAGATGAATACAGCAGATAGTATCTGCCATTGTACTTGAGCGGGTGGCCGCCTTCCGTCCAGCCATACTCCTCTTCACGGTAGTCTCTGTAATCGAAGTACGGGAAGATATTGTCCTTTTTATATCTGGTTTCCCAGCCATGGTTATGCGGGTCGCCCCAGATGCAGACAACCGGTTCGCTGATTTCCTTGAAGGTTGTCTTATCCAGTTCAACGACGCGGATACCAAGAAGCTGAGACCATCCATAGTACATAAACAGACGGCCGGTTTCTTCATCGTAAAGCATGCTGGCGTCGCCGTAGTTGTTGCTGGAGAATGTACCTGCATCATACCAGACACCTGATTTCGGGTCGTCAGTCGTCATTACCTTGTCATTGGTATTTCCTGCGTAGTTATACAATTTGCCGTCGATCTCCACAACGCCAACTATTCCGGCCTGTAATTCCGGTGCATCGACATACGTCCAGTTTACGAAGTCCGGTGACCACCAATAACCTTTTTTATGACTTACAAACAGATAGTAGTCATCTTCAAATATTGTGATAACCGGCTCGCCGCCTCTGAGCAGTCTTCCTGATCCCTGAGTAAGAGAAATGGGATTACAGTACGTGGTCGGGTTCTGCATGAACTCCTTTTCCGATGCCACTACCGGCAGAGCGTCCGTTGAATCAGCGGTTTCAGCGCTCGCGCCCGTAAAACAAAGGCCTGCGAAGAGGAACGATAAACAAATAGATACTAACTTCTTCTTCATAAGATTCTCCTTCCTTGTTGTTATACTACTACGTTGAAAAATAAATAATTGCCATATTAAACTGATGCCGCTTTATCCTCACTACTTTCATCCATTTTATATTTCCAGCGATTTAAAACGTCTCTTTGGCATGCTGTCCAGAAAGTGGCGTGTTTCTTTGGAAGTATGTGTGGATTGATGATCCGGGATAATTCTGATCAAATCCTGTGGTGGATATCAATCTTTGTTTCGCTTGTTTGCTATAAGTAAATATTTTACTCATCACTTCCTTCCCAGTTGTCAGATGTTGCGGCAGCTGCCTACATGGGCCCATTATTGTAGCGCAGCAACCGAGCAACTGATAATAAAGTTACTCGTACCTGTGCGTCTTCTTTCTCTTTTATAAAAGAAATTAAGATTTAGGATAGTAGTCATTATAACACCTAAATATCTAGACAAATTTATTATTAACTGTAAAATTTTGTTAACTAGATGCTCATAGGAAAAATGACAGAAAATTTTTACAGTAAAAATATACTATCTTACAAAAATTTCCATATTCATCTGATCTTCACGCTTCTTCTATCCTCGATCATGCTGTAAGCTATTTTGATATTATTAAAACAGGGCAGGGGCGTGATCTTACTCACTGCCCCTGCCCTGTTTTTCAGTTTCCATGCTCTTCAATTATTCAGATATTTCCCAATTTTTGAGTTTTTGTTTGGAACCACTTTTATAAGCCCATCCTCAAAATTATTTCTTGAGGACTATGAATTTTTCTTCTTTGATACTACGTCAAAAATAACCGCAGCCAGAAGAACCAGTCCCTTTACAACCTTCTGCATATTCTGGTCGGTACCCATAATCGACATACCCTGGTTGATAATGCCCATTAGCACGGCACCCACAATAACTCCAGGGACAGTACCGATACCACCATATGCGGAAGCTCCGCCGATGAAACAGGAGCCGATTGCATCCATTTCATAGTTCTGTCCGTAAGTCGGCTGGGCAGACGTCATACGTGCGATTGTCAGCATACCGGCAAGCGCAGCCAGAAGTCCCATATTCGTATACGCAATGAAGTATACTTTGTCCGTATTGATACCGGAAAGTTTTGTCGCCTTCTCATTGCCACCCACGGCATAGAAATATCTTCCGATTGTGGTTTTGCTTGTGATATAACCGTAAATCAGAACAACAATCAATACCCATACCAGAGAGGTCGGGATTCCCTTATGCTGTGCCAACTTGTAAGATACAGCAAGAATCACGGCGCAGATCACAACCATTTTTCCGTACATTGCGCCTACGTTTCCTGTATCGTAACCTCTTTTCACGCGGTTCACATGGCCGCGCACGGTAACAAATATGTAAATTATACATGCAAGAATACCCGATACAAGCGCTACACGGTTCAGCCCTTCTCCGTTGCCAAGGAAATCCGGTACATAACAGTTTGCGCCTCCGCCAAACAGCCGGACAAACATCTCTGACTTAATCGGAAGCGTCTTTCCTCCGAGCACCACATTCGAAAGTCCGCGGAATACAAGCATGCCGGACAGTGTTGTGATGAAAGGAGGAATACGCAGAAATGCAATCCAGAATGCCTGCCATGCACCGATAACAGCGCCCAGCAGCAGCATTAAAATGACTGCGATGCCCACCGGCAATTTCATGTTTTCCATCATAACGCCGCCTACTGCTCCTACGAAACACACAACAGAACCAACAGAAAGGTCAATATTACCTCCCGTCAGAATACATAACAGCATTCCGGTTGCAAGCACAAACACATATGCATTCTGTGAGATCAGATTGGTGATATTTTGTGCCAGTAAAATTTTTCCTTGAGTACCCCAGGTAAAAAACAGCATCACAAGCACCAGTACGATAATCATTGTATACTTTTGAATCCCTACTTTTAATTTCGCCTTATCCATCGCTTACTCTCCTTTACTACTTGACTTCAGAATACAGGACATAATCTTTTCCTGGGTAGCCTCTTCCCGTTTCAGCTCGCCGGCAATCCTTCCTTCATTCATAACATAAATCCGGTCAGACATACCGAGAATCTCCGGAAGTTCCGAAGAAATCATAATTACAGATTTTCCTGCTGCTACCAGATCATTGATAATACAGTAGATTTCATACTTTGCCCCTACATCAATACCGCGGGTCGGTTCATCCAGAATCAGGACATCCGGATCGGCAAACATCCATTTTGCCAACAGCACCTTCTGCTGGTTGCCACCGCTTAAATTACCAACGTTCTGTTCTACCGTCGGACACTTTGTTTTTAACTTTTCTTTGTATTCCACTGCCACAGCATATTCTTTATCCTTATCGATCACAGAATGGCTGCTGATTGCCTCCAGATTCGCAAGTGTCGTATTCACCTTGATCGGATTACCCAAAATCAATCCGTCGCCTTTCCGGTCCTCTGTCACATATGCAAGCTTATGTCTGATTGCATCTTTCGCATTTTTCAGATGCACCTCTTTGCCATTTAAAAGAAGCGTTCCGCTGATATTCGTTCCGTAGCTCCTTCCGAATACGCTCTTTGCAAGCTCCGTGCGCCCCGCGCCCATCAGACCGGATATGCCGACCACTTCACCTTTATGTACCTTGATTGATACATGATCCACAACCTTACGTTCCGTATAAAGCGGATGGTACACAGTCCAGTTCTTCACTTCCATGTTGACATCACCAATTTTGCTGTCTTTGCGTTTCGGAAAACGGTCGGCGATCTCACGACCAACCATTCCCTTGATGATGCGGTCTTCAGACAAATCATCCACTCCCTTAACCAGCGTCTCAATGGTGGAACCGTCACGGATTACCGTGATCTTGTCCGCTACATAGGAGACTTCGTTCAGCTTATGTGTGATGATAATACAGGTCATTCCTTCTTTTTTGAAACTCAGCAGCAGGTCAAGCAGCGCTCTGGAATCCGACTCATTCAAAGATGAGGTCGGCTCATCCAGAATCAGCAGCTTTGCATTTTTGGCCAGTGCTTTCGCAATCTCTACCAGCTGCTGCTTTCCGACGCCAATATCCTTGACCAGCGTCCTTGCAGATTCTGACAGGCCAACCTGCTTCATATATTTTTCTGCCATACCATAAGTCTCATCCCAATTGATGGCAGCCTTTTTTCCACGTTCGTTACCCAAAAACATATTTTCACCGATCGACATATACGGAATCAGTGCCAGCTCCTGGTGAATAATAACAATTCCCTTTTCCTCACTGTTTTTGATGTCATGAAATTTACATACTTCCCCATCGTACACGATATCACCTTCGTACGTACCATATCCGTACACGCCGGAAAGTACATTCATCAGAGTGGACTTTCCTGCACCGTTCTCGCCGACCAGTGCATGAATTTCTCCCTCTTCCACCTTCAGATTTACATTGTCAAGCGCTTTCACACCAGGGAATGTTTTGGTAATATTTTTCATTTCCAACAGTATCTTTGCCAAAATTGCTCCCTCCAGACCTAGATAAAATAAACATGTGGCACCCCACATGTACAACAGGCGGGCGACATGCCCGCCTGTATCATTTTGTTTTACAGTATCCGTCTTACTGAATCTGATCCTCTGTGTAATATCCGGAATCAATCAGCATCTCTTTGTAATTTTCAGCGGTAACCGGTGTCGGATCGCAATTGTATGACGGAATAACGCCTGTTCCGTTGTCATAGGATTCTGTATCGTTAACAGGAACCTCGTTGCCCTGCATAACAGCGTCAACCATCTCAACAACCTTAGCTGCCAGAGCACGTGTATCCTTGAATACAGACATTGCCTGTGTTCCGTCTACGATGTGCGGAACGTTTGCAATATCACAGTCCTGACCGGTAATGATCGGATATTCGCCTGTGTAGTTTGCTGCCAGAGCATTGATAACACCAAGAGCCGTAGAGTCGTTGGATGCAAGAACTGCATCAAGGTTTGTGCCATCTGCATAGTTAGAAGAAAGGATATTCTCAAATCTTGCCTGTGCTGCATCCGTTGCCCAGTTTACTGTAGCTACTTCGTCTTTTGTCATCTGGCCTGACGGAACAACAAGCTTGCCCGCATCGATGTACGGCTGAAGAACATCCATAGCACCACCAAAGAAGAAGTTCACGTTATTGTCACCCGGGTCACCTGTAATCAGCTCAAGGTTGAACGGTCCGTCCTGATTCTCAAGATCAAGTGTATCTACGATGAACTGGCCCTGTGTTTTACCAATCATATAGTTGTCGAATGTTGCATAGTAGGAAACAGCGTCTGTGTTCATGATCAGACGGTCATAAGCGATAACCGGAATGCCCGCTTCTTTTGCCTGAGCAAGAACAGTTCCAAGAGAGTCGCCTTCGATCGAAGCGATTACCAGAAGCTGATCGCCGTTTGCAATCATGTTCTCAACCTGAGAAACCTGCGTCTGTACATCATTTCCGGCATACTGAAGATCTACGGTATATCCCTTTTCCTCCAGCTGAGCTTTCATGTTCTCGCCGTCCTGGTTCCATCTCTGAAGGTCCTGCGTCGGCATTGCTACACCGATTACACTTTTTTCCTCAGCGCTTGCAACTGTTCCGAATGCTGCTACGGAAAGTGCCGCTACAGCTGTCATCATAACAATTTTCTTGTTCATAATTGAATTCCTCCTTTTTTTGTTTTCACTTTTTAAGTTATTTTTAGTTTACTACAAACAAATCTGGACATGTTTGCAATCAGCTTCATATTTTTAGCGCATAAAAAAAATTCCTGTAAAATACAGGAAATTTTTGCGACAAGATTGTCCAGCTGTATTCCAAAACAAACTCTATTTCTTTTCTGATTCCCGTTCTACATTCAGATAAACATCTTCCTGCGTATGGAAATCACTTTTAATAATCATCTCGTCTATATTTTCTTTTGTCACGGCAATCGGTTCCAGACTATAGTACGGCACATTGCCCTCCTTCTGTAAGCCGTCGTCCCTGTCCTGTCCATACGGACTGCTTTCCTCTGCGTTCGCCTGTCTTTTCATGATTTCCAGAGCGCTTCCCCGGTCGCTGATCTTGTTGAGTGTCCTCAATTCTTTTTCCCGCTCCAGCGCGATCTCCGGAACCTCTGACCGGTCGATGCGGCCTTCCTCCATCATTTTTTCATACCCGAGCGCACAGGCAAATTCCGCTGCTTTCTGAGCAAGCTTCTCCATCGGCTTGTAGACTGTCATTGTCTGTGTGCCTTCCACAATACGCTGACAGGCCGCCAGGTCTGCATCCTGCCCCACCAGCACGACTTTTCCGGCCAGGCGATTCTCCGCCAGCGCCCGGAAAGCTTGGCCGGCCAGATCATCATTGCCGCACATCACGCCGACCAGATTGCGCGGACTCTTGCCAAGGCCTTTCTCGACTGCGTCAAAAGCCAGCTCTGCCAGCCAGTTCTCACAGTAAGCCGAATAAATAATGTTCAGACCGCTGTCATTAATCACATCGCAAAAGCCCTTCTGTAACATCCATACATTATAATCAGCCGGCGAGCCATAGATTGCAAAGATGTTGCCGCCCTCCGGAAGCGCCTCAACCATGGCCTCTCCCATCAGTGTGCCCACCTTCTCGTTATCAAAAGAAATATACAGATCCGTATTGGCATTCATCACCAGCCGGTCATAAGAAACCACTCGAATGCCCTGCGCTTTTGCCTCTGAAATCACACTGCTGAGTCCTCCACCATCTGCTGCAATCACAACGATCACATCAACCTTTTTCTTAATAAAATAACGAATCTGTGAAATCTGTTCCTGCAGATCGCCATTGGCCACCTGCACATTCACCGCAGCCCCGAGATTTTTGGCTGTCAGTTCGAACAGATCCCGGTCCCGAAGCCAGCGCTCAATCACAAAGGAGTCAAAGCTCATCCCCACCTGAAGCCCTTCCTCCTGATACTGTTTTGTTTCCTCTTCATGCTCTCCCGACAGTGCGCAGCCTCCCAGCATACTGCTGGCAAGCAAAACACAGGCAAAGAAAGCGGCCCTTTTTCCTTTTTTTCTTTCAGCCATTACAAACTCTCCCGGTATTCACTCGGTGTCACCCTCTCCTGTTTCTTAAAAATACGGCTAAAGTAATTGGGATCACTGTAGCCGGACATCACACAGATTTCCTTAATACTGAGCAGTGGGTTTTTCAACAGCTCCTTTGCATGCCGTATTCTGATTTTCGTCAGATATTCGATAAAATTTTCTCCGGTCTCTTCTTTAAACAATTTACTGAAATAATACGGGCTGATATTCACATTTCTCGATACTTCATCCAGTGTCAGCTCTTTTGAAAAATTCTGGTTGATATACAGCTTTGCCTTTGAGACGATACTTTCCGACTGCTTTTCCTGCTTCGTTGCAACCTTTTTGCATACATCTTCCAGTTTTTGCAAAAACCAGGCGCGAAGCGCCGTATAACCAGCGCATTCCAGCACCATCTTCATGTAATCTTTTCGGGAGTGAAATCCATACGGTTCAATTCCGCCATTCAAAGATGCTTCCCGCTCCGCGCAAATGACAAATTCCAGCACTTTCAGCTGAATACCTTCTCTGTAATCATAATAGTTACGAATCATCCAGTCGAAAAGTTCATTGGCTGTCTGCCGCATGCCATTCCGGTCGCCTCTTGTAACCTGCTGAAAAAGTCTTCGTTCCATGTCTTTCGGATAATCATCCGTATATTCTCCTTGCAGAGTCAGGTCATCTACATGCGCCACACTGCTGTTGCTCTGGCTCAGCGCCCGATACGCTTCTAAATAGGAAAGTTTCAACTCTTCCATTCGGTAGGTTTTCCCGATTCCTGCACGGAATTTTGCCTCAAAACGGCGGCTCAGTTTCCTGGTCAGATGTCTCGCCTGCTCAATCATCTCAATTCGTTTCCGATACTCCTGTGTGCTCTCATCACACGGAACAACAAGAACGATCCGGTTGGTCATGATCGGTCCGGCGATACATGGAAAAAATTCCTTGCAGATCGAACGGCATTCCGCATAATGGGACTGCATGTGTGCGCTCATTCCGACCGGAGTTGTCAGAACATCGTTTTCTCCAGAAATGCCAAACTGAATCAGAACAACATACGCATACTCCTGACGGATATCGAGGAGTATTTTATAGTAACTGATATCACTGGCACCCTGTTCCTGCAAAATCATATTATTAACCAGACCATTTTCAACAATCGGTATGACGGTTTCGAGCTGTTCCTGTATTCTGAGGTTATCACTGCGCTTCTGGCGCTCCTCTGAAATCTGTTTCATCACATGTTCCAGAGCTTCCACCACAACACTCTTTTTCACCGGCTTGGTCAGATATTCGATTACCCCAAGATTAATGGCTTCTTTCGCATAGTCGAATTTGTCATATGCCGTGATAATAATGAACTTTGTCGAAATATGAAACTTTCTTATTTCTTTAATAGCCTGTATCCCATTGATTCCAGGCATCTGAATATCCATGAACGCAATATCCGGGCGAAAGCTCTCTGCCAGCTCCACCACCGCGCGCCCTGTTTTTGCAAATGCCAGTTCACACTGATTTCCAAAATTGCTTATAATAATACTCTTCAGGGCTTCCAGCATAATTCCTTCATCATCTGCAATCAAAATTCTGTACATCTCACACCTCATACCTGTCACGGTAAAACTCCGTCCTGCCCCTGCATCTTTTCCCACTCCTGCGCTTCCTTTGCCTGCTGCTGCATGACCAGAGCCTTCTCCGGAATCATGATCCGTATCTCGGTTCCTTTTCCGATTCCCTCGCTGTAAATCTGCAGCAGGCCTTTTATGCCAAAAAACAGTTCCAGACGGTTTATTACATTATCCATTCCGATTCCGGTAGAATCCTTCTGTTCCTCATTTTCATGCACTCTTCCCTCCAGAACCTCCCGGATTCGTTCCTGCGTCATTCCCTGCCCGTTGTCCTTCACACTGATTACCAGTCCTTCCGATATATGCCGGACAATAAGCTGGATATGCCCGGCCCATTCCACATCGCGGATTCCATGATTCACCGCATTTTCCACAATCGGCTGCAGGATCATACTCGGAAGCTGTACTTCGTCCACACCCGGGGCTATTTCCTTTTCGTACCCGATCTCGCCTGCAAACCGGACATTCAATATATAGACATAATTGTCTACTGACTTAAGCTCATCCAGCAGGGTTGCCGTCTTTTCCGCTTTGCGTACATTACAACGAAAGAAATCAGCCATTTTTACAAGAAAAATACTTGTTTTTTCCGCATCCTCCAGCATTGCAAGCTGAGCACCCGCGTTCAGCGAATTAAACAGAAAATGAGGGTTAATCTGAGCCTGTAGGTATTTCAGCTGCGCATCCTTCAGATAGGTTTCCATACGGAACTCCCGTTTTTTCAGTTCTTGCTCTTTTTCCATGCTGTCCCGCAGTTTTGCAAGATATTCCCGAAGACTGTCAATCATCTTGGAAAACGCCCGCGTTACGACCCCCAGTTCATCGCCGCTGTCATAATCCGGCAGGGTAATATCGAAGTTTCCACGTGCAACCTCGTTTGCCGATACAGCCAGCATGCGAAGCGGTTCCGTGATGGTACGCAGTAACAAAATCAGAATCAAAATGTTGATAACAGCCACTATAACCACGATCCCTGAGCTTAAAACTTCCGTATAGCCAAGCGATTCCAGCAACATCTGGTAATTCGTCGAATTTCTCTGGAACTGCATACTGTTCAAATTATAAACTGCATCCTGGATATACTGATATTTTCTGGAGCCCTCGGCAAAAGCTGCTTTATAACGTTCTACATTCCGGCCGCGCTTTGCCTGAATGGTCTCCTCTGCCAGCACTAGATAGTTTTCTGACATCTTGCAGATATTCCTCTCCAGAATTTTCATTTCATTATCCACGGTTTTGTCATTAAAGTTTGTCAGCATCTCCTGGTATGACTGCACCTTCCGATAGTAATCCTCCAGTGAATCGCTGCTCTTTGTATTCAGATATTCCAGAATATTTCCGTGAATTTCTTCCAGACATTCAGCCAGGGCATTCAGGCTTACGTTGGTGGCATACACTTCATCCAGCGACCGCATGGAATGGTTGACCTCGCCATAAAGGATAATATTGATAACAAACATCAGTACCGCTGTGAGCGCAAATGTCATAATCAGCTTTGTCTGGATTGAAAGCCGCCAAAACAGCCCTTGTTTTTTTCTTTTTCCCACCTGCGCTCACTCCTGGTCGCTCTTCTTTTTGTACTGGTCCACATTTTCACTGGTAATAATGTCCAGGCCAACACTAAAATAATTGTTCGTGTGTCCCATACTGTAGTATTCTTCCAACGCTTCAATACTGCACTGCCCCATCTGCTCCGTATCCAGCGCAACAGCAGTCATCACCGTCCCCTTTCTCAGGGCATTCAACATCACCTCTGAACGATAGGAGCCGATTATTGCAATATCACCCACTCGATTGTAATCTACAATCGCATGGCAGGCGCATTCACTGTACACCTCGTTCATACAAATAAAAATATCCGGACGCTCCTCGGGACGCACAAAGAGATCCCTGATCACTTCCTCCGCCTCGAACGTACTGGTTGCCTTAATTGTCTTTAACTGGATCTGTACCTGCTCCTTCAGCGCTGCCGGCAGTCCTGCCTGTATTGTAGCCTTTATTTCTTTGAAAATCAGCTCTTTTCCGCTTTCTCGGCTGTCCATAAGAATGGTTATGATTTTGGTGGAGGCATCAATATATTCCAGCGCCTGGCGGCCATACGTGGTTCCCATCTGATAGCTGTTTACGCCCACAAAACTTTTCCGGCTGCTTGCCGTATCATCATTCAAAATCGTAACAACCGGAATGCCTGCCTCATTCGCCTTATCAATGGCCTCTGTCATTTTGAAAGTGCCATCCGGCTTTACAATAATCCCGTCCACTTTTGATGTTTTTGCAATATCCATGTAAGAAAGCGTGCTATAATCCTCAGCGCGCCAGTCACACAAGAGTTCGACATAGACATCGTGCTTTTCCGCCTCTTCTTTGGCACTTTTATAAATGTCCTGCCATAAAACGGATTCTGAATCGTCCGGAATCATCACATAATATCGCTTGCATTCTCTGGTACTGTGCAGCTTCCTCCACTCCTTGTTTCCGACAAACCGAATATAATAACTTCCCCCTACTATTGTCAGAATAATAGCGGCGGCTAATCCGGCCAGTGCAAGGTACACTGCATATTTCTTCCGTCTACGTCTTTTCATACTCACTCACAGATTCTTTTTATTTTTTACTGAAAACCGATAGGATGTTACCGTCATAGTCATGTTATTTTTGTAAGAAAAGAGCAGGTATACAGCTCTGTGCATAACAGCCCCATTTCCTGATTTTTATGCAAATGGATTCTCCGTACGATACGGTACATGCTTCGGGGATGATTGTAACCGATCTCATCTGGGCAGACACCGATGTATTTGAATACTTCATACAGCGCCTTACCATGATGTCCGTATGCTACCGCTCCGATCGCTTAAGGCAAAGAAGCGATTGCCGCTGAGCATACAATCAAAAATCTTGCGCTTATACGCGCATTAGCATTAAATATTTTTATGCAGAAGTTTTGCTATCTTGTGCCAAAAATCATTTATAAGTGGCATAGTATCTTTTTTCATTTCTGTCTCTATATAATATTATATCTTAGAAACTTTCTCAGCTTTTCTACCCGTTTCGTAATTGGTCTATACTATATCTTTTTCAAAAAGTGTACTTTTTGAAAGTTACTTTTCCAAACATTATCTTAGCATACAGATATATAAAAATCAATGAATTTCACAATACAATTATTTTAAAATTATATATTTTTACCTAATTTTTGAAATATTAAGAATTAATCAAAAGGTACACCTTTTGAGAGTTACTTTCTTTTGTCTGATACAATTCTATGTTCTCTGATTCTTCGATAAAAAGTTGATTCTGACATATCACACTGTACAAGAACATCTTTAAGAGATATTTTCTTTTTTTCCCATAACTTTATAAGTTCTGTGAAACCATCCGGAGCTTTTTTCACCGGCCTGCCTAAATGAACCCCCTTTGCTTTTGCAGCAGCTATGCCCTGAGCCTGCCGTTTTCGGATCGTTTCCCTCTCATTTTGAGCCACAAAGGAAAGAATCTGAAGTACCAGATCCGCAATAAATGTTCCCATCAGATCTTTTCCATTCCGCGTATTCAACAATGGCATATCAATCACACAAATATCAATCCCTATTTCTTTTGTAAGAAGCCTCCACTGTGTTTGAATCTCTTCATAATTTCTCCCCAAACGATCAATACTTAGAATATACAATATATCTCCTGCTTGTAACTTTTTAACTAATTTTTTATACTCTGGCCTGTTAAAATCTTTTCCGGATACCTTGTCCATATAAATATTCTTATTTAAAATCCCCTTCTCCTGTAACGCATTCATCTGCCTATCCTCATTCTGGTCGGTGCTTGATACCCGGACATATCCATACTCCTTAGCCATCTAAATTCCTCCTATTTTCGCATAATAAAACAGCCTGCTCTATAACAGACTGTTTTATAATAAACGCTAAATAGCGGAAGGAAACCTTGCAACTTCGCCTTATTTTTACCTTGAGCTTTTCCAATATACTGTAAGTTACGTTTTCTTTTGTATCAACACAATAGTTTCAACGGTATTACTTCTTTCCCACAAACGCCACCAATATATCACAAAATCTTAATATTACGTCTCTGATTATATGTTAGTCATTATCAATATTCATCTCCAATATTACCATCACTTCTATTTCATTTTTTCCATGTAGTTACCAACTATTTTTACAATGCCAAGCCCTTTCTTATTAATAGAATTCTTATTCATTGCATTTATCATACCTGCAGATGTTTTATTTGTAAAATAATCTCCAATCAATCCTTCTTTCTGAAACTGTTGTTATGATTTACCACGGTTTTCTGAAACAGAACAGCGATACTACCCCGATCAGCAAAAGAATTGGAAATGCCAGGACAAGCAGCCCACCGATTTTTGTATACTGGTTTTATTTTCGCAGTTTACCCTTATTCTGCTGGATTTTCAAGTGCCTATTTCTTAAGTTTTTCTGTCATTATAGACAATATCGTTTTATCAGTCTGACGCATACCTTCCTGAGCTAATGCACCGATATTGGCAATAGTATTTTCAACGCCTTTGGTAACAATTCCATCGCCGCCTTTAAATTCCTGCTGGTTCCGGTACATATCATATCCAAGAATTCCAGCATCCACACTCGCCGCAATTTTAGCTGCACAGGAAGGTTTTGCACCATCACAGATTGTTCCGCTAATGATTGCTACTGCGTTTACAATTGTGTGTGCAATTGCCTCATAACTTCCGTCCAAAAGATATGCGATTCCTGCCCCAGCTCCACTGCCTGCACTAACGGCTCCGCAGTATGCTGATAAACGTCCAATACCGCTCTTTTGATGTATGGTAACAAGATCGCTCACCAGTAACGCCCGATACAGTTTCTCACGTGAAACGCCAAGCTTCATCGCATACCTGATCACAGGCACAGAAGCTGTAATTCCCTGATTTCCAGAACCCGATACTATTACAACTGGCAACTCACAACCACTCATTCTGGCATCGCTTGCGGCCGCTGCCCATGCTTTTGCTTCTGTTTTTATTTCCTGCGGATATTCCTTTAATAATACAGAACCAATATTAGCTCCCCAATTGTTTTTCAGTCCTTCTTCAGCTATCGCGAGATTGCAGGATATCTGTTGTTCCAATAATGGTATTACTTCACTAAGATCTGCTTTATTTGCAAATTCCAGGATATCTTTCACATTCAATACACTTTTATCTGTAAGGCTGTCTTCTGCGGAATTACTGATTTCCTTTTCTAACAGTACTGTTCCGTCTTTTTCTTCTAGTACAATATTGCTGTGATTATTCACAATATTCACTTTCGCATAATGCCCGTCCCTCCACCCAATAAGACAGATATCTAATAAATAGGGAGTATCTGCACACACAATTTCTATTGGGGTATTTTCAGCATATGAAGCTATCTGGGTATGTAATTTTTCCGGAACATAAGATATTACCTGTAACATTTTGGATGCGTCACCAGCTATTATTCCAGCCGCAATAGCTGCTGATATCCCTTTCAGTCCACCTGTATTTGGTACAATAACACTTTTAACATTTTTTATAATGTTTCCAGACACTTCCACACGAATTCTTTCAGGCTCTTTTCCTAAAATGCTTCTTAATCGTGCAGCTGCATAGGCAATCGCTATTGGCTCAGTACAACCCGTTACCTGTATCAGCTCTTCTTTTAAAATAGATACATACATCTTTTGTGTTTCAGCAGAAAGCATATGATCGCTCCACTTCTTCTATCAGAATTTATAATTACAATGGCATAAGTTTTGCACAAACTTTGGGACGCTCCCATATAAAACAGAACGAGACAGTTCTGTAGAAAGGCTGAGGTTATTGGGGGATGGTAGGCAAAACAATGTTTTTCATCTTTCAAAACCGCTTAAACATGCTTATTTTCGCACTAATTTACAGATTGTTTCAACGTGTGTTGGAGCTACTATGTAAACACAATTTTTCAGCCTCGTTGCTCCTATAGGAACACAATTTTCAAGCTATTGGCTTCAATTTATAGGAACATTCATTTTCCATTCCTTCATATTTATCAATAACCAGCTTGGCGTAGTTCAACGCTTCATTAGCACTTAAATTCATTTCTAAATAAATACCCTCCGCTATCTTTTTCGGCACTCTCATATTATCATTCGTATCATTTATAATTCGTTTGCTCCTGCCTTTAAAATCTTTATGACGAATCAAGCTTCGGAATATCTGAGCATCGTATTCATACATCTGCATACAAATACTCTTTAAAAAACTTCTCCATGAATCCACGGGAATCGTCCCACCGCATATTTCAATTTGACAGGGTGTCCGACCAGTTACATCAACTTCATCCATTATATCAAACTCAGTTCTTGTATCAACATCATTTTCACTCAAACTAATTGCATCAGGACATTGCCATATAGAACATATTTCATCGATAAGCCATCCACTTCTTTTGACAATTTCTACCTCATTCCATGTGTCTATTTTAGAAAGCTCTTTATTGATATAGATATTGGATTCCTGATACAATCTCTTTTTTTCTTCAAAACTGTCATTAGACATTTCTGAATTATATCCAGTAACCGTTAGATTACCTATGCAATGAACATATTTTTCATGTATCTCCACTGCTTTCTTACCTAAATCTATTTTCCATTTTGCATTAAGCGTCTGCGGCATAATATGCTCTATCGTCAATTCATCAAAAGAAACAACTTCTTTGCCCTGTTTACGCTCAACTTGTTCTAAAATATACTTTATATGTGGGAATTTATAGCTGTCACGCAACGACAATTTATCTCTTACCAAATTGTCATTTGGGAAAACTACCTTGCCCTTCTTCCCTGCCAATACTGCAGCAACCCTGTCACATAACTCTTTGTCTTTATATTGTTCTATATCTTTTACCATTGAAGCAAATACTTTGTTTAGTGCATTTGTAGGCATTTCGCACAATAACCGCCGCATAACATATGATAGAATAACATCCAACGTTTTACACACCATTTGCATATCAATATTATGATACATATAGCAATCTTCAAATATATTTAGCAAAAAAGGATAAACCGTCGTTGACTTTAACCTCTGTAACTGCGACAACCTCCCATTCACTTCCTCGTCAGGACTATTACAATATTTAAACCAACTGTAATATTCTCCATAGGTCGTCAATTCATCAAGAAACCCCTCTGCATCATAATTGTCTAGTCTTAAATAATATTCCTTAAAATTGTTATACACACTATCTTTATTAGGAATCATACCTGTTTTTAACGTCAAATAATCTCGAATATAATCTGATATCATTGCATCTGGTAGCAGATTCTCCAGCTTTATCCAATAACTATTATATAATCTTTCCTGACAGTCATAAGCTTGTCCCATTAATAAATAGTTCCTGATAAGGTCAGCCTGTGTCAAATCTAATCCAGTAGAATTTAATGATTCAAAAATCAACTGTGGATTTTCTTTTTCCTTTGTTAACTGGATATATACTATTTCTAACTTCTGTATCCCCTGATATATTTGCTCTGGAGATAAAACCGACTCCCTAATCAAATCCATAAATAAATTATAATTCAATAATATTTGTGATTCTTCCATGTCATCAATTTGGTCATTAATTAGTTTCTGAAAATTACATGAATCTGATTTCATCGGCTTTAATTTTATTCTTAATGCTTCTGGGCTGAATCTATTTGTCAAATAGCTTTCTTTTATCTCAATTTTCAATTCCTCTATTATAGTAGAATCTAAAATTGCTTTTAAAAGCAGCATAATAGAAGTCAAACGCTGTTGTCCATCAATCACGATAAATTGCCTGAAGTTTGCTGTGGACTCTCCTTCTACATATACTAATGTTCCTAAAAAATGGCTATTTCTATTTTCATCTACTGCAATTGATTCTATATCTCTGAACAGTGTAATACATTGCATCCTTTTCCAGTCATAATTTCTCTGATATACAGGTATATAAAAAGTTATTTACCTGCCCCAATAAACTCTAAAAAACTCAAATTATCTGCTTTCATATGTATCTGTCCTCTTTTTCTAATATCGCACAATTTTTATTATCAAATCATATCTTTTTCTTGAATCTGTCGGAATTTCCGACAAGTTGATATTTCATCTCATTCTCACACATTATAAATCATTTTTCTGTTCCTCATCTAACCATTCCTTCAATTTTTTCTGTAACAACTTTTTATCTGGCAGATACAATTTATATTCTTTTGCATAAATGTTAGCATTCTCTGGAAGTGTCAAATTCACAAGAGCCTCATCACTCTGTTTGCAAAGTAGAATACCTATTGTCGGATTTTCACTCTCAACCCTTTCATAACGGTCAAAATAATTCACATACATCTGCATCTGTCCTAAATCCTGATGCGTAAGTTCATCAATTTTAAAATCTATAAGGACATAGCATCTTAACAGTCGGTTATATAGAACCAAATCCACATAAAAATTTTTATCATGAAATGTAAATCTCTTTTGGCGCTGTTCAAACAGAAAACCCTTACCTAATTCTAAAAGAAACTTTTGCATCTTTTCTATTACTGCTGATTCCAAATCACTTTCATGATAAGAAGCCCTGTCTTCTAATCCTGCAAACTCTAACACATATGGTGTATGCAAAATATCTTGCGGTTTTTGCGGAACAGCTCCCTCATTTGCCAGCCGTATTACATCATTCTTATCCCGGCTTAATGCAAGCCTTTCATATAAGCTGGAATGAAATTGTCTTTTTAAAGTATTTACATTCCAATTCGAGCGTATTGCCTCTTTCTCATAAAAATCTCTCTCATCCTTGTCTTCTATACGCATAAGCACCTGATAATGCGTCCAGCTGAGCTTAAAAGGTATATTGTTATATGCCATTTCCAATTGTCCAATTCCCGATTGGATAATTTCAAATGCCTGTCCAAATTGTCCAATTCCTGACTGGATAATTTCATCTTCCCTATCTTTATACGCCATGTAGAACTGCCGCATTCCTGCAACATTACTTCTTGAAAAACCCCTGCCATACTCTTCTGTCAGATATACCGACAGAGAATCTACTATTTTAGCTCCATATTTCGCCCTCTCGGCTCCTTGTTGTTCCTGCTCAACAATATATCTTCCTAACAAAAAACTGGTGAGTACCGTGATTGCATTTGCCATTTGACCCATATTGTTTCTGGCACTATCAATTAACTTCTTTGATTTATCATATAAAGTCTGAAATTCTTTATTATCTATCATTTCCTTTTTTTCATTCTTCACTCTTGCACCTCCAAATAGTATCTTAACTATACATAGTTAGTATTATATGATAGCTTTAGATAAGCAACACAAGCATTGAAATTATATATCTCTTTTTCGGCTAAGCATTCCAAATATCTTTCAGTTGTTCGGAAATTCCGAACAACTGATTTGTCCTCTAATGTTTTCTTATTAAACAAATTCCTTTGTACCCCCACACCCCACATCAACCACCGCCGAAACCTCAAAATACTTCTCAATCCTCTTATCCCGATTCCCTCTCTCATCTTCCACAAACACAAAATGCTTATAAAACTGCTTAAAATAAAGGATTTCTAGATATGTTTCCTTTGTATCAACACGACACATTCTGTATGTGTCGAGAAGTATATGGGAACACGCTTCTTTTACCTCGTCTACTGCATGGGAACACATTTTTTTCAGTTCTGCCTTTAGGCTCTCACCGAGTTTTGTGTTCTGCTGTATCTTCGGAT
>Ga0073908_1000737_pt1 | contig 52304 bp, 47 predicted proteins | sample MucameincwithD2O_FD_65484 | JGI IMG/M metagenome (GOLD analysis project Ga0073908, IMG submission 65484) | Mouse cecum microbial communities from Vienna, Austria - Mucus amended microcosms incubated with D2O | ecosystem: Host-associated > Mammals > Digestive system > Large intestine > Cecum... | reverse complement strand
CTTTGGAAAAGCAGTTTCAAGACTGTACTTTTTTGTGTACATAAAATAAAGCCATAAGCATAGATTTTTTATATTCTATACTTATGACTTCTTTCTTATCTTCTTAACTTAATGACATTGATAGAGGATGATCTGTTTTTTATATAGAAATATAATAAGTGAAATTTTTGTTATTAATATTAAACTTATATTTTAACATATTTAAAAGTGAAAAAACATTAGATTTTTGTTATTTTCAATTTATGCAAAAAACTCTTTTCTATAAGTGAAAGTATTATAATATAAGTTATAGAGATCATGGCTAAAGGAGGTTAAAGTAAGTTATGAAAAAATTAGGGAAAGCGATACTTGGGTTAGCTTTAACACTATCGATGTGTTTTAGTGTGTTTGTTCCAGTTCATGGCCAAGGAGAAACAGTAGACACATTGATTGGTAGCTTGATTGGCTATTATCGTGATGGTGCAAGAACAGATGTTTTACGAACTTTAGATACTTTAAAAGAAGTTTCTAAAGACGATTATGATCAATGGCAATCTATAATTAATTATTGGGATTGGATTGAAAATGATATGGTAGAAAGTATTGGAGTGGCACCAGATGGTTTACCAAATGATAATACTCATGCTTTCGTTGTTTTAGGATTTGCATTAAAGAGTGATGGAACGATGCAACCAGAGTTAGTAGGGCGGTTAGAAACAGCCTTAGCTAGTGCTCAAAAATATCCAAATTCATATATTTTGGTAACTGGTGGGGTTAAGAAAAATGGATGGACTGAAGGTGATCGTATGCATGACTGGTTAGTAGAACATGGTGTTGCTGAAAGTCGAATTTTAGTTGAAAATCAATCTGCTAATACAGCACAAAATGCAGAATTTAGTTTTGATATTTTATATAATCATCCAACTATTAAAAGTATTTCAATGATTACTAGTCAATATCATTTAAAACGTGGAACAATTTTATATTATGCAGAATCATTAATTCGTGCACATGAATTAGGAAAGACACCAATTAAATTAAATGGTAATGCTGGTTGGTATCGTGAGGATAAAACAAGTGAAACATTAACTCAAAAGGCTAACAGTTTATCACAAATTGCTGGAGTAAGTATTCCATATGGTGATAAGTTACCTAAGTCTAAATTAACAGGAATTGAAATCAGTGGAAAAGATATTTATACAGTAGGAGATGAGTTAAATATTAAAGTTACATCAAGTTATGATACAGGATATACTCGAGATGTTACTGATATGGCTAAAATTATTGGTTATGATGCAAATAGAGTAGGTAAACAAAATGTTGTAGTTGTATATACTGAAACATTACATCATTCTACTAGTAGTTCTGAAGATGTGACAATGACTGCTGAATTTGAGGTTGAAGTTAAAACTGCTCCTGTTACAGTTCCTGTTGATCCTCAACCAACACCAGATAAACCAGTAAATTCGGTTAAGACAGGTGATAATAGTTCATTAGGAATCATGACAATGATGGCTGGATTAGCTGTAGCTGGAATGGTAATTACTAGAAGAAAAGAAAATTAATTGTAAAGAAGTCAAACTATTTAATGGTTTGACTTTTATTTTAATGCTTTTGACTTTGATTAGTTGAATACATGAAATGTACGAAATAAAAAATTACCTGTTATGAGGGAAGATGAGAAGAAATTATATAAAACAATTTTAATTTTTTTATTCAATGCAAAAACTATCCAAGTAATTAATTACCAGGATAGTTACAACAATTTTTTATTAAAATCAATATAAGATAGATATTATAATTTTTTAATTATTTTAATTTAAAGTGTATGACCACATAGCTTTTATTTGGGGTGCAAGTCTTTCATATGTCCATTTTTGTTGACTGTTTTCTTCATTGTTTGGATCATTTATACAAAACTTATTATCAACTACCTTAGTTATTACAATAAAATGTCCAGTTGTTGTAAAGTCACCAGGTCTTACACTACAAATAATTGGTTTACCTTGTTTTAACCGATTAGTCATTGTAGCTTTATCTAAAGGAACTGATGTGGCTTTTAAACCAAATGCTTCACATCCTTTTTCCATAAAAGACCAAGTTGTTTTACTTCCATCTAAATAACCGTTTTCAATAGCATATTTGGCAACGTATCGTGGATTATATTTAGTGTTATTAGTAAGTCCAATAGCTACCATTGCTAGACTTGTTGGACCACACCCTGCGGTACCAACTATTTCATCACCATAATGAGTATATGCCCAACGTTTATCCCACTGAATAAATAATGGAAGTTCATCATCTATTTCTAATGATATGGGATCGTTATTTTCATTATTTTGATAGTTGATTTTTAATTCTTTTGCTTGGGGATTTTTCTTTACAAATTCATTGATGTATTCAGGGCAATCAGTATCATCATTTGATATATTAGGAGTTATTTGAATACTTAGATAACCTAATATTAAAATAATGACAAAAAGAGAAATTTTTTTTAATTTCATAACATCATTGAGTAATGTTTCATAATAATTGAAAAGATAGTAATTGCCCCTAAAATGATAATAATAATAACTTTTTCTTTATTAGATAATTTTTCCATGTTTAAACTCCTTTTATATTATGAATGATGGTAATAATATTGGATAGAACTTATATAAAGATATATATCCAATAATTCCAAAATTAATAAGAAAAATAGTTGAAGGTATTTTACTGTGTTTATTTTTAGTAATGAGATGATAAATTATTATACCAATAATCCCACCTAGAGTATTTAAAAAGATATCATCAACATCAAATATACCCCAACCTGTTGATAGTTGAATTAATTCAAATGATAAACTTGTGATAAAATTAGCAAATATGATATTGCTATAAGTAAGAGATTTAAAATAATTAATTAGAATAATACTTAAAGGAATAAATAATGCGAGATTTCCTAAAATATTAATCAATAAAGTTTGGCTTAATCCTTGATTATGATACTGATTTACAAAATCAAATAAGATAAAATTAGCATTATATCCATAATTGATAAAGCCGTTTTTTAATAAAATGATTTTAATCAAAATCCAAAAGTAAACTAATGAACAAATTGTTAGAATGATATTTGATAAATGCAGTTTTTTTAGTACCATAAATATTACCTCCAATCTATATATTTTCTACATTGTTATCATACCAAAATAAAAGAAAATAAGTATTTGCATATACTAAAGAAATTCTTACAAATTTCTTACAATTGAATTGATTGAAATAATATAAAGAAGTAATGCTAAATATCGTATATTATTAACACTATACCCATAATAGATTGCCTAAAATAAAATTATAAATCATTAGTAATAGATATAGATACCAAACAAGATTTAAAATTTTACTGTTTAAGTGATTAAGTAGTTATTAAACTGTAAAAAATTAAGAAGTGTGGAATTCCACACTTCTTAATAATACCAATCTAAGTTTTACAAATTTCAAAACCAAGATTGATGATTTTGGATTACTAGTTTTTAATGAATCATTGTAATGGTAATTTAACAGTAAATATAATTAAATTGTTATCTAAATTGACATGAATCGTACCATTATGTAACTCGATTATTTTTTTTGTAATTGCAAGACCTAAACCAGAACCACCTGTTTTACTGTTTCGTGATTCGTCAAGACGAACGAAGGGTTCAAAAATATGTTTTAGTTTATTTTTATCAATATTATCAATAGGATTTGATAATTTGATTATAATAAAATCCCTTTCTTTTTTAGCAATAATTGTAATCTTTGAATCTTTATTGCTGTAGTTAATAGCATTACGGATGAGATTATCAAAAACTCGTTCAAATTGGTTTATATCAATAGATAGAGTAAGATTATCTTCAATTTCAGTAATACATTCAAGATTTTTTTCACGATATAAAGGCATAAATTCATATGTTATTTGAGCTAACATGATTGATATATTAATAAATTGTTTTTCTAAAGTTATATCACTTAAATTATATTTAGCAATAGAGAAAAATTCTTCTATTAGTTCTTCTAAACGAATTGATTTATCATAAGCTACTTTAATATAGTTTTTCATTTCTTTTGATGATAAATTAGGCTGAGTGTTTAAAAGATCTAAATATCCAACAATTGAGGTTAAAGGTGTTTTTAAGTCATGTGCTAAATATAACAATAAATCATTTCTTTGTCTTTCAGATTGTTTTATAGCTGCTTTATTATCTAAAGAATCTTTTTTTATTTGATTCATTTGATCTTCAATTTCTTTTAATTCAAATGGAAGGCTGATCATTCTATCATTATCTTCAACTAAAGTTTTTCCTGCTTCTAACATCTTTTCTATATATTGTAATGATTCTCGATATCGAAGCCAAAAAATGATAATTGTATCTAAAGCAACAAGACTTATTGATATTGCGAGTAAATTTTCTTTGATAAGTTGAGCTAGCTGATAAACTAAATCATATTCTTGCCAAACATATTGGTGATAAACTTCATAAGAATAGACAAACAAAATTATAAATAAAATTATTGAAACACCAATAGTGACAGCTATTTTTTTTAATAAGTTAGCAGTTAGGCTTTTTTTAAAATGTGAATTATTCAATTATATATCCAACTCCCCAAACTGTTTTAATGAATTTAGGTTTACGTGCATTTTCATTCATTTTTTCACGTAATCTTGCTACATGAGCCATAACAGTATTGTTGTTGTCTAAATATTTTTCTTGCCAAACAGCTTCAAAGAGTTCTTCGGATGTTACAACGCTACCTTTTTTGCTGCATAAATACCATAAAATTGAAAATTCTAATGGGGTAAGATTTAGAGGTTGATCATAAAGTGTACACTTATGATTATCATTATTAATCATTAAACCATTAAAATCATATATTTGCTGGTTCGTAATTGTTTCATTAGTATTATAGCGAAGATAACGTCTTAATTGAGTCTTTACTCGAGCTGCTAACTCCAAGGGATTAAAAGGTTTGGTTAGATAATCATCAGCTCCTAATGTTAGACCATTTATTTTATCTAAATCATTATTTTTAGCAGTTAACATGATTACAGGAAAGAAATAATCTTTACGAATTTCTTTTAATAAGCTAAAGCCATCAAGATCTGGCATCATAACATCCAAAATCGCTAGATCGTAATGATTTTTTTGTAGACTGTTTAATGCGTCTTGACCATGATAATATTTAAAAACATGATAACTTTCATTTTGTAAATATAATTCAACTAAATCAGCAATTGATTGTTCATCATCAACTACTAAAATATTATATGCCATAGTATCACCTCATTTTTCATCTTAGCTTATTTTGAATAAAAAAACAAATCTAATGATGATATTTAAGAAAATTGTAAGAATTTATTAGATGAAAAAAGGTTTGTTTATTTCAAACCTTTATTTTCATTTATATAAATATCATTTAAAGCAATGACTTGTTTCATGGCTTCAATACCTGGAGCACCAATAGTATTACGTTTATTAACACATGTTTCAACATTTATAATTTCATAAATATCTTCATCGAATACATCACAAATATTTTTAAATTCATCAATACTTAAATCATCTAAATCTTTATTTTGTTCAATTGCATATAAAACTAAACGTCCTATGATTCCATGAGCATCTCTAAATGGAACTCCTTTATTTACTAGATAATCAGCTGCATCAGTAGCATTAGTAAAACCACCAGTGGCAGATTTACGCATTTTTTGTTTATTAAAGGTTGTTGATTTTAACATATCATTTAATAGTTGTAAACATCCTTTAGTTGTTGTTAAAGCATCGAAAACTAATTCTTTATCTTCCTGCATATCTTTATTATATGCTAATGGTAAACCTTTCATAGTTGTAAGTAAACTAGTAAGGGCACCATATACACGACCAGTCTTACCTCTGATTAATTCTGCAATATCAGGATTTTTCTTTTGTGGCATAATTGAAGAACCAGTTGAAAAAGTATCATCTAGTTCTACAAACTGGTATTCGTTTGTATTCCAAATTATTATTTCTTCACTAATTCTTGACATATGCATCATCATTGTAGCCATAGCACTTAATAATTCAATTAAATAATCACGATCACTGACACCATCAATACTGTTTAAACAAGGACCATCAAAGCCTAAAAGCTGAGCAGTATATTCACGGTCTAAAGGATAGGTAGTACCAGCTAAAGCACCTGATCCTAAAGGACATATATTCATACGAGTATAGATATCTTCTAAACGGCTGCTGTCACGCTTAAACATTTCAAAGTATGCACCCAAATGATGGGCTAGAGTGATGGGCTGAGCTTTTTGTAAATGTGTGAACCCTGGCATGATTGTATCTAAGTGTTCTTTCATAATTTCATTTATTGTTGTTAAAAGATTATGAATTAACGTATTTAACATAATTACCTGATCACGAGTATATAGACGCATATCTAGAGCTACTTGATCGTTTCTACTTCTTCCAGTATGTAGTTTTTTACCAGTATCTCCAATTCTTTGAATTAAAGTTGATTCTACAAAACTATGGATATCTTCTTGGGAGTTATCAATTTTAAGTTCTCCATTATTGATATCTGTTAAAATTTGGTTTAATGCAGTTTCAATCAGTTGTCCTTCTTTTAAAGTTAAGATATTTTGTTTTGTTAGCATTTTAACATGGGCAATGCTCCCCTGGATATCTTGTTGATAGAAAGTTTGATCGAAATCAATTGATGCATTAAAATCATATACTAATTGATTTGTTGGCTTAGTAAATCTGCCACCCCATAAATTCATTTTATTTCCTCCTGTTATAATAAAAGGGCTATAGCCCTTTTTATTTTTTGTTATTTAATTTCATTGCTCTAACTTTAGTTGAAAGACCATATAAAGTGATAAATCCTTCAGCATCATGATGATCATATAATTCACCAGTTGCAAAACTAGCAATATCTTCGTCATATAATGAATATGGTGAAGTTGTACCTTCTTTAATAATATTACCTTTATATAATCTAAACTTTGTAGTTCCACTAACTACTTCTTGAGTTTTATCAACAAAAGCAGTTAATGCTTCACGTAGAGGTGAAAACCATTTAGCAGCATATACTAATTCTGCAAATTCTACTGAAACTAAACGTTTATATTTTAATGTTTCACGATCTAAAACTAGCTCTTCTAATTGACGATGGGCCTCCATTAAAATTGTTCCTCCTGGTGTTTCATATACTCCACGAGATTTCATTCCTACAACACGGTTTTCAACGATATCAACTATTCCAACACCATGTTTTCCACCAAGTTCATTTAATGTTTCAAGAATGGCTGTTAAAGACATTTCTTTTCCGTTTAATTTAACAGGGACTCCTTTTACCCATTCAATTTCAACATGTTCAGCTTTATCAGGAGCATTTTCAGGTGCAGTCGATAAAACTAATAAATGATCATAATTTGGAGTGTTTTCTGGATTTTCAAGTTCTAAACCTTCATGTGAAATATGCCAAATATTACGATCACGAGAATAACTTGAATCTGCAGAAAAAGGTAAATTGATTCCATGTGCTTTACAATATTCAATTTCTGATTCACGAGAATCCATATTCCATTTAGGATCACGCCAAGCAGCGATAATTTTTAAATCAGGTGCTAAAGCTTTGATTCCAAGTTCAAAACGAATTTGGTCATTTCCTTTACCTGTTGCACCATGACAAATTGCAGTTGCTCCTTCCTGACGGGCAAGATCAACTAGTACTTTTGCAATTAAAGGTCTTGCAGTAGCAGTACCTAATAAATATTTATATTCAAATACAGCATCAGCTTGAACAGTTGGAATGATATAATCCTTTACATATTCATCAACGACATTTTTGATATAAAGTTTTGTTGCACCACAAGCTTTAGCACGTTCTTCTAATCCATCTAATTCATCTGCTTGTCCAACATCAATACAACAGCAAACAACTTCATAATCATAATTTTCTTTTAACCAAGGAATAATAGCAGTTGTATCAAGTCCCCCGGAATAAGCAAGAATAACTTTTTCTTTCATCATTAAATCCCCCTTAGAATAACTTTAAATTATCATTATCATAAACTATAGGAATAATAATTGCAATAATTTATCGCAATTATGCGATAAATTTGTTATTTGTTCATATTAGAGCAATGGTGATAAATTAAAATATAAATATATTGATAGGGAGGAACTTATGAAAGAAATTAAACTTGATTATCGTAAAATACTAGAAATTGTATTAATTGCAATTGTTTGTTATTGGGGACTTAATAATTATAAGTTGATTTTTAATTCTTTTAATAATATATTATCGGTTATTATGCCTTTTTTGATAGGTTTCATAATTGCTTTTGTGTTAAATGTATTAATGATTAGAGTTGAAAAGTTATTAATGAGGTTTTTTAATGGTAAGATATTTAATTACTGTAAAAGAATTATAAGCATTAGTTTATCAATTTTGATATTAATTGGAATTTTAGCATTAGTAATTAATTTAATTATTCCAGAAATATCAAATGCGATAAAATTAATTGTTGATAGTTTACCAGAAGTATTTGAAGATATTCAGGCATGGAGTAAAAATAATGGTGATATTTCACCACGTTTAGAAAGCTTATTGAGTAATGTTGATTTGAATTCAGTAACTACTGAATTTAGCAATATTGTAAAAATTGGTTTTACTGGAGTTTTAGGTTCAACTGTAGATATACTTTCAATGGTTGTGGGAGGTATTTTTAATTTAATTGTAGGATTTGTATTTGGGTTTTATATTTTAGTAAGTAAAGAAACTTTAAAACGTCAGACTCATAAGTTGATTAGAGCATATTTACCAGAGAATGTATCTACAAAATTAGTTGAAATAGCAGCTTTATCAAGGACGATTTTTACTAATTTTATTATTGGTCAAACGATTGAGGCAATTATTTTAGGAGGGTTATGTGCTATTGGAATGCAGATATTAGGTTTTCCATATGCTCCAATGGTTGGAACATTAGTAGGAATAACCGCATTTGTACCGATTGTTGGTGCTTTTATTGGTGGGGGGATTGGTGCATTTATGATTATGACTGTTGATCCAATGCAAGCAGTGTTCTTTATTATTTATTTAATTGTTTTGCAACAGTTAGAGGGAGATTTGATTTATCCACGAGTTGTAGGTTCTTCAGTTGGATTACCATCAATTTGGGTATTATTTGCAGTTACTGTTGGTGGTGGATTATGGGGAATTGCTGGTATGTTGTTTAGTGTACCAGTATTATCGGTTGTTTATGCATTGGTAAAAGCACATATAAATAATGTTAGTAAGAATTGAATGATTTAATGATTTTTACATATCCTGTAATATTGTTACAGGATGTTTTTTTATTGATTTTGCTTTAAACTATTTAAATATTTATAAAAATCTTGCAATCACATGAATATAGCGATATTATATATAATATAAATAATAAAAATAATTTATTTATGAAATGAGGAGACGTATATGTTAAAAATTGAAAATCTAACTAAAAGTTATGGTAGTAAAAAAGCTGTTGATAATTTATCACTGCATATTGAAAGTGGACATATCTATGGTTTTATTGGTCATAACGGGGCAGGAAAAACAACAACTTTAAAATCGATAGCAGGGATTATGGAATTTGATGAAGGAAATATCTATATCGATGGTAAATCAATTAAAGATGATTCTCTTGCATGTAAATCAGTTATGGCATATATTCCTGATAATCCAGATTTATATGAATATTTAACTGGGGTTAAGTATTTGAATTTTATTGGTGATATTTATGGGGTTAGCCAAAGTGAACGAGAATCAAGAATTAAGAAATATGGAGATATGTTTGAGCTTACAGAGTCATTAGGGGAACCAATTAGTGCTTATTCACATGGGATGAAACAAAAATTGGCTGTGATTTCAGCTTTGATTCATGAACCTAAATTAATTATCATGGATGAACCGTTTGTGGGATTGGATCCTAAAGCATCACATTTATTAAAGGGATTAATGAGAGATTTATGTGATCGAGGAGGAGCTATCTTTTTTTCAACACATGTACTTGAAGTAGCAGAAAAACTTTGTGATAAAATTGCAATTATTAAAGCAGGTAAACTTGTCGTATCTGGGAATACTCAAGAAGTTATTGGGGATGATTCTTTAGAAGAAGTGTTCTTAGAGTTGGAGGATAACAATGCTTAAATCATTAATTAAGATTCGTTTGCAGGGAATCTTTATGCGTACAATGAGAGGGAGTAAAAAGCAAAAGATAACAGCTGGAAAAATATTTTTTATGCTAGCTATATTTGCATATATTGCTGTTGTATTTGGGATGATGTTTGGATATATGTTTAATGAAATTTTAAAACCATTTACAATGATTGGTTATGAGTGGCTGTATTTTGGGATTATGGCAATTTTAGTTGTTGTATTATGTTTTATTGGCAGTGTTTTTACAACTCAGCAGGAGATATATGGAGCCAAGGATAATGAATTATTATTATCAATGCCGATTAAAACGAAGGATATTTTACTTAGTAGAATATTTGTTATATTAATTCTTAATTATCTATATGAAGCTTTAGTAGCTTTACCATGTATGGTTACTTATTTTACACAAGTACCTTTTGATTTTATAAAGTTTCTTTTCTTTATTATTGTAATTATTACTTTGCCTCTTTTAGCATTAGCTCTATCTTGTACTTTTGGATGGATCATGGCAATGATTATGAAAAGAATTAAAAATAAAACGATTATTACAATGATAATTTCTTTAGGTTTTTTGGGAGCATATTTTTATATTATTAATAAGTTGCCCGATTATTTAGTGACATTAGTAGCTAATGGTCAATCAATAGGTGATGCGATTAAAAATACTTTATTTCCAATTTATCATTTAGCAATTGCGATTAGTGAAAAAAATTTAATTAGTTTATTAATATATTTACTTAGTGTTTTAATACCTTTTGCAATAGTGATATATTTACTTTCAAAGAATTTTATTAGTATTGTAACTAGTAAATCCCCATCTAAAAAAGTAAAATTAAAAGATTCAGATATAAAATATTCTAGTCAAAAAATGGCTTTATTTAAACGTGAATTAAAACATTTTACTTCAAATCCAATGATAATGTTGAATGCGGCTTTAGGAGTTGCGTTTACAGTATTGATTGCTGGAATGTTATTAGTTAAAGGTGTAGAAGTAGTGGACTTACTAGCTGTTATTCCTTTGCAATATAAGAATATGATTGATGAATATATAGTAGCTTTACTTTGTATTGCAGTAATTGGAACTAGTTCGTTGAATATTATTAGTGCAGGATTGATTTCTTTAGAAGGTAATAGATTATGGATTATTAAATCTTTATCAATTAAAACAATTGATATTTTGCATAGTAAATTATTCTTACATTTAGCTTTATGCATTCCTCCAGGATTAATATTTTCTATTATTGGATCAATTGTTTTTTCTTTGAATATAGTTGATAGTATTATTGTTGTATTGGTACCTGTTGCTTTTACTGTTTTTGAAGCTTTGTTTGGTTTGATTGTTAATTTATGGAAACCGAAGTTTGATTGGGTTAATGAAACAGTAGTTGTAAAGCAAAGTGCTTCTGTCATGATTACTTTATTTTCAACTATGGCTCTTGTAATTATGATAGGTATTTGTTATTTTAGTTTTTTAAGTGAATTTATGAATGTTAAAACATATGTATATACTTGTTTAGGAGTCTTTATACTTGTTGACCTGGGGTTTTATTATCTATTAAAAACTTGGGGAGTAAGAAGATTTGAAGAATTATAAGTCAGGATTTTATTCCTGGCTTTTATAGTAAAAAGTATTAAAAGATAATTTTTATAAAATGAGAACTGATAGAGAGTGAGTAATAACATATGAACTGATGAAAAATGTTATATATTTTACAATAAATTGTTGATAAATATATGCAAAATGTAGGATAATTTAATTTTTATTTGACAAAATATTTTTTAGTAATATAATAATAATCAAACTCGATGACTAAAAGAGTAGTGCTGATGATGATTTTTAGCGAGCTAATGTGGGTGAAAGGTTAGCAATCAAATCAGGATGAAGCGCATTTACGAGAGGAAAGTGGGAAATTGACAGTATCACTTTCGGGTAATCACCCTTATTGATGAAAGAGATCATAAGGTCAACTTATGATAAATAGAGTGGTAACGCGGTTAATTCGTCTCTTGTTTTAGAGACGTTTTTTATTTTAATAAAAAAGGAGGACTAAAAATGATTAGAGTAGGAATTGTGGGATCAACTGGTTATGGGGGATGTGAGCTAGTACGATTTTTATTGACTCATAAGGAAGTTGAGATTAAGTGGGTTTCATCAAGGACATACACTGATCAAGAATATAGTTCAGTTTATGCTAGTTATTTTAAATTGTTGGATCAAAAATGTGTGGATGAAAATCTTGAAAATTATTTAGATGATGTAGATGTTGTTTTCTTTGCTACACCACAAGGTGTATGTGCGAAGATGATTAATCAAAATGTTTTGAATAAAGTTAAGGTGATTGATTTAAGTGCTGATTATCGAATTAAAGATGTTGCTACATATGAACAATGGTATGATATGGAACATGCTTCACCTGAATTTATCAAAGAAGCTGTATATGGATTGTGTGAGATTAATCGTAATAAGATAAAACAAGCACGATTAATTGCTAATCCAGGATGTTATCCAACCTGTTCGATTTTATCTATTTATCCATTAGCTAAAGCGGGATTGATTGATATGGATACTTTGATCATTGATGCTAAAAGCGGAGTTAGTGGTGCTGGTCGAGGGGCTAAAGTAGCTAATTTGTATTGTGAAGTTAATGAAAGCATTAAAGCATATGGGGTAACGACTCATCGTCATACTCCAGAAATAGAAGAGCAGCTGGGATATGCTAGTAAACAGGAAGTTTTATTAAATTTCACGCCACATTTAATACCAATGAATCGTGGAATCTTAGTAACTGCTTATGCTAAGTTAAAAGAAGGGGTTACTAAAGAAGAAATAGAGGCAGCCTATCAATGTTATGATGATGAATATTTTGTAAGAGTCTTAGATTCTGAAAAGATACCAGAGGTTCGTAATGTAAAGGCTAGTAATTTTGTTGATATTAATTATAAGATTGATCCTCGTACTAAACGAGTTGTAATGATGGGGGCAATGGATAATTTAGTAAAAGGTGCAGCTGGACAAGCTATTCAAAATATGAATATTATGTTTGGTCTTGATGAAAAGGAAGGTTTACTGTTAGCACCAGCAGTATTATAGGGGACTTGATAATGAAAATAATTGAAAATGGAACAGTGACTTCACCAATTGGTTTTTTTGGAGCGGGAGCACATGTAGGAATAAAAAAAGAAAAAAAGGATTTAGCATTGATTTATAGTCAAGTAGATGCTAAAGCAGTAGGGACATTTACTCAAAATATTGTTAAAGCTGCACCAGTATTATGGGATAAAATGATTGTTGAAAATTATGATCATGCTAGAGTCGTGGCGATTAATAGTGGCGTAGCTAATGCTTGTACTGGTGATGAGGGATTAATTTGTAATGAACAGTTTGCTAAAAGTGTAGCTGATTGTTTTAATGTTGAAAAGGAAGAGGTTTTGATTTGTTCAACTGGGGTAATTGGTAAACAGTTACCAATGGATAAAATTATTACGGGAATACCTAAAGTAAAACAATTATTAAGTGATAGTCAAGAAGCTGGAGTAATAGTAGCTCAGTCAATTATGACTACTGATACTATGCCTAAGCATTTAGCAGTAGAAATAGAAATTGATAATAAAATCGTTACACTTGGTGCTTGTTGTAAAGGTTCTGGAATGATTCATCCAAATATGGCTACGATGTTAGGATTTATCACAACAGATTGTAATATTTCTAAAGCATTGTTAAATAAAGCTCTAAAAGAAGTTATACAAGATACTTTTAATATGGTATCTGTTGACCGTGATACTTCAACTAATGATACAGTTTTATTATTAGCTAATGGATTAGCTGATAACAAGGAAATTGTTGATGAAAATGAAGATTATAATACTTTTAAAGAAGCTTTATATTATGTCAATGAATATTTAGCTAAAGCAATTGCTGGTGATGGTGAAGGGGCAACAAAATTACTAGAGATACAAGTTTTAGGAGCTAGTAGCATTAAACAGGCTAAGGTGATTGCAAAGAGTGTTTGTACTTCACCCTTAGTAAAAACAGCAGTTTATGGTAATGATGCTAATTGGGGAAGGTTGTTATGTGCGATGGGTTATTCAGGGGAAGAGTTTAATCCTTATGATGTTGATTTAAGCATTGAAAGTGAATTTGGCTGTTTACAATTAGTAACTAAGGGGATGGCTACTGATTATGATGAACAAATAGCAACAAAAATTTTATCAAGTAGTGAAGTAAAAGCGATAATTAATCTTCATAATGGTGAGTGTAAAGCTACAGCATGGGGATGTGATCTAACATATGATTATATTAAAATCAATGCTGATTATCGTTCATAAGGGGGAATAATATGCATACAACAGAACAAAATAAAGCGCAAGTCTTGGTGGATGCTCTAAGTTATATTCAAAAATTTGCTGGAGATATGGTTGTTATTAAATATGGTGGTAGTGCCATGACAAATGAAGTTATAAAACAGTCAGTATTAAAGGATATTGCTGTTTTAAAGTCAGTTGGAATTAAGCCGGTAATTGTCCATGGTGGGGGAAAGGATATTAATAGCTGGTTAAATAAAGTAGAAATTAAGAGTGAATTTAAAAATGGATTAAGAGTTACGACTAAAGAAACATTAGAAGTAGCTGAGATGGTATTATCAGGTAAACTAAATAAAGGGCTTGTACAGCATATGGAGAGAATTGGCACTCATGCAGTTGGACTATCTGGTAAGGATGGAAATATGCTTATAGTTGAAAAATGTTTGTCTAAAGGAGAAGATATTGGTTATGTTGGTAAAATTACCCATGTTGATACTGAGTTGATTGAGACATTGTTATTAAATGGGTATACTCCAATTATTTCAACAATCGGCTTAGATGAGAAGTATCATGCTTATAATATAAATGCAGATGATGTAGCAACAGCTATTGCTCGGGCATTAAAGGCAAGTAAATTAGTATTTTTAACTGATATTGAAGGGGTTTTGGAAGATCCTAGTGATCCTAATACTTTAATTTCTAAAATTAATACAAATTCAGCTAAACAATTATTTGAATCTGGAGTAATTCAAGGAGGAATGATTCCTAAATTAAAAAATTGTATTGATGCTGTACAAGATGATGTAAAAAAAGTTCATATTTTAGATGGACGAATGGAACATAGTTTATTAATTGAAATATTTACTACTAGTGGAGTAGGAACAGAAATTAAGAAGTAATCTGTATAGATTGCTTTTTTTTATGAATGTAATATTGATATATAATATAGTAATTTTAGACTTTACATTGTGATATGTTAAAGAGGAGAAGTTGGTTATAAGCAACAAAGAGGTAATTATTCACTCTTTTTATGGAAGTATTAGCAATCAATTAATCTTTGATACTATACTAAGATACCTTTGAAAAGTCTTAAATATTTTCTAAAAACATATTGACTTTGAGTTAACTCAAAGTTATATAATCATATCAGATAAGAAAGGAGGTAGGAAAATCATGGGTTTAACAATTAAAGAAGTAAGTGAAAAATTCAATATTCCATCTGAAACATTAAGGTATTATGAAAGAGTTGGTGTCATTCCTCCAGTGACTAGAACAGCAAGTGGGATTAGAAATTATCAAGAAGAGGATCTTGCTTGGGTAGAAAATGCTAAATGTTTTAGAGCAGCTGGACTTTCGATAGAGGCTTTAATTGAATACTTAAAATTATATAGTGAGGGTAACTCTACTTTTCAAGCACGACTTGATTTATTAAATGAACAGAGAGCTATATTATTAGCTCAGCAAAAACAATTAGTAGAGACTCTTGATAGATTGGACTATAAGATTTCAAAATATGAATCCGCAGTAAGAACTGGGAAGTTAACTTGGGATTAATAAAATGGAGGTTAAATATATGGCAATAAAACAAACAGCAGGCAGGGATATTTTAGGTGAATTTGCGCCAAAATTTGCTGAATTAAATGATGATGTATTGTTCAAAGAAGTATGGTCAAGAGATGATAAGCTTTCTCTTCGTGATCGTTCATTGGTAACCATTGTTGTTTTAATGTCTATGGGACTTACAGATTCTTCTTTCCAATATCATTTAATGTCTGCAAAGGAAAATGGTATTACGAAAACAGAAATTGCAGAAATTTTAACACATGCTGCATTTTATGCTGGGTGGCCAAAAGCATGGGCGGCTTTTAAAATGGCAAAGGAAGTTTGGGTAGAAGATTTAACAGATATGAATGCAAAGACAGAACATGAACATAGTATGATATTTCCAATTGGAGAACCTAATGATGATTTTGCAAAATATTTTAAAGGTCAAAGTTATCTTGCTCCTCTTTCAACATCGCAGGTTGGTATTTATAATGTGACTTTTGAACCTAAATGTCGTAACAATTGGCATATTCATCATGCTACTAAAGGTGGTGGACAGATCTTGATTTGTGTATCAGGTCAAGGTTACTATCAAGAGTGGGGGAAGAAAGCTGTTTTATTAACAGAAGGAGATGTTATTAATATTCCAGCTGGTGTTAAACATTGGCATGGTGCTGTATCAGATAGCTGGTTTTCACATATTGCAGTTGAAGTGCCAGGTAAAAACTGTTCAAATGAGTGGTTGGAAGAAGTAAGTGATGAAGAATATAATAAACTTAGATGAAGGAGCGTTAATACTATGAGTAAGAAATTAGTAGCATATTTTAGTGCAAGTGGTGTGACAGTTAGACTTGCAAAAACATTGGCTTTGGCAGTTAGTGGTGATTTGCATGAAATTATACCAACTCAGCTATATACATCAGCAGATCTTGATTGGACAAATAAGAAAAGTCGTTCTAGCATTGAGATGAGTAATAAAAATTTTAGACCTGCTATTGTGAATAAAGTTGAAAATATGGAGCAGTATGATGTTATTTATGTGGGCTTTCCTATTTGGTGGTATGTTGCTCCAACAATAATCAATACATTTTTAGAAAGCTATGATTTGTCAGATAAGACTGTTATTCCTTTTGCTACATCAGGTGGTAGTGGTATGGGGAATACAAACGTTGAACTTGCACCATCTTGTGTAGGTGCCATTTTGAAAGATGGTAAAAGATTTTTGGCAAGTGCAACACAAGATGAATTAATATCTTGGGCAAAAACAGTTGAATAAAAGAATATAAGTAAGAATTTATTCATTGTGGGATATAATATAGAGAAAATATAAAATGAATTTTTTGTAAAAAACTTACTTATTGAAAAAGTGTGGTGATTAAATTATTGAATACAGATTTAATTACGATATATAAATGATAAGTTTTGTAGTGTATAAGAGATAAGAAAATAATTATAAGTTATGGAGGTACAAATAATGAAAGATTTTATTTTTCATAATCCTGACAAAGTATATTTTGGGAAAAATCAGATTAAATATTTACCTGAAGAACTTTTAAAACTTGGTAAAAGAGTCTTATTTGTTTATGGTGGGGGTTCAATTAAAAAAAGTGGACTTTATGACACTATAAATGAATTACTTAAAACAAATGGGTTAGAGGTATTTGAGCTTGCTGGAGTTGAGCCAAATCCTCGTCATTCAACTGTAAACAAAGGAGCAGAAATCTGCAAAAAAGAAAACATTGATATTGTTTTAGCAGTAGGTGGAGGTTCTACGATTGATTGCTCAAAGGCTATTGCGGCAACAACATTAATTGAAAGTGGGGATGTTTGGGAATTAGTATCAAATAATGTATGGGTGACAAAAGCTTTACCAGTTGCTGTAGTTCTTACAAATGCTGCAACAGGCTCTGAAATGGATGCTTGGGCTGTAATTTCTAATATGAATACCAACGAAAAAATAGGTCTTGGTGGTAATGCACTTATTCCTAAAGTTGCCTTTGAAAATCCAGAACTTAGTTTTTCACTTTCTGCATATCAAACTTCTTGTGGTGCATTTGATATTTTCAATCACGTTTTAGATAACTATTACTTTGCAGGTGAGGCAACCTTTGATATGATTTTAGAATTTCAAGAGGCAGTTATGCGAGCTGTTGTAAAGTGGGCACCTATCGCAATGAAAGAGCCAGATAATTATGAAGCAAGAGCAAATCTTATGTGGGCTTCTTCTATGGCATTAAATACAGTTCTTGATGCAGGAACTGTTCATGATTGTGCCTGTCATGCAATGGAACATGAACTTTCTGCTTATTATGACATTACTCATGGTCATGGGTTAGCAATTATAACTCCTCGCTGGCTTGAATATATTTTAAATGAAAGAACAGCTCCTGCTATTTACCGTCTTGGTGTAATGGTGTTTGGTATAGAAGAAAGCCTCGATGAAATACTTGGAGCGAAGAAAACAATTAAAGCAATTTCAGATTTTTGTTTCAATACACTTGGATTAAAATCTAATCTTTCTGATTTAGGGATTGATGACAAGTATTTTAAGGAGATGGCTGAACATGCTTGTTTTGGAAGCATAATAACTGGACCTGAAAATCTTACTTCTTCTGATATAGAAGCTATTTATAAGATGTGTTTATAGTATTTTAGAGATTAGAAAAATTATCATTGATATTTTACTTGGATTAAATGAAATACTTTAAATAATGATAAAAACATTTTTATCTACACAAGGATATGAAATGACTAGATGCTGATAGGATGTTATATATTAGGTGTATTTAAAAGAAAATGACTAGCAATCTAAAAATTGCTAGTCATTTTAAACATAGTATGAAATATGTATGTTAGCTAAATCATGAATAATTTTATTGGTTAAATGTAATTTCAATCATAATTTATTTTAAATTTCCCTTTTTTAGAGTAATTATATTAATTTGATTAGGACAAAATAGCTTATACTCAAATCCTTCTTCTGTTGATAAACCATTAGATATAACTAACTGGCTTTTATTTTTACTATGATAGCCATGAACATATCTACTACCATTGTTTTTTTTCAATAATCCTCCAATTCCAGGTAAGTATATATATCCTCCCATTGTATGTCCAGATAATTGTAAAGGAATATTACTTTTAGAAGTAGCAGTAAAATAATCTGGTTCATGAACAACCACTAGTTTATAAAAATCTTGATTATTTTCATTAATTAAACCAGAAATATCTCCAGTTCCTTCTAAACCAAATAGGGCGATAGCTGCATTGTTAAAATAAATAGGTCGATATTCATTATGAAGTACTTCAAATCCACCCTCGTTTAAAATATTAGTGACATCATTTAATGAAGCTAGATCTTTTTCACCTAAAACAGCAAATTTTCCATAACTTGATTTTATATTTGATAATATTTTAATTACCTTTTCATTATCAAAAGGGGTATTTGAATATAAATCACCACCAAAGATAACCATATCTACATGTTGTTTATTTAATGATGTAATAATTTTTTCTAGTCTTGTAATATCACTACTATTTTTAAGATTAATATCACTAATGAATCCTATTTCAAAGTTTTCAAATTCTTTAGGAAGGTTACTATTGTTAATAGTGGTTTTTTTTACAGTATAATTATTGGGAGCAATATAATGGCTATAATAATAACCAAATCCACCCCCAATAATTATAATTACTAATAAAAGAATTTTAATAGTTCTTAATTTTTTTCTCATAGTTTTTTGTTCATAATAACTGGAATAATCATTGGATTTCTTTTAGTTTTGCGATAAAAATATGAAGATAAAATATCACGGGTCGTATTTTTTATTTCTCCAAATGTAGTTTTACCTTGCAATAATTTTGATAAAGAATTTTCTACTAACCTTTCAGCTTCTCGAATCATATGAAAACTGTCTTTCATATAAACAAATCCACGAGAAATTATGACTGGATGAGTTAATAGTTTTCCTGCTCTTGAATCCATACTAATTAAGATTGATACCATTCCATCTTCTGATAGAATTTGGCGGTCACGAAGTACAGCAGTTGATAAACCGCTAATATCATTACCATCTACATAAATATCTTCAACATGGATTCTTGGTCCTAAACGAGCTGTGCCATTATTTAAAAGAATCGTATCTCCATTTGAAAGAACAAATGAATTTTCTGCTGGTACCCCTACTTCCTGTGAAAGAGCAGCATGAATTTTTAACATCCGATATTCACCATGAACTGGAAAGAAATATTTAGGTTTTGTAAGCAGCATCATTAGTTTTTGTTCTTCTTGTGAAGCGTGACCAGAAGTGTGTAGATTGTTAAAAGCAGTATTTGTAAGGACTTTAGCTCCTGCTCTAAATAATTTATTTACTACTACATTGACACTATAAGCATTACCTGGGATTGGATTTGATGAAAAGACTACTGTGTCACCAGGTTTTATTTTCACATATTTATGAGTTCCATTAGCAATTCGACTTAATGCAGCTAATGCCTCACCTTGAGATCCTGTACATAAAATTAAAATCTCGTTATCTGGTAATTTTTTTGCTTGATCGTTTTTAATAAAAAACTTATCAGGACACTTGATATAACCCATTGCTCTAGATACTTGGATATTATTTTCCATTGAACGACCATATACTAAAATCTTACGATTAAATTTAACAGCTGCTTCAACAATTTGTTGTACTCGATGGACGTTAGAAGCGAACGTTGCTACAATTAAACGTCCTTCAGTTTTTCTAAACTCTTCTTGTACACTATTAGCTACTTTCTTTTCACTAATTGAAAAAGTTGGGACTTCAGAGTTGGTAGAATCACTCATTAATAAAGTTACACCAGTTTCTCCTAAAAATGACATTTTTTGATAATCAGCGGCATCACCTACAGGTGATAAATCGAATTTAAAATCACCAGTTTCTACGATTCTACCATTAGGGCTATTGATAATTATCCCCATTGATTCTGGAATAGAGTGATTTGTTTTGAAAAATCCAATATTAAAATATTTCGTTTTAATTTGATATTCATCATTTATTTGAATTATCTTAGTAACATTAGTTAATCTTTTTTCATCAAGTTTTCTTTTAATCATTGCACTAGCAAGTGGGGTTGCATAGATAAATGGTATTTTAACGATTTGTAATAAAAATGGGATTCCACCAATATGATCTTCATGACCATGAGTAATCATTAATCCACGAATTTTCTTTTCATTTCTTTTTAAATAAGAATAATCTGGTATTACATAATCAATTCCTGGAAGACCTTCTTCAGCAAATTTAACTCCAGCATCAATAATAAATAATTCATTATCATGTTCGATACAATACATATTTTTTCCAACTTCATTAAGTCCTCCTAAAGCAAAAACTTTTGTATCGATATTATTACGATTTATTGTTTTTTTAGTTACAGAATTTTTAGATCTATTATAATTTCTTTGATTAGTTCTGCCAGTTTTTCTATTATTTGTATTTGGCTTTTCTTGCATAACTTCCTCCTTATTTTAGTTTGTCTCTTTTTAAGTATTATAACACATAAAAAGGCAAGAAACGAAGTTTCTTGCCTAGATAATTTTTTTACATGCTGCAATTGCAAGGGCATGTGGTCCAATATGACATGAAACACTTAACGATAATGGATCACAGATAATTGTTAAATCTGGATACATCATCTCTAATTCTTTTTTTAATTCTAATGCTGGTTGTTCATCATATGTATAAGCAATACAGATACGAACATTTTTTCCTTTTTCTTTAGGATCAAGACGTTCATCAATATCTTTTTTTATTGCTTCGATCATAATTTTTGTTGCTTTTGACATTGTTCTTGATTTACTAAAAGTATCAAGCTTTTCACCTTGAATCTGTAAAATCGGTTTAATTTTCATCATTCCGCCTAATATTGCTACAGCAGGAGTAATTCTTCCACCTTTACGAAGATACTCTAACGTATTAACAGTAATATAGATAGAGGCATTTAATTTATTTACTTCAAGAATCTCTTTGATTTCTTTAGCTGATTTTCCTTCTTTAATAAATTCAATAGCATCATAAACATCACACTTTTGAGTGACAGATACTCTTTGTGAATCAACAACTTGTACTCTTCCATTATATTCACTAGCTAACATTAATGCAGTTTGACAAGAACCGCTCAAACCACTAGACATAGGAATATGAACAATTTCATCATAGTCTTTCAATACTTCCTCCCACAGTTTACTAACATCACCAACTACTGGTTGGCTTGTGAATACTTCAGCACCACTCATCAGTTTATCAAAAAAATCACTTTGTGTTAAATTGATATCTTCATAGAAGGTCTGACCATCAATAGTAAAAGGCATTGGCAGTACATAAATACCTAATTTTTTACCCTCATCTTGTCTAATTCCAGAATTACTATCAGTGACAACCGCTACTTTACTCATAAAAAAACCTCCTATCTCTAAAACATATTTTACTTAAAATAATAAAAATTGCAAACTATTTAAGTATTATTAGTGAAATATTTACATATACATATAATCAAACAATCAACTGTATTATATCTTGTAATACAGTTTAGTATTTGGTATACTACTAAGTGTAGAGATGATTTTAGAAAGGAGACAGTATGAAAATAGATATTAACAATTCCACACCAATTTATGAGCAAATTTATAAACAGCTGTTGGAATATATAACTACAGGATTAATGCAGGCTAATGATAAATTACCTTCAGTTAGGGAATTATCTTCATCAATTCATATTAATCCTAATACTGTAGTAAAAGCTTATCGGCTTTTAGAAGAACAAGGTTTTATATATTCTTTACCAGGGAAAGGAAGTTTTGTTAGTTCAAAACAAAATGTTCAAACAAAATTATTTCTGCAGCAAATTAATGAACTGAGTTTGGAAATAGTAAATAAAAGTAAATATATTGGTATGGATTTTGAGGAATTATGCCAGTTATTAAAGCAAACATGGGAGGATAAATAATGTTAAAAGTAAAAGAACTTTCAAAAAAAATTGATAACAATCAAATTTTAGACAACATTAATTTAAATATACCTAAAGGATCGATTTATGGAATAATTGGTGAAAATGGAGCAGGTAAAACGACTTTGATTCGTCATTTAGTAGGAGCATATCAGGGAGATCAGGGATTTGTAGAATTGGAAGGTATGAGAGTTTATGAAAATCCTGAAGCTAAAGCAAAATTAGTTTATATTCCTGATGAATTTTTTGATACATTTGGTCAAAATATTAAAGATATTAAAGAGTTATATCAAGGTATTTATCCAACTTTTGATGAAGAACGGTATATAAAGTTAATGAAATTATTTAATTATAATAGTATAGAAAAGTTTAATAAATTTTCTAAGGGAATGAAAAAACAAGTAATGTTTATTTTGGCACTTTCAATTATGCCAGAGTATCTAATAATGGATGAACCTTTTGATGGTTTAGATCCACATATTCGAAAAATTATTTGGGATATTTTAATTCAGGATGTAAGTGAACGTCAGATGACTATTTTTATTTCAAGTCATCATTTAAACGAGTTAGATAGTATGTGTGATCATATTGCATTAATTAATAATGGGAAAATTGTTTTTGAAGAGTCATTAGATCATTTAAAAGAGGGATATCATAAATTACAGATTGTTTTAGAATCAGGTGATGAAATGTATGCATTGGAAAAAGAATTAAATGTTTTAGCTCATCAAATGATGGGGCGAGTTCATACTTTAGTTGTTAAAGGAAATATTGAGGAAATAGATGCTACAGTGTTAAAATACAGCCCAATTATTAATGAGACATTGTCATTATCATTAGAAGAAATATTCTTATTTACATTGGGGGGGAAGTATGATGAACTCAAGGAAGTCATGGGTTAATAAACCGTTATTAAGAAATGTTATTAAGAATAATCTTTTTCCAGCTAAAATTTCTTTAATTGTTTTTTTTGGTTTTTTCGCTTTAGCTTTAATATCGGCTGATGGAACAGGAATAGGACAGTTATGTATTGGACTTTTTGGTATTAGTGCTGTAGTTTTAACAACTGTTTATCCATGTCTTATTCAAAGTTATTTAATTAATAAAACTAAATCATCAATGATGAAAACAATTCCTTTACAAAGCAGATGTGTTTGGTTTACGAATTATCTAGCTGGTTATTTAATTGTTTTAATAACTTTGTTGATTGAAGGGATTGGGATTATTTTTATTGATATTGCAAGATCGTATAACCTAGTATTTTCTGGGAATATATTATTTCGTTTTATTTTAATGATATTTATGTTGTTATTTATTTACTATACAATTACTTTTTTAGTTTCAAGTATGGCAGGAAATCGTTTAGGACAAATTATTTTTAGTATTGTAGTTTATACTTTACCAGTTGTTTTATTAGGGAGTCTTTTCATATTCAATAATTATTTAGTCCCAGGAACAATTAATCAATTTGAAACTTATTATATATATGTAGTATTTCCACTTGCAGCAGGATTAGAATTTATTAGTACAGGTAATCTGGTAGTTATAATTCATTGTTTTATTGCTTTAGTATTATTGGAATTAAGTTATTATGTATATAAAAATCGTGATGATGAGCATATAGATGAACCACTTGTATTTAATAAAATTGGAATTGTATTAAAATCAGGAATAGTATTGATTGTAACGATTACAATATTTTATTTGGTTTTATTGTTTAGTTATATTGATATTACATTTGGTATAAAGGGAATGTTAATATTGTTAATGGTATATTTGATAATTGGTATTATTATTGCAATTTTTGTTGAAATGATTTTTAAGAGTCAATATATATATCGAAAGCTTTTAATATATATACCAATATTATTAATATTCTTTGGAATTAACTATTTTATTGCGAATAGTCAATATTATAAAACATTAGATGAGGTTATTAGAAAGCCAAGTGTTGCTGGTGAACTTAATATTTCTAATTTTGAAAACGATGGTTCATTATCAATAAATATTGAACATGATCAATTGTTAAATTTGATTGAATATTTAAATAAAAATCGTGATAAAATTCACTATCAACAAATTATGAATAATAACGCTAATGTATATTTTAATTTATATAATATAGATAATCGTGGTAATTATAATGATACACTTTTACAGTATCGGTTTGATAAACAGCTTTTTATTGATTATTTTAAAAATCAGGAAAAATCTTATTTAAATAGTGATAATTTTGAAAATGAAAGTTATTTAACGGGTTATTATGATGGAATTGAAATTTGTTTGAATTCAAATGAAACTAAACAGCTTTATCAAATGAGTAAGGATCAAAATATTGTTGCTGAAGACTTTTTTAATGGGGATATGTTGGAGTTATCTGGAAGTAGTGGTAAAAAATATAATTTAAAGGGAAATGAGAGAATTTATGAATTTTTAAAGGATGAAAAGATAATTGGACATACTAAGTTTCTTGAACAGTGTAAAAAATTTATTTATGATGATACATTATTAACTGATGAAAATAGTAAAATATTTGAATTTATAAAAGAACAATTAAATATTGAAACATTTACTTTATATAACAATGAAATTGAATTAATTGAATTTGATGATATTTATGCTACTTTTTCAATGAATATAACAGCAGTAGGTGAAATTCAAAATTATGATATAAGTTTGATGATTAAACTAGAAAATGAAAATGAAAAAATTATAATTAGTTCAATTAATCGAAAGGCAGGTGAATAACAATGTTAAGTTTATTTAAAAATGATTTGAAACAATTAAAGAATTATGTTGTTATTTACACAGGCTGTTTAATTTTAAATTTTATTATTAATGTTTTATCTTATAGTGATGAATTGCCAATACTTACATTTTATTTTATTGCATTTATATTTAGTTTGATATTACCACTTATTAATTTAAAATATTTATTTAATGCTACTAGACAGACCCATTTTAACTCTTTGCCATTTTCGCATATTCAAAGTTTTATAGTTCATTATCTAAGCGGGATAATTTGTCTAATTATACCAGCACTATTATATTGTCTTTTAAGTCAAGGAATAGTCTTAAAAAATAGTTATGCTCTTATTTTAATGATATTTATGTATTATACATTAGCAAATCTGACTGCTTATTTAACAACTTCATTTTTTATGAATATTGTTTTACAAATTGTTATTATCTTAGCTCCATTAATGCTTTATTATAGCTTATTTGCAGTATATTCAACATTTATTAAAGGGATTATTTCTAATGGACTTTCTTTAGAAATAGTTAGTTATTTAGTACCAGTAATAAGATTGATGATTGCTAGTAATGTTGGTTTAGAGTGGAATTTTTGTTTGATTTATATAGGTTATATAATTTTAAGTTTGGTTTTAAGTTTATATGTATGTAAAACTCGTAACTGCAGTAATAATTATCATGGTTTTACTAATAAAAGCATGTCGCAGATTATTAGTATTATCATTATTATTAGTGGTTCATGGATGCTTACATCTGTTTTAGGGGTGACAACAGAATTAATTAGAACATTTATCATTATAAATATTATTGCAACTGTTATTGTAACTTTTATCATACAATTTATTCAGTATAAAAGAATTAGATATTTATTATGCCTTGTTCAGTCAACATTAATTATTATTGGGACAGTAGTTATATTTATCTTTTCCAAAGGTTATTTAGAAAATTATATTCCTAGTCAAATAGCTTATGCATCAATTGAAAATTGGATTAATGATGTTGAATCAAATATAAAGATTAAAGATGGTGAGGCTATTAATAAAATAGTTTCTATCCATAAACAATTAATCAATTCAAACCAGTCAGGGAGAGCCAAAAGAATTGATATTACTTATTATCGTACTAATGGAAGTAAGGTAAAGCGAGGATATTATGTTAATGATGATGAATTCAGAAAAGTAGTTGAAAAAATTGATAGTAATTTGATTAAAAGCTGGCATGGTGAATATTATGAGTTGTTGAAACAACTTGATAAAGCTGAAAATATTGACTTTTTGTTTGATGAAGGAAATTATTTTGAATTAGAAGGAAAAGAAGATGTACAGTTTTTTAAGGATGTTTTACAACGTAAATTAAAAGATTTTGAAAATAATCCTAGTTTACTCCAAAATATTGATTATCAAGATAGTTGGAGTTGCAATATTCATTATAAACATTTTAGTAACCAGTTTAATTGTAATTTAAATGACCCTTTAGCCCTTGCAATAGAAGATTTTTATAAAATAAATGCAAATTAGTTGTAATTATTTTAATATCAGGCATAATGTTAGATGAGGTGAGAATAATGAAAATATTAAATAGTAATGAATTTGATGATGTTATTGCAAATGGAATCGTATTAGTTGATTTTTATGCGGATTGGTGTGGGCCATGTAAAATGTTAGCTCCAGTTTTAGAAGGAATATCTGAAAAAATGACACAGGTAGAATTTTATAAAATAAATGTTGATACTTCATCAGATATCGCCAGTCGTTATGGAGTGCAGGCAATTCCTAATTTAATTATTTTTAAAGATGGAAAAGCGGTTGATCAAATTACAGGTTTTGTACCAGAAAATGAAATTGTAAATAGATTAGAAAGCTTACTTTAAACCATGGATCTTCCATGGTTTTATTTAATTGTTTATATGTCGATTTATATGATATAATGGAGTTAAAAGGAGGTGCCATATGATTAAAAAACCCCTTAAATTAACTAAGAATGCATTAATGCTTATTGGTGTGATCATCTTAATTTTAATAGTTTTTATAGTTTTGAAATTTGGAACAGGAGATATTAAAAAAGAACCTGAAGATGTAAATAAAGAAACTTTAAGTTCATTAGTTCTTGAAAATCAGGTTTTAAAGGTTGAATTATTAGATTTTATTTCATCAAAAAACTATGACGAAAAATATCAGGAAGTTTCAATGCATATTAAAGAAAAAGAGGAAATACGAGGGTATAAGATTGCTGGTGATCAGGAATTTAATAAAGTGATGCAGTTATTACCTCCTGGTAAACAATCACCATTATTAAATAATAGTAGTGAAATGCCAACGCATGAAGCATATATATTAGTTTTAATTGGTGATATAGCACAATACAAGAACTCTCAAGGAGAAGATGTTTATCGAATTATTAATGCTCGACTAAATTATTATAAACAGTCATTATTATTAGAAAATGATTATGATAGTGTTTATATCGCTTCGATTGATGGTAAAAAAGAAAAAATGGTTAAAATAGAAGAATATAAACAAGTGTTATCTAATCCAGATGAATATATGTTAATGTTACAGTGGTAGTACAAGACCCTAGCAAATGCTAGGGTCTATTCATTATATTTTTAAACCATCAACAAAGGCTAGATCAATACCGAATAAAATTCCAGTATTAGGATTATTAATACCCCCTAATGTTTCATCAATAATTTTTCTAGCATTTAATACATCATCTTTTTTTAGAATGAAAAATAGTGTTTTACTTGCTTCGCGAGGGTCTTCTAGAAAGATTCGTAAAGATTCAATAATAAAGTTATCGTTATTTCTCAAAGTATTGATCATTCCCTTACTATCAATAATTGTTCCTCCAGTAATACCATTATTTTGCAAAGCTATTAATAAATCATCTAGTTTTTCAATTTTGTGTAAAACTAAAAATAGTGCCTGCATAAAATTCCTCCTTTTATTTATTATAAACTAAATTATAATTCTTTGCATTAGGAAAGGTTTGGTTTATAATAAACCTATAATTAAAGGGGGTAAGAGAATGAACTTTAAATTTTCAAAACGAATCAGTGGTGTTAAAGCATCTGCAATTAGAGAGATTCTAAAAATGATGAATGATCCAGAAATTATTAGCTTTGGTGGGGGGAATCCAGCTAGTGAGACATTTCCAATAACAAAATTAAAAGAGATTAGTGATGATATTTTTAGTAATCAAGCTAATACAATTTTAGAATATGGCATTACTGAAGGGGATATTGATTTTAAAAAGGCGGCACTTAAATTTTTATCACGCCATGAAACTGTTTTAAAAGATTATGATGAAGTGATGGTAACTTCTGGTTCCCAACAAATCATGGATTTTATGAGTAAATGTCTATGTGATGAAGGGGATATTGTAATATGTGAAAATCCAAGTTTTTTAGGAGCTTTAAATGCTTTTAAAAGTAATGGAGCTAAATTGGTTGGAATTGATATGGAGGATGATGGTATTGATTTAGTCAAACTTGAAGAGGCTTTGCAGATGCCTCAGAAACCTAAATTTATTTATCTAATTCCTAATTTTCAAAATCCTACAGGAATTACTACATCTTTGAAAAAGCGTCAAGCAATTTATGCTTTAGCAAAAAAATATCAAGTAATGATTCTTGAAGATAATCCTTATGGTGATTTAAGATTTAGAAATGATCCAATTCCTTCAATTAAATCATTAGATGATGAAGGGTTAGTAGTATATGCTGCTAGTTTATCTAAAATTATTGCACCAGGTATGAGGGTGGCAATTATGATTGGACATCGTGATTTATTAGCTAAATGTACTGTTGCTAAACAAACGAATGATGTTCATACTAATGCTTGGGCTCAAAGGGTTATGGCACGTTTTTTAAATGAGGTTGATATGGATGAGCATTTAAATAAATTACAAGCAGTATATAGTAGAAAATGTAATTTGATGTTAAAAGAAATGGATAGACATTTTAGTAAAGATTGTAAGTGGACTATTCCTGATGGAGGGATGTTTATTTGGGTAACTTTACCTGAAAGACTTAATATGCCAAGTTTTGTTAAAAAGGCAATTGAACATAAGGTTGCAGTTGTACCAGGAAATGCTTTTTATGATGATGATAATAAACATTGTCAATCATTTAGAATGAATTTTTCTATGCCATCAGATGAACAAATTATTAAAGGGGTAGCTATTTTAGGGGCGTTGATTAATGATTAAAAATATTGTTTTTGATATGGGAAATGTAATTTTAAGGTGGAATCCTGAATATATTGCTAGCAGGTTGAGTAATAATTTGGATGAACAGAAAATAATTATTAAAGAACTTTTTAATAGTGAACAATGGCAGATGTTAGACCAGGGAACAATAAGTCTTGATGAAGCTTTACAGCAAATATATTCAATAACAGATGGACAATATCATGATTTGTTGAAATATTCATTATATCATTGGTATGATTATTTAGAAGTATTTGATGATATGGTTCCTTTGGTTAAAGAATTAAAGCAACAAGGTTATAAGATATATTTATTATCAAATTGTGGGTTACAAATCAAAGATTATTTTCATAAAGTAACAGCTTTTAAATATTTTGATGATTTTTATGTTTCTGCATACAATCATTTATTAAAACCAGATTTACAGATTTATAAACATTTTCTAACAAAATTTAATTTAAAGGCAAAAGAGTGTATCTTTATTGATGATATTTTAGTTAATGTAGAAGGTGCTAATAAGGTTGGGATGAAAGGATATTTATATGATGGAGATATTAATCATTTAAAATCTTTTCTTAAAAAAAGTTTATAATGATAAATTATTAATAATTCTTAAAAATACTGTACTTATAGTTGTTTAGGTTGACAATTAAAGGTAAAATGCTAGAATGCATATTGTAAGTAATTATGGAGAATTGGGAAAAATTAAAAAAGATAAGAGGGAATTATGGACAATATGAGTAATGGAGAGGCAGTGCTGGACTGTGATAAAAACAAAAAATTAAAGAAAAAGCGAAAAATTCGTAAAGAGTTTATTATTATTATCGTCTTACTAATTGGAATTGTTGCGATATATTTGGTAGGCAGCTTTTATTTTAATAAAAAATTTTTAAATAGTACTTATATTAATGATGTAAATGTAGGTGGTTTGACTTTAAATGAGGCAAATGAAATGCTTTCTAAAACAGTTGATGATCATATGTTGGAATTAAAGTTTAATGATGGAACATCAGAATTTGTATCAGGTAAAGATTTAGGTATTAAATATAATACAGATAATGATATTGCTCAGGTTTTAAAAAAACAAAATTCTTTTGCCTGGATACAAGCATTTTTTATCAAAAACGATAATACAATTAATAACTTAGCATTACTTGATGAAACAACTTTAAAAAATAAAGTATTATCATTAAATCATCTTCAAGAAGAAGTTCAAATACCTCCAGAAGATGCTAAAGTGGAATACATTAACAATGAATTTATTATTCAAAATGAAGTTGAAGGTTCAACTATAGACCAAGATAAGATGCTAGAGGCGATTAAATTAGCTTTTAGTGAGGGGAAAACAAGTGTAGATTTACAAGCTCAGAAATGCTATTTAGAACCATCTTTAAAGACTGAGGATGCTAAAGTTCAACAATTATTCGAAGCAGCTAAACAGTATGCTTCTGCTGTTATAACGTATAAAACAAAATCAGGGGATGTAATTTTGGATGGAAATACGTTATTAAGCTGGCTTTCTGTTGATGAAAGTGGTAAATATTATCGTGATGATGATGTTTTCAAAGAAAAAGCTACAGAATTTGTTAGTTCATTGGCTAAAAAGATAAATAGTATAGGTGGAACAAGAACTTTTGTTGGAGCTAATAATAGAACTATTACTGTAAGCGGTGGTAATTATGGTATACGTTTACAAAATTCAAAAGAAGTAAATGGTTTATTAGAAGATATATATGCAAATAAAGTAGGTGTACGAACACCTGTAACTACAGGAAAAGAAGCTTCTACTGATAATGGTGGACTGGGTAATACATTTGTTGAAGTTGATTTAAAAGGTCAGCATATGTGGTATCATAAAGATGGTCAAATTATTTTAGAATCTGATTTTGTTTCTGGGACATATAATGATCCTGAAAGAAGAACTCCAGCTGGAGCTTATTATCTTTATAATAAAGAGCGTAATCGTGTTTTAAGGGGAACAAAATTACCAGATGGTACCTGGCCTTATGAAACACCTGTATCATATTGGTTACCTTTTAATAAAGGAATTGGATTGCATGATTCATCTTCTTGGCGTAGTAAGTGGGGAGGAACGATTTATATGAATAATGGTTCTCATGGATGTATTAATCTACCTACTAATATCGCGGCTCAATTATATAATAATATTGAAATTAATTGTCCAGTAGTTTGTTATTATTAATTTTAATATGAATGTAATGTCCTATTTTCGATTATAATAAAATATTTTTGTTAATCTTTTAGTGAATAGTCGGGAATTGTATGGTATAATTATAAAGTGACATTGACATTGTTATGGTATTTTGTTAGTATTTGCGTGTATTGTTGGATGTCTGTTTTTGTGGATTATTGTATAACTAATTGTGCTGTAAATAAGTTGATTATGGAGGAGGATTGTGTGATGAATAAAAAGAGAAATATAATGGATATAATCAATAAAACAATCTTTGTAGAAGAAGAGGTCGAAGAAGAAGTAGTTGAAAAAAAGGATAAAAAATCAGCTGAAAAGAAAACCGAACCAAAAAAAGTTGAGTCAAGACCTGAAAAAGTAGTAGAAAATAAAAACCATAAAGCTCCAAAAGTGGAACCTGTTTATTCTAAACCTCAAAAGGTAGAACCTGAATATGCTGCTTCAGTTATTTCTTATGGGACAAAAATTACTGGTGATATTGTTTGTAAGGCTGATTTACAAGTTGAAGGTATAATTGAAGGTAATATTAATTGTGATAAGGCTGTAACTATTAAAGGTAAAGTTAAGGGAAATATTAAAGCTGATGCATTAACTACAATTGATGCTACAATAGTTGGAAATGTGAATTGTAATGGAATTGTTAATATTTTAGGTAAAACAAATTTACAAGGTGATGTTAATAGTAGTGATGTAGTTTTAGAGGGTGAAATTAAAGGTAATATTATTGCTGAAAATAGAGTATCGTTAAAAGGAACATCTATTTTAGATGGAAATACAACTTCTGCTAAAATCATGGTTGAAGAAGGTTCAACAATTATTGGTAGTATTCAAACTGTTTCAAATAAAAAGCCTAAAAACTAAGCATAGCTTAGTTTTTTGTTATAATTTATTGTGTAATGATTTTAGCTTAAATATATAAAATGGATTGGATTAAAAAAATAGTTTTGCTATAAAAGGTAAAGGTGAAGATGGAATTGTTAGATATTATAATTTGCTAATTTGTAAATAAATTATATATATTTGGAAGATACTTCTTTGTTTCATAAAAACATTACCAAAATAAATTTAGGTTTGTTGAATTTGTTATAAGAGCATAATTATAATTTTTAAAGGAGAGAGTATGAATCGTAATGATTATTTATTGTTTCAAAATAAAATATTAAAAGAGATTAAGGAATTAGAGAGTAGATCATTAAAAATATCAATTTTTAGATTTGTTGCTGGAATTTTGATATTGATATTTTTATTGAGTGGTTATTTTTTGAAATTAGAATATTTATATATTTTTATGATCATAACAATAATGACTTTTATTTTATTAGTTTTTAAGCATATAAAGATAAGTGATAATCTTACTTATTTAAAAGCAAAATTAATAGTAATTGAAAATTATTTGGCTCGTTTTGATAATAAATGGAAAGAATTTGAAGAAACTGGACTTGATTATATTGATCAAATAACAGGAGTAATGAAGGATCTTGATATAGTTGGTAATAATTCATTATTTCAATATTTAAATACAGCTATTACTTTAAGAGGAAAGAAAAGATTATTAACTAAGCTAACAAGAAGTGAATTTGATCATAATTTACTTATTCAAGAGCAAGAAGCAATAAAAGAATTAGGAGATAAAGATGATTTTGTTATTGATATTGAAACATATGGGAAAATGTTAATAAAACCAAAAATGATTGAGAAGGTCATTGAGGAATTTATTATTAATATAAGTGCTAAACAAAAATGGAAAAGATGGAGAATGGTTAGATATATTATTCCATTTTTAACTATTATAGCTCTAATAATATTTTTGTTTGATTATATATTTAAATTAGCTGTAATTCTTCTTCCAGTATTAGTATTTGGACAATGGATTGTCGCAGTTATAAATTTAAGTAAGAATAGTGATTTGTTTAAACAAATTGCTCAATTATCGAAATGTTTAACGAGTTACCAAAATATTTGTGAATTAATAGAAAAAACAACTTTTACATCAACACATATGAATAATCTAAAAAGTAGCTTATCTGAATCTAGCCAGGCTTTTAGTGAATTAAAAGCAATTAGTTCTTCTGTTAAACAGCGTAATAATTTATTAGCGGCATTGTTATTAAATGGGATTTTGTTGTGGGATGTCAATTGCCGTGAACGTTTTGATATATGGATTGATAAATATGGAAAGAAAATGAGTAGCTGGTTAGATAGTATTGCTGAATTGGAAAGTCTGATCAGTTTACAAGTACTAATACAAACTAAATCTTCTATAACATTTGCTACATTTACAAATGATTTATGTTTAGAATTTAGTCAGGCATATCATCCTTTAATTAATGATAAACAAGTTGTTTCTAACTCATTTGCAATGGATAAGCAGGTTTGTGTTATTACTGGATCAAATATGTCAGGAAAAACAACTTTTTTAAGAACAATTGGTATAAATTTAGTTTTAGCTTATGCGGGTGGTCCTGTTTTGGCTGATTCGTTTAAATGTTCACTAATGAAAATATATACTTCAATGCGTTTGGAGGATGATATTAGTGGGATATCTACATTTTATGCTGAGTTATTAAGAATAAAGGAAATTGTTGAAGCAAACCATCGAGGTGAAAGAATGATTGCGTTAATAGATGAAATTTTTAAGGGGACTAACTCTAAGGATCGTATCTATGGGGCTACTGAAACTGTTAAGCAATTAGCAACACCTAATATTTTTACTTTTATTACAACTCATGATTTTGAGTTATGTGAATTAGAACATCAAGTACCATGTACAAATTATCATTTTAGTGAATATTATGAAAATAATAAAATTAAATTTGATTATTTAATTAAGCAAGGTCGTTGTAAAACAACTAATGCAAAATATTTATTAAAAATGGTAGGAATAGTAAAGGACTATAATGACTAACAATATTTTAACTATTGAAAGGGTATTAGCCCTTTTTATGTTGATAATATTATTTTTGGTTTCACATTGTTTTTCCATGATTCTGATTATCCTTTGTTTGTTAAAACAATTATATTATTATTCTACAATTTTTAATATGTTAAAAGAGTTTATTGATAGTATTACTAGTGTTTTAACTTGTACAAGCAAATTTGTTTTTATTTAATATTATTTTACATTTTGTTGGGGATTTTTAAAGATGATCTTTATTTTGTAATTATACTTCTATAAATATTATTATAGAAAAATTTTTTGAAAAAAGATGATTAAATAAGTTGTAATTTGTTTAATGTATATTTATAATGAAATCATTTATTAGTTATTGTTTTTGTATAATAATTTTTTATTTTTACGTAAAATTTAATGCAAAGTCGTGCAATAATAGTATAAATAAAGTAGAATACAAAAGATAAAAGTAGTATTTTTTATAGATTTTAAGAAAGGAGAAGTATGAGCTTGTATCTTTTTAAATATGAGTTTATTCATACAAAGTTGAAATGAAAATTGGATTTGATAATGATAAATATTTAACAATGCAATCTACCCATATTAAAGAACGAATTGCCCAGTTTGGTGACAAATTATATCTAGAATTTGGAGGAAAATTATTTGATGATTATCATGCTTCAAGAGTTTTACCAGGTTTTGCACCAGATAGTAAATTGCAAATGTTATTGCAGCTAAAGGATCAGGCAGAAGTTGTAATTGCTATTTCAGCAAGTGATATTGAACGTAATAAGGTTCGTGGTGATTTAGGAATTACTTATGATAATGATGTTTTACGTTTAATTGAGATATATCGTAGTAAAGGCTTATATGTTGGAAGTGTAGTTATTACTCAATATGATGGTCAAAAAGCAGCCGATATTTTTAAAAGTCGTTTGGAAAAACGAAATATTAATGTTTATTTGCATTATTTGATAGATGGTTATCCAACTAATACCAAAAAGATAATTAGTACTGAAGGATTTGGAAAAAATGATTATATTGAAACAACAAAACCATTAGTTGTTGTAACGGCTCCAGGACCAGGGAGTGGTAAAATGGCAACATGTCTTTCACAATTATATCATGAACATATTAGAGGGGTAAAAGCTGGATATGCTAAATTTGAAACTTTTCCTATTTGGAGTATTCCTTTAAATCATCCTGTTAATTTAGCGTATGAAGCTGCTACAGCGGATTTGAATGATGTTAATATGATCGATCCATTTCATTTAGAAAGCTATAATAAGGTTACTGTAAATTATAATCGAGATATTGAAATTTTTCCTGTTTTAAAAAATATGTTTGAGGAAATTTATGGTACCAGTCCATATAATTCACCAACAGATATGGGGGTAAATATGGCAGGTTTTTGTATCAGTGATGACGAAGTATGTAAAGAAGCAAGTTGTCAGGAAATTATTCGTCGCTACTATCATACTAGAAATCGTTATGTTAAAGAACAATGTTCTTTAGATGAATTTAATAAGCAGGAACTGGTTATGAATCAAGCTAAAGTTGTAGCCGAAGATCGTAAATGTGTTGCTGCTGCAAATAAAAAGGCATTAGAGGCAAAATGTTATGCTGGAGCTATTGAATTGGATGATGGAACGATTATTACAGGTAAAACTTCAGATTTTATGGGATCATGCTCAGCACTTGTAATTAACGCAATTAAATATTTAGCTAATATTCCAAATGATGTTCATTTAATTTCTCCAAGTGCTTTTGGTCCTATTCAGAATTTGAAAACTGAGTATCTTGGTAGTATAAATCCTCGTTTACATAGTGATGAAATTTTAATTGCTTTATCTTTAAGTGCTGTCAATAATGAGAGTGCTAAACTAGCATTACGACAATTACCAAAACTAAAAGGGACTCAAGCTCATGTTACTTCTTCAATTGGTCCAATGGATGCAAAAGTTTTTAGTAACTTAGGGATTCAAGTAACATACGACGCTAAAAAAATTTAATAATTAAAAGCACTTCATATTTTTGAAGTGCTTTTAAAACTGTGATAAAAGCAAGTACAAAATTTTACTGTTATAAAGATTGTAAGGTGAAAATGGAGAATATAATTCAAGAGATAAAAGATTTCAATTTTTAGCTTTTATTCAATTAAAAATAAAAATGGACTGGCAAGCACGAACAGTCCATTTTTCAGAAAGGAGGTGTATTACACCATACAAATGTATCACCTATTATTATGATAATCATTATTCTCAATTATTTCAACAAATATTATAATTTATGTATATTCATTAAATGAATTGTAATATAATAGGCATGTCGCAACCACTAGTTGCGAAAATGAAAACTAGAATGTCTAGAGCAACCAAACATTATTATGCATAATGTAGGTGATTTAGGGAGGAATAAAATTATGAATATAGAAATCGCAAATAGATTAGTTAAGTTACGTAAAGAAAAAAAGCTTTCTCAGGAAGCTTTGGCAAATGAATTAGGAATTAGTCGTCAAGCAGTTAGTAAATGGGAACGGGCCGAAGCTTCTCCTGATACAGATAATTTAATTTTGTTAGCTAAACTTTATGGGATATCACTGGATGATTTATTAAGGACTGATCAAGAAGAATTTGAAAGTGGTAATAATCAGACAGAAACAGAATATCAAAGTACTAAAGAGAAGAAAAAAGAAAGTGTCCATATTAGTTTAAAACATGGAATTCATGTTGTTGGTGAAGATGGTGAGGAAGTACATGTAGGATGGAATGGAATTCATGTTGAAGATCCTAATGAAAATTCAAGGGTCCATATTGATGGTTCTGGTGTTTTTATAGATGATAAAAAATATGATCATGATGAATGGCAAAAAATACGTAAAGAAAAAGGATGGGATCATTACTATGAAGATTATACTAAATTTCCTTTTGCCTTAATTATAATAATTGCTTATATTGGAATTGCATTATATACTAATGCTTGGCATCCATTATGGATATTTTTATTAATTATCCCAATTATTGAAGGGGCTATTGGTGCTGTTAAGCATCATAATATGAATAGGTTTCCATATCCATTATTAGCGATTCTTTATTTTTTATATGCAGGATTTTATCAAAATATATGGTCACCAACATGGTTGATTTTTTTGACAATACCATTATATTATTCACTTGTTAATTATTTTAGACATCGAAAAAAAATTAAATAGACAATTGAAGAATAACCAAGCAGTTTGCAACTGCTTTTTATTTTGGAAATTATGTAATATTAGAGTATGTTTATTGTGTTTGTTTTTGCTATATTTTTTACTTATGTGTTATAATTGAGTTAACCAATGGTAAAACCATTGTAAGTAGAAAGGAGGGGTCTTATGAACTTTTTATTTATATCACCGATGTTTCCTAAATCATATTGGCATTTTTGTGATCGAATGAAACATCATGGTGTAAATGTATTGGCAATCGGGGACATGCCTAATAGAGAAATAAGCGATGAATTAAAAAGATCAGTGACTGAATACTGTTATATTGATGATATGGAGAATTATGAAAATGTGTATCGATGTGTAGCATATCTGGCTAGTAAATATGGGAAGATTGATTGGTTAGAATCTAATAATGAATATTGGTTAGAGTTAGATGCTAAGTTAAGAACTGATTTTAATATTAATACAGGGATGAAAGAAGATATTATAAAGATTTTCAAGACTAAATCTGGGATGAAAGCTTATTATAAAAAAGCGGGTGTTAAAACTGCACGTTATCATTTGGTAGATACACTTGAAAATGGGAAGAAGTTTGTTGAGGAAGTAGGATATCCAGTAGTAGTTAAGCCAGATAATGGCGTTGGGGCAGCTGCTACATATAAGTTAAATAATAATCAGGAATTAGAGGATTTTTATAAAATTGAGCATATTACTCAATATATTATGGAAGAATTTGTTAATGGATTAATTATTTCTTATGATGGAATAGCTAATAGTCAACATGAGGTATTGTTTGAAACATCACATGTTTTTCCTAATTCAATAATGGATGTTGTAAATAAAAATAGTGATATGCACTATTATTCATTGAGAAAGATTCCTGATGAACTTGTTAAACTAGGAAGAAGTGTAGTAAAGCAGTTTCCAGTAAATGCAAGGTTCTTTCATTGTGAATTTTTCCAATTATTAGAAGATCGACCAGGACTAGGTAACAAGGGAGATTTTATTGGTTTGGAAGTTAATATGCGACCACCAGGAGGTTATTCACCTGATATGATGAATTGGGCTAATGACATTGATGTATATGATATCTATGGTGATATGGTTGTTTATGATCATAGTAATTATTATACTGATCGCCCATATCATTGTGTTTATTGTGGACGTCGTGATGGCAAAAATTATTATTATAATGATGATGCACTTGTGGCTATGTATGGAAATCATATTATGATGAATGAAAGAATGCCTGATATATTATCAGGGGCAATGGGGAATTATACATATACAGCTCGTTTTGAAACATTGGAAGAAGTAAATGAGTTTATTGAAAAGGTATTACAGGAGGCATAGTGATGAGAGTCGAATATTTTAAAGAATATAGTAATTGTTTGAATCGGGATATGGAGTTTAAGGTTTATGGTCACGCTGGAATGCCTTTATTAGTATTTCCAGCACAAGATGGTCGTTTTTATGATTTTGAAAATTTTGGAATGATAAATGTTATTGCTGATAAAATTGAATCAGGGCAAGTACAAGTGTTTTGTTTAGATAGTATTGATGGAGAATGCTGGTCAGATGAAGGTGGCGATAATTCACATCGTACTTATATGATGGAACAATGGTATTATTATGTTGTTGATGAGCTGGTACCTAGAATTTTTGATATTAATGGTACTGGAAGACTTATTTATACAACAGGATGCTCTATGGGAGCAACTCATGCAGCTAATTTTATGTTTAGAAGACCAGATCTTTTTCAAGGATGTATTTGTTTGAGTGGTTATTATGATAGTGATCTTTTCTTTGGTGATTATCATGATGAAATTCTTTATAATAATAGTCCGATTCAGTTTATAAATGGGATGTCTTATGATCATCCATATGTAGAAATGTATCGTTATCGTGATATTATTTTATGCTGTGGTCAAGGTGCTTGGGAAGATGAAATGATATATTCCACATCTAGAATGAAAGAGTTACTAGATTATAAAGATATTCCTGCGTGGATTGATTTTTGGGGAAATGATGTTAATCACGATTGGGACTGGTGGCAAATTCAGTTACCATACTTTTTAAATCATATTTTGTAAAGGGGGAAATTTTATGAATGTAGTATTTATTTCACCACACTTCCCATTATATTTTCATAATTTTTGTTCACGATTAAAAATTCGTGGTGTGAATGTTTTAGGAATTGGTGATGCAGATTATCATGAGATTAGTAAGGAAACAAAGGTAAGTTTAAGTGAGTATTATCGTGTTAATGATTTAGAGAATTATGATGAAGTTTATAAGGCTGTTGCGTATTTTATTAGTAAGTATGGAAGAATTGATTTTATTGAAAGTCAAAATGAGTATTGGTTAGAAACTGATGCTAAACTTAGAAGTGATTTTAATGTTGTTAGTGGAACTAAGTTTGAAGATCTGGCAGTAATGAAATATAAATCAAAGATGAAAGCTGTTTATGAAAGTGTTGGTTTAAATGTAGCTAGGTATTATCTAGTAGATAGTTTTGATCATGCTTTAGCTTTTATTGAAAAAGTTGGCTATCCAATTGTAGTAAAACCAGATAATGGAGTTGGAGCAACATCTACATATAAACTAAATAATCAGCAGGAATTAGAATATTTCTTTGCTACTAAAGATGATCGCATTTATATTATGGAAGAATATGTAAATGGTCATGTTGAGACATATGATGGTATTGCTGATTCTAATAAGAATGTTTTAATAGCTAATAGTACAATTATGTTGAATTCAATTATGGATAATGTAAATGATCACTGTGATACAGCTTTTCAAAATCGTTTTGTTAAAGGAACTGATATTGAAAAGGTTGGTCAAAAAGTAGTTAAGGCCTTTGATACTAGAAGTAGATTTTTTCACTTTGAATTCTTCAGATTAGATGCTGATAAAGATGGGTTAGGAAAAAAAGGAGATTTAGTAGGTCTTGAAGTAAATATGCGTGCACCTGGTGCTTATATGCCAGATATGATGAATTTTAGTTATGATAGTGATGTTTATACAGTCTGGGCTGATATGATAATTTATGATAAGTGTTTTTTGGATTTGAAACAGCAATACTTAGTAGCGTATATTGGACGTCGAGATAACTTTGATTATTTATATGATAATTCTCAATTAAGAGATCAGTTTGGTTTTGATATTGTTTTAGATGTTGATGTACCTGAAGCATTGAGTGCAGCAATGGGGAATCATGTTTTTATGGTTAGAAGTAATAATCAAGATCATCTTGATTATATGATTGATGAGTTCTTAAAAAGAAAAGATGGAAGTAGCTGGAGATAGTTTTAAAGGCAATTTTTTGGAGTTTTTAAATTTTTTTTAACACTTGTTGTGTTATTTTAAAAAAAACTCTTCCATTTTTCGTCAAATATGTTATGATAATAGTGGTTCGAATGACGAACCACTTTATCCCAAATGTGCTCTCGCACAAAACGAAGGGAGAGTATTATACTCTTCCCTCCCCACAAGTTAGAGCGACGGCTCTAACTTTTTATAGACGATGATAGACCGATCGATTTGATTGATCTGTGATTTTAAGTTCAAAGGGTCAATTAATATTTGGGAGATTATTAATGAAGCTAGAATTTATTAATTACTTATCAAATATGAATGAGCTTATATTATCAGTATAAGTGACCAAAATAAACTTGCTGGAACCAATAAAAAGGTGATCTTAATAGATCCCTTTTTATTTTACATAAAAAAGGAACTTGTTTAAAGCAATGTCATTAAGTTAAGATGGCAACATTCTTATCAGAAACAATACCAAATGAGTATTATCTTCTGGTTTTTAATTCGCTCAAGCTAAAAAAGTGTAGTATTGATTGAAATGCATCTATTTCGATTTTACTTCTAGCTTGCACAAATGCTGAAGCAGTAAGAGTTTTTAAAGAGAAATCATTGGGTTTGAGAAGTTCATCTTTTAAAGAACCAGTTTTTATACAAATGACATTTTTTACAGTCGTTTCGAAAGTAAATTTTCTATTGGGCGTGAAATCAGCAGCTGAATTTTCACAAAAAATTGAGAGAACTTCTGCTATTTTCTTAATGCTGCAATTCAACACATTTTTAAAGAAACTTAAATAATTTTATTAACAAAAAAGAGGGGTACTACTCCTCAACTATCATTAAATCCTTAATTTAGTGACATTGATTACCAGTTCCTCTTTTTTTTAGATTAAATATCTAAGAAAATTGTAATGTGCAAAACGTACGTATAGCAGTTAGAAGATTATATTTAAAATTCTAATTGTACTAATTATATCACATTAAATTATTGAAAAATGTAACTTTTTTTCAAAACAGTAAAAGAGGCAAATCGCCTCTTTTACTGTTTAATTATATATTTAAACTTTTTGTGATAAGAAGTTAATTCATTATAGTTCGACATCGTTTTCAATATCATCGAAGTTTTTTTCTTCTTCTTTAGCAACATATAGATCTTGGTCATTTAATTCATAATTTGTTTCTAGTAGAAGGTTGGAGAAAAATTTATATAGAAAATTATCATCCTCATATATACCTTTACTTATATCTCGAAAATTAGCTCTAACAAGAGCATTTCTAAAGTACCTTGAATTATCTTTAAAAATTTCATTATTCATATCTCCCAAACCAAGATACTGAATATATTTTTGAATAAATAAAGCAGTTGTACGAGTATTTCCTTCTCCAAAAGGGTGTACCTGCCAAATATTAGAGGTAAATGTTGCAATGTGCGATATAATTTCATCGTGTGATTTATTTGAATAATTATAATTCTTTTCTTCATTGAAATCATACTCCAAAGTATCTTTAATCAAAAGATGGTTAGTGTAGGCAACTGTAGCACCATTTAAAACTGGTTCTGATTTGGATATATTATAATCTCTAAAGTTACCTATATATTTCTTTGAAATTCCTATATCAAGGCCATCAAATAAATATTTGTGATATATACGATAAGTATTATAGTCAAACCTAAATGACTTATCACTCAAAAGTTGAACTAATCTAACTGACACTAGGTCAGCTTCCTGTTCATTTAGATTTTTATTCTTCTCTGAAATCTTATCGTAGTATGCTTTAATTTCATTTTCAACATCATTATAAGACTTTATTCCATGAATATTTTCAGTAGCCAACTCAATCATATATTCAGATGGTTTTAAATTATCAATATCCTGTAATCCAAAAGCAATATTCCAATATATTTGTTTAAGTTTTCCGTCTTCTGTTTCAGTTATTATTTCATATTTAAATTCATCATATTTTTTATTGTAATTTTGCATATTTCCTCCATTGTATAATTTTTAAAAGAGGATAATCTCTTTTAATAAAGTTTAGATATTTTTTATTTTATTATATCATTTTTTATAATTAGAATAACATATTAATTATAAATTATATTTATAATACCATTTCATCTGTATTTTTCGTTTTTTCATCATCATATATATAATACTGGAGGTAGATGAGGTTTTAAAGTGTCTGGAAACACAAAGAGAAGAAGAAAAACAGTGAATCCAGTAGTGATACAAAGTGATCGTGAAGTACACTATACATCACAAAAATATAAAGAATTAATTTGCAGCTATTCAAGAAAAGGGAATCCATGGGATAATGTATGTATAGAATCATATCATGCGTTAATAAAAAGAGTGGCTTAACAGATTCAAGATAATGAATTATTATCAGGCATACCAGCTGGTGTTTGAATATTTAGAAGGATTTTATAATACAGTAAGAATCCACTCACATTGTGAATATTTATCACTGGACAGTTATGAAAAGAAATATATATTAGAACAAACTAACTAAATTTCTTACATTTGGTTAGTCCGAAATCTTGACATAGGACCAAAAAGAAATATGAAGCATATTATGGGATAACCTCAGAAGATATCACAATTAAATTAGTTAGTGTAAATGAAAAAGATAAATATGTAACTAAATATAAAAATACATATATAATAGCTTGACATGGAATATATATTTTACAAGGAAAAAAAGAATATTTAGAATTCTTATATTATACTGGTTTAGGTGAAAAAACGTCACAAGGATTTGGTATGTTTGAAGTTATAGAGTATTAATTTTGCGGTCAATCTAAACCCTATATGTATCAGGCATTTTGAGTAATTTTGTAATAAAAAATACTAAAAAACAACCTGATATTTGTTTAAAATGCAGTCAATCTTTTTAACGTATTTACTAAAATATAAAAAATGCTTAAACACTATGATACATAACAGTTATAAGCAAATCGCTAATTTTGAGATTGACCGCAAAAATACACATAAAATGTTTAAAAATAGGTAAATTTGTAGTAGAATATAAGAAACAGCTAGTAAATATTGTTGTTGTACCTTATCTAATGAGGGATATTATTAGTAATATAAATAATAAAAAGATACTATTTATTTGAATGATTATTAGATAGTAAAATAGAAAAGGGATAATTGTTTTATTTAAATTAATGTAGTAAGATAAAAGAGCGTGTTACGCTCTTTTATTGTGAAAGGATGAAGATTATGGAATTAGAATTAGTAATATTTGATATGGATGGTTTGATGTTTGATACAGAACCTATTGGGGCGAAATGTTTTAGAGATGCTGCAAGAGAGTTTGGGTATATAGTAGATGAAGAATTTCAAATGGGATTGATTGGGATGAATATCCATGATCATGTGTTGAAAGTTAAAGAAAAATTTGGGGATGATTATCCAGTATTTGAAGTTAGAGCTTTGGCTAGAAAGATGCGAATGGGATACTTTTATAAACATGGTTTACCGATTAAGCCAGGATTAAAAGAGCTGATAACATATTTAAAAGAAGCGGGAATTAAAATAGCGATTGCTTCATCATCACCAATTAGATTGATTAATGAATATTTGGAATTAGCGAAAATGAAAGATATATTTGATTTTGTTATAGATGGTGATTCGGTTGAACATGGTAAACCTGATCCAGAATTGTTTTTAAAAGTTTTGGCTCATTTTAATATAGATAGTAATAAAGCGATAGTATTAGAAGATTCAACTAATGGAATTTTGGCTAGTTATAAAGCTAAGATACCAGTAATTTGTGTACCAGATTTAGTAGTAAATAAACCTGAAGTTTTAGCACTTACATATAAAACATTACCATCTTTATTAGAAGTTAAGGATGAGATAAAGAATATTTTAGGAGAGAATAAATGTTAGGAACTATAGTAAATACATTAGCTGTTGTTGTAGGGGCTGCTATTGGTTTATTGATTAAAAAGGGAATCCCAGAACGAATTGGTGACTCTTTGATGAAGGGTTTAGGATTATGTTCAATTTATATAGGTATTAGTGGAGCTTTTAAAGGCGAAAATACATTAATAATGATTATTTCAATGGTTTTAGGAACTTTGATTGGAGAAGCTGTTGATATTGATAAACATGTAAATAGTGGTGTTAGAAAGATTGAAAAGAAGTTTTCTAAAGGAAATAGTGGAAATAGTATTTCACAGGCTTTTATAACTTCAAGTTTACTTTTTTGTATTGGTTCGATGACAGTTGTTGGGGCAATGAATGCAGGTCTTTTGGGTGATAATACAATGTTATTTACTAAATCTACATTAGATTTTTGTTCTTCGATTATATTTGCTTCAACTCTTGGAATTGGAGTAATGTTATCAGCTGGTTTTGTTTTGATATATCAAGGAGGTTTAACTCTTTTAGCAATTGCTGCTGCTCCTTTGTTAAGTAATAGTGTAATTAATGAGATGACTTGTGTAGGTTCTTTAGTGATTATTGCAACAGGATTAAATTTATTAGGAGTAACAAAACTAAAATTAATGAATTATATTCCTGCTATGTTTTTACCAATTATTTTATGTATGTTTATGTAATTTTGGATATTATAAAAAGAGGTTTAGGACTGTATAAATAATAGTCTTAAAACCTCTTTTTAATAGATCATATGGATTAATAGCCCTTTTATAATTGATTTAAAAGAATATTATATTAAGAGCTTTTATAATAAAAAGTTCTTAATATATTAAAAAGGGGGTGTATGAATATGGCAATTTATAATGTTCATGCTGGACATAACTTTAAGGTTAGTGGTTCAAGCGGATATTTTAGTGAAACAACTGAAAGTAGAAATGTAAAAAATGCAGTAATATCTAAATTACAATCTTTAGATTATAAAGTATATGATTGTACTGATGATAGTGGTAAGACTCAAAATGAAAATCTTAAAAATATCGTATCTAAATGTAATGATCATGCAGCAGATTTAAATATAAGTATTCATTTTAATGCTTCAAATGGTCAGGGACATGGAGTTGAAGTTTTGCAATATTCAAATAAAACTAAAACAGCAGCTCAAAATATTTGTAATGCGATAGCTCAATTAGGATTTAAAAATCGTGGAGTAAAAGATAGAACAGATTTATATGTGCTTAAACATACAAAGGCACCAGCAATTTTAATTGAATGCTGCTTTTGTGATAGTGCAATAGATGCAGGTCTTTATAATTATGATTCAATGGCAGCTGCTATTGTTAAAGGATTAACAGGGCAAGTAGCAAATCGGGTTCCACAACTAAGTGATAATTGGATTAGTAGATTGAAAGCCGAATGTAAAAAGCAGGGATTTAGCAATTATCCTACTGTAAAAGAAGGTGCTAAAGGTAATATAACTAAATTAGTTCAAGAACGACTTAATAGTGTAGGATTTAATATATCTGTTGATGGATTTTTTGGAGAAAATACTAAGAAAGCTGTTATGGTATTTCAAAAAAATCGTGGTTTAAGCCAAAATGGTATCATTGATTCTAATACTTGGGATTACTTGATAAGTGGAAAGAAATATTAAAAGTATAAGTCTGGATTATTATTAAGTAATCTAGACTTTTTAGTCCATATAAGTCTGCAAGGGTTTGGCAAAATATTATATAATTTAGTTGTATAATAATTATGGGAAGGAGAAGAGCAATGAGGGAGTTAAGGGAAGCATCAAACAAATTGTGCGATACTGTAGAAAAGTTAAAACAGGATAAAGAGATAGAGGGGGCAGTAGAAAAATTACGTTTAATAAAAGATATGTTAAACAGAATAATAAAGGAAAATAATTAATAGAATAGTAATTGGATATCTTATGAAATAATTATGGATGACACAAGAAATTGTGTTGTTTTTAATTTTATAAAATATTTCTTGAAACTAATGATAAAGATTTGGGATAATATATATACATTTATTGATTTTCTGGAGGTAAAATGAAAGCAAGAGGTTATTTTCTAACAATTTTATCTGCTGTTATTTTTGGTTTTACACCTGTATTAGCTAAAGTAACTTATTCAATGGGTAGTAATGGAATAACAATGGCCTTTTTTCGTCATTTATTTGTAATTCCAATTTTATTTTTAATTATTAATTTTAAAAAGATTCCTTATCAAATTACTATTCATCAGTTAAAGAATATTTGTTTAGTTGGAATAATTGGTAATGCTTTAACAGTTGCTGCTTTATATACTTCGTATAGTTATATTCAAGTAGGAAGTGCAACAGTACTTCATTTTCTTTATCCGATGTTTGTTTCCTTGATTTGTTATTTTTATTATCAAGAGAACTTATCAAAAGCAGTTAAAGTTTGTTTAGTAGTTGCTAGTATTGGGATATTGTTTTTTATTGAGTTAGGTGGAGCATCGTTTTTAGGTTTGTTTTTAGCATTGTTTTCAGGAATAACTTTTGCTTATTATATAATTGGAATTGAAAAACTTGGTTTACAAACAATTAATTCTTATGTCTTAAATTTTTATTTTGCAATTGTAATTTCGATATCATTATTTATTATTGGTTTATTTAGTGGGCAGTTAAATCTTATTTTACCAGTTCAAGCTTATGAATATTCATTATTAATTGCAGTTCTTACATCAATTATTGGAATTATTTGTTTACAACAAGGGGTTCGTTATTTAGGAGCAGCGACAGCTTCAATTATGAGTATGTTTGAACCAGTAACTAGTGTTATATTTGGAATCATTATCCTTCAAGAACAGTTAACGATTATTAAATTATTGGGATGTTTAATAATTTTAGTAGCAATTACAGGATTGATTATATTTAATAATAAGTAAGATTAATAACTTATAATGAAAACCAGGTCCAGCTTCTGGTTTTTTTATGCTTTTGGTCATCTTGATTAAGCTGTTTGTATATGTAATATAAAATGATTCTTGTAATCACATATACTATGATAGAGACAATATAATAAAGTCAATAAGGCATTTTATCTTTTCTGTTTAGAGTATCAATAACACTTTAATTATAAAATTAAAAAACTATGATTTGTCTCATTCTTATATCAAATATTTAGACATAATTATATTTTAAATATGAAAAGATAATATTTGTTTAGAACTAAATTGGTTTATAAATCTAGGTAAAGGATATTTTCTTTGATTGTTACTAGAAGTATTATTTGATAGAATAAAGAATAGTAATAGGTTTAGCTGGTGAGTATCGGATTGATAAAAAGGAGGTAAAGTTTATGTCTAAATATGTTATGGCTTTGGACCAGGGGACAACTAGTTCACGATGTATTATTTTTGATCATCAAGGAAAGATAATAGCTAAGGCTCAAAAAGAGTTTCAACAAATTTTCCCAAAACCAGGATGGGTTGAACATAATCCATTGGAGATATGGTCATCACAATTATCAGTAATGATTGAAGCACAGGCTTTAAGTAACATAAAAGCAATTGATTTAGCAGGGATAGGAATAACCAATCAAAGAGAGACAACAGTAGTTTGGAATAAAGAAACAGGGAAGCCAATTTATAATGCAATTGTTTGGCAATGCCGTAGAACAGCAAAAATGATTGATAAATTAAAAACAGACGGATTAGAAAAAAAGGTTATTGAAACCACAGGATTAATACCAGATGCTTATTTTTCAGCATCAAAAATTGTCTGGATATTAGAAAATGTAGATGGAGCAAGAAAGTTAGCAGATGAAGATAAATTATTATTTGGGACAATTGATACATGGTTGATTTATAATCTAACGGGTGGTAAAGTGCATGTTACTGATTATACAAATGCTTCAAGAACAATGTTATATGATATTAAAAATCTATGCTGGGATAAAGAATTATTAGAATATTTTAAGATTCCTTATAGTATGTTACCCGAAGTTAAGGCTTCTAGTTGTATTTATGGTTATAGTAAAGAAGGAATTTTAGGTGGAAGTGTTCCAGTATGTGGAGCAGCTGGTGATCAACAGGCAGCATTATTTGGACAGTGCTGTTTTGAAGCGGGTGAAGCAAAAAACACATATGGCACAGGGTGCTTTTTATTAATGAATACTGGTAAAAAAATGTATCATTCCAAAAAAGGGTTAATAACTACAATTGCTGCAAGTAATGAAAAAGAAATAAATTATGCTTTAGAAGGTAGTGTTTTTGCTGGTGGAGCAGTAATGCAATGGCTGCGTGATGGTTTAAGGATGATAAAAAATGCACCTGAATCAATTGAATATGCATTAAAGGTTAAAGATACTAATGGAATTTATTTGGTTCCTGCTTTTACTGGATTGGGTGCTCCTTATTGGGATCCATATGCAAAAGGAACTGTTGTAGGACTTACAAGAGGAACAAGTAAAGAACATTTTGTAAGAGCAGCATTAGAATCAATTGCTTATCAAACTAATGATGTGATACAAGCAATGTTAGAAGATACAAATATAAATTTGAGCTGTTTAAAGGTTGATGGTGGAGCAAGTGCAAATAATTTTTTACTGCAGTTTCAAAGTGATATTTCAAATTGTTTTGTCTATCGCCCAGAAATAATTGAAACTACTGCTTTGGGTGCTGCTTATTTAGCAGGATTGGCTGTTAATTTTTGGAAAAGTAAAGAAGAAATAAAAAATAACTGGTTATTAAATCAGGAGTTTAAACCAGTTATGAAAATAGAACAACGAGCAAAGTTATTAGAAGGATGGTCTAAAGCGGTACGTTTTGCTTTAATGTGGAAAGATATTTAAATATTAAAAATAGTGACTAGTTTATTTTATAAAAGATTTTGAATATGAAAAGTTTCTTACTAAATGCAGCAGTAAGAAACTTTTTTAATATAGTTTATTCTTCAGTTATAAACATTTTATAAATTGCTCGAATAGCATTATTAAAATGAATATTTTTAACACCCACAATAATATTTAATTCAGATGAACCCTGATCAATCATTTTAATATTAATATTTTCTTTTGCTAGAGCAGTAAAAATTTTAGCAGCAGTACCACGGCCATCTTTCATTCCTCTACCAACAATAGCAATTAAAGCTAAATCAGATTCTAATTCAATAGAATCAGGTTGTACAGCACGATGAATCCCAGCTAGTATTTCCTGTTCTTTATCAATAAAAGACTCAGTTTCAACTACAATAGTCATCGTATCAATACCAGAAGGAGTATGTTCAAATGATAGATTACTTTCTTCTAGTACTTCTAAAACTTTACGACCAAAACCAATTTCACTATTCATCATATCTTTTTCAATCATAATTGTAGCAAAACCTTTTCTACCTGCAATCCCAGTAATTACATGATCTGGTTTATGACATGTAGTTTCGACAATTAATGTCCCTTCATCTTCAGGACGATTTGTATTTTTGATTTGAATTGGGATACCTTCATTACGAATTGGAAAAATAGAATTTTCATGAAGTACACTTGCACCCATATATGATAGTTCACGCAACTCTTTATATGTAATTGTACCAATTGTAGCAGGATTTCTAACAATTCTAGGATCAGCAACTAAAAAGCCTGATACATCAGTCCAGTTTTCATATAGATCAACATGTCCATTTCGGGCAATGATTGAGCCTGTAACATCACTTCCACCTCGAGAAAAGGTTTTGATTGTATTGCTCCCATCATTTAATGAACCATAAAATCCTGGAATAACAGCATTTTTAACCTTGTTTAAACGTTCAGATAAGATTGGATCAGTCATCTTTTCATCATAATTTCCATTTTTATCAATAAAAATGACTTCACTTGCATCAATAAATTCAAATCCTAAATAATTTGCTAAAACGATACCATTTAAATATTCACCACGACTAGCAGCATAATCAATACCAATTTTATTTTGAAAAGCTTTTTTTATAGTTGAAAATTCTTTTTCTAAAGATAAGTCTAATTTTAATTCATCAATAATATCTTGAAAACGATTTTTTATTTTATTAAATGTATCCTCAAAAGATAGATTATCTTTAGCATTATATGCTTGATACAATAAATCTGTTACCTTTATATCTTCTTTAAATCGCTTACCTGGTGCAGAAGGCACAACAAAGCGTCGTGATTCATCACTTTTAATTATTTTAGCAACTTTTCTAAATTGGGTTGCATCAGCTAATGATGAACCCCCAAATTTAACGATTTTCTTCATACACTTCCCCTTTTTATAAATGTTTAATAAAAAAATACCATTTTTTAACGATTACATCAAGATAAATATTAAAAAACAAATATAATTATATAAATTTAGAAAGTGAAAAAGGAAGCCTGGTTATAATTTTTGTTAAATTCTTCTATCGCTTTCCCATTTATTTTATCTTCTTATCAATGTTTTGATTAATTCTAATAATATCTATTATTCATGTATCTCTTCTATTCGCTGTTTAAATTTTTCATATACAACTTCTTCAAAAATTATCTTTTTAATCTCTTTTAACTGCTTAATATTCAGCGATGATGCCCATTCTTCATCCCTTATCCCATATCTTGCTTCAATTAAATCAATATTTTCTCTCAATGTACCCTTAGCAAAGCCCTTTATTTCTCCTTCAGCCAATCCTCTTTCATATATTTCCTGCTTTTCTGATTCGTTTGCTGCCCTGTTTAAATCTCTCTTATAATACATATCTCTTAACTTGGCTTCTTCATTAAACTTTTCCAACTTCTTTTTCATGATATTTATCACTCCCTGGTCTGTTAAACCAATTATA
>Ga0073908_1000732_pt1 | contig 52672 bp, 90 predicted proteins | sample MucameincwithD2O_FD_65484 | JGI IMG/M metagenome (GOLD analysis project Ga0073908, IMG submission 65484) | Mouse cecum microbial communities from Vienna, Austria - Mucus amended microcosms incubated with D2O | ecosystem: Host-associated > Mammals > Digestive system > Large intestine > Cecum... | reverse complement strand
AATTAGTTACTTTTATTCATGTCAATTTCCTCTATAAATACTTTATAACTAAAAATAAAATAGCAAAGTTCTTGTAAACCTTGCTATTTATATATTTAAAGATTTGGTGACCCCTACGGGAATCGAACCCATGATTAAATTTTAACATTATTGTAATAATATTTTTATAAACAAAAACTAGTGTTTTCAGCACTTTCGAAGAATAGTATAAACAAACATAAACGAAATATTATAAACTAAAGTGATAAAATAGTGATAATTTTTTAGCCTTTATCTATCCATCCCAAATGATAACATTTTTCATACAACATGATATTTTCTTCAATCAATTTGATTTCTTCATCATTAAAAATATTACTTTCTTTTAACCTATTTTTAAATAAATTATTTATCGATTGTTCTTCCATCTATTTCTCCTTACCAAAATTAAAATGCTTGCGAGAGAATGGCAGGTTCTCCCGCAAAAGTATAGTTATAAGTCTAATTTAATATTTAAAATAAACTTATGTTAGTATTTTAAATTGAAAAGATAAAAAAATATATATTGACAATAACATTTTTTTCAAATATTATTTTAGTGAATTGTGTCATTTTCGACACAAAAATAGGAGGAGCTTATGTATCATGTTATTTCTGAAAGGCTCAAAGAAGTGTTAGAAATAAAGCAAATAACACTTTCTGAGTTAGCCAATATCAGTGAAATCCCTTATGAAACATTAAGAAACCTCTACTATGAAAAAAGTAAAAATCCACGTATTGAAACTCTTACATCTATATGTCGTTCTTTAGACATAACAATGGACTATTTAACTGGACTTACTAAAAGAGATAAAAGAGAAATGGATTGGATTAAACTTTATCAAAATTGCGAAGACGATTACAGAAATACTTTATTAGAATTAGTTGAAGAACATCTTGCTTGTGGCAGGCATGGTAGAGGTGTTTCACTAAATATCACTCGTTTTGAAGCAGATTATACAAGAAAACTTAGAACAAAACTAGATAAAAGACATACTGTTACATGTTTAGTACCAGATGGGCATGTTGAAGATGGTTTTGATTATAATTCTTGTGCAATTGAAAGAGTTGAAACTGTTTTTGATGAAGCTTATTTAGCAATAAAAATTACTACTAATAATTTTATTCCTTCTTTTGTTAATGGAGACATAATAGTATTGGCAAATAGGTATCCTCGAGAAGGAGAAAAAGCAGTATACACTAACGGAACTAAAGCTTTTATACGAGAATATTCTTGTGAAAATAATAAAATTGTATTAAAAACTTTAAATGGAATTGGACAGGATTTCGTTTTAGATTCATTAGCAGGATTTAAAGTTTTAGGTACATATATTAATGTTATTAGATGGATTTAAAAGTAAAAGAGTAGATTTAATCTACTCTTTTATAATTTGGAGGTGGTGACTAGAATTGAACTAGTGATTAAAGTTTTGCAGACTTCTGCCTTACCACTTGGCTACACCACCATTTAGCCGTATTTCTACGGCTTTACTTTCCATGCGCACCACATTCTGCGTGGTCTACAATCAAAAGTATCATATATAACTCCATCTATTAAGACTGTTATATGTCCTTGCATTGTAATTAAAAATACTCCTTTTGAATATTCTTCTGAAAACTCACCTACACTTTTAGCATAATGACATTGACGCTTGTATCTTTTATCAAGATATTCTTCAACAAAATCTACATCATCTAATAAAATACCTTCATATTGTGCTATTTTACTAAGTTCTTGATAAGTTTTATCCCAGCTTTTACCTTCCGCTTTACTAATAGCTCTTACTACGCAATCATTTACATTGTTGTGTTCTGGATTTGCATTGTAATATTTCCACATGTTACATCTCGCTTATTTTTCTAGAATATTTTTGAATTAAATCAATTTCTTCTTGTGAGCTTGCATCTCTTTTTAGCATTTCAATAAATTCAACAACACTTTTTAACATATAATCAAGAGCTTTAATTGAGTCTTGCTGAGCTCCATAGTTTCCTGACATAGCTTCTTCTCTACCTTCAGAATATTCTTCATATCTATCCATAGCTTCTTCTAACATTTCTTCACCACGATATCTACGTCCTGTTCCTGGTACACCACGTCTTGAATAACTACGTCCTCTTCCAGTACCTGGTACTCCTCTTCTACTATAGTTTCCCATATCGTAATCTTCTTCATATCCACCATGATAATTTCCGTATCTTCTCATTATACATTTCCTCCTTTTTTTTCCAATATTTTTCGTTAGCTAAATCTTTATGAATATCAATAAGTTTTCCCAATATATCAATATTGTTATTTTGAATACCAACATCTAATACATTGCAAATTTTTTCATTAATTTGATTTTCTAACTCTTTAAATTTTCCTTCCATTTCTTTTTCTTCCATAATTACACCTCACTATCTTGTAGTTGGAGTTGGTGTTGTTTCTACTGGTATGCTATTAGCAACAGTTGTTGCATTGCTTGGTAAACAACACTTTCCTATATATTTAAATACACCTGTATTAACAGCTGTATTTACTCTTGTTGAGTAAAGCCTTCTACTTCTAACTTGTGAAGCATAAATTGGAGTACAGTCTTGATTTACAAATGGATATTGAGTTGCTCCACCATTTATTGTAAATACTACTGGTGCATTAATTGTAGCTGTATCTGGAATTGTTTGAGCAAATACAATACAATATTTTTGACAATTTCCATATGAGTTTGCTGGTAAATCTACTACAAGATTTCCACCTGTAAAAGCAATAGATTGTGATAAAATCATTTTGTTACATAATCTACAATTTTTTATGCAATCTGACATTTTCTTTCCTCCTTCTTTAATAAAAATAGGGATAGTGTGATACTATCCCATAAAATCACACATATTTGTGGAAAAATTATTTAATTAATAATTTCCGCAGTTGCAACCACAAGTATTTTGACTTACTGTGTAGTTATAGCAACAATTTGGATTTGGTACTATGTAAGCAGCACTTGGACATTTATTAGGATTTAATTTATCGGTTAAATATGCATTTTGTGCTTCCTGACTTGCTTTTAATTGTAATGCATTAATTTGAGCTTGTTGCTCTGCAATTCTTTCATTTTTAGCTTCTAATTTATTAGCAATTAGTTCATCATGAATTGCTCTATAATTTGCATTTTGATTTTCTATAATATCTCTAGTTGTATTACACAATGTTTGTTGTAAAGCATTAGTATTCATAGCCATATTATAGTTAACTCCAGCTATTTCAGATTTGATTCCACAGCAACACTCAGCTAGTTGAGCTGATAAATTACAGAATCCTCTTTCTGTTGAATTAGCACTTTGTAATATAGCTGTATTTACACCATTAAATCCTTGGCACATTGTTTGTTGAACACCAGCAAATCCTGTTGTCATAGTATTATTTAATGCAAATGTACTATCACAGATACCGTTGTTAATTCCATCAAGTTTTCTTTCTAAATTAGCAAAATCACTTGTTAAAACATATCCATCCATAACTCCAGCACCTCCTTGTCTATTTCCGCCAAAGCCAAATCCGTTTCCAAATCCGCCTAATCCGAAAAGTAAGAACAAGATAATAAACCAAGCACCATCACCATTTCCAAATCCATTTCCGTTATTACCATTTCTATCTGTTAATAACGCAACCTCAGATGCTGATAATCCTCCTTCTCCATAATTCATAACTCTTTCCTCCTTTTTTAAAATTTATATATAGTAAAAAAATTACTATCTAAGTTTGTTCATAAAAGTGGCATATTCTTTGTCAAAATCAATACCTCTTTCTTTGCATATATTTCTAGCGAAAGTTTCTACTGAACCTGTATTTCCAGAGTTTGCCATTTTAATTAAATTTCCAAGCATTGGATTACCTACACCACTTGAAATCATGTTGGCAATAAATTGCTCAGGTCTTCCACCTTTTCCCATAAACATTTTTAAAGCTTGAAATGGATCCATAACTATTTCTCCTTTCCTTTTTCAACTTTTTTTGTTAATTCTTCTATCTTTTTACTTAATACTTTTATTTCTTCAGAATAATCTTTAATTTCAAGACCTTTAATTGCTTCTGTTAATTGCTCAGAAGTTATATATTCTGGCATTTTAGGTTGTTCTTGTTCAACAGGTTTGTACATTACCATTTTTGTAGTTCCATCTGGTTGAAGTTGTTTTGTAAAAATTGCACTTCCATCTATTAATGGAAAGAAATTTACAGTTCCATCTAGTGAAATTTCAGTAGCTTTAATGACATCAATGCTTTCTGCCAATTTACCTTGTAAACTTACAACTGGTTTGTTATAAACAGTTTGCTGAGGTTGTCCATATTGTGGAAATTGTTCAATTTGTCTTGGTTGAACTTGATTTTGATAATATTGATTTCCATATCCTTGCATTTGTTGTGGCATTCCATAAAAATTGTTCATAATTACCTCCTAAATTAATTAGAGAAAGTGAATTAAGCTTATTTCTTAATAGGGTTCTCCTTATAAATTCAATTCACTTTGTCCTCTCTATACTTTAATTTTAAAGTGTTTTGTGGATTTTCTCGCCGGCAGAAAACCGACTATTTTTAGACATAAAAAAAAAGAGGGCTTATGCCCTCTTTATCATCATTGAAACTAAATAATTTTTTGACCAAACATCAAACATTTTCTCAAAAGCGACTTTTTTCTCACGTTGAATTGTTCGTATATCATAAGGTAAAATATCACATGCTTCCATTTCTGTTTTATTTTGAAATTCTAATATATCTATTACTTCTTTTTGTTGACTTGTTAAATTAACATACTCTAAAGCCTTTTCTATCATTTCTTTACTAGGAAAGCTTAATACTTCCCTTACAAATTTTCTTTGTTCTTTATTTAATTTCTCCATATCTAATCTCCTTTTTCAAGATTAGACTTATAACTATAATTTCTTTATTGAATTTTCAGGAACCCAAAATTGTCTGCCATCAGTTCCTTCAAATACTTGTACTAATATATCTTCATCATCTACATTACAAACTGTTGCTCTAGCAATTAATCTGTCATCTTTTATAACTGATTTGTGTACCCAAAATTGACGTCTATCATCTCTTAATACGAAATTATCGCATTGTGTGAAATCTCCACTTTGTGAACATATACCTACTTTTAAATCTACTTCTACAATATCTCCATTTTTTAGTGTATTTAAATTTTGATTTTTAAATCTTATAACTCCCAAAACATTAGAATATGTATGTTTAATTAATTGCATTGCTTTAACTCCATTCCAGTTCATATCATAAGAGCAAAAGTAATTCTTTGTTCCTATACCATTACATAATGCAATATGTCCTGCTCCATTTCCTCTTCTAGTATTCCAAATAATAATATCACCTTTTTGTGGCACAAAATCTGGTGTATTTTTTATCTTTATGAAATTGTCTTTTAACATTTTTATGTTTTCAAAATTGTCATAATATGCGTGTGCATTGCCAAAAGCTCCAAATTTCAAACCTAGCACTTTTTCAGCATATAATTTAATTAAGTCTACACATTGAACACCAAACCCACCATCATAATCGATAGCTTGTCCATTATATTTTTTTACAAATTCATCAAAATTCATAATTATTCTCCTTTCTTTAATTTAAGTAAATTGTTTTTTAAATCATAAATTCCTCCAGCAGTTAAGCCTGAGAAAATCAATGCTACATTAACATCTTTTGTTATCAAGTAATTAATACCAAAAGCTAAAAATCCCACTATTAAATTTTGAAGTGGGATTTTATTTTTATTAATAAACTCGTATTTTTTTGCTAATTCTCCTAAAATATAAGTAACAATTATTGTTACAATTCCTATAATATAACTTAATTCCATATTAAATTCCTCCTTTTATTAATGTATTTTCTTTATTAGATATTCTTCAATATCTTCAATTCCTTTTTTTACAGCACCATTACAACCTTGTTCTTGTAAGCCTTTTAAACAAGCAAGAAGTCCTTGTAAAAGGACTGTTCTTTCTTGCTTGCTGTCTTCCATTTCATTTTTTAATTTATTAATTTCATAATTAATTTGCGTAAACTCATCAGTTATTGCTTTTTTGTACCACTTATAAATGGCAATAAAAAAAACAGCTATTGCTGTTATACTTCCTATTACTTGAATTATTTGACCTATTGTTATATTTTCCATAATTATTCCTTATAAAATAAATTCTTCTTCATCTTCTTGCACTACCTTAGTTGTACTATTCGCATTAGATAATATTTCTTTTATTTGCTCTTTCATTATCTTTATACTATCTTTATATACTTCTATTTTTAAATTAGCTGGTTGTCCATTCTCGGCAGTCACAATAAAGTGATTTGTTCCTTTATATAAAAACATTGTTCTTAACTTATCTAATTGTTCAATCAAAACTGTATCTGTGATTTCCGTATCAGTTAATATTTCTATATTATGTATAAAATATTTATATAAAATTTTGTCATAATATATATAATAATTTTCAGCATTTGGTAAATTAGTTAAATTAATTATTTCTGATTGGTGTTCTACAAATTGTATATTTTTTGAACCTTCAGATACCATCACATCTAAAAATCCATTATATATTGAAACTCTTATATATTTACAATTTTGAGGTGGTTCAAAATTAAAAGAAACTCTTTCTGTCTGTTTACTACTTACAATGGATACTTGTGATAACCAATTTTTATTTTCATCATAAAAATGAACTCTAATAGTCTGACTTTCTCCACTTTGAGCTATAAATGATAAAACGTAAGTTATTAAATACTTGACTCTAATAAATTCACTTATTCTAAAAGTACTTAATGTTATTTCTATCCCATTTGAATTAATTGCAATGCCTTTTGTTGTATTATTTTCGTCAAATAAATTTGAGTTAATATGTAAAATTTCTTGTTTTGATTCATTTCCATAAATTTTAAAATCTTTTATCGGAACATTTAAACAATCATCTATTGTTATATTATCTCCTTCAACGATTTCTGTATCATTGCTATTTATTACTCCATCAATTATTTTATTTTGATAAGAATTTTCTGTTTCTAATTTTGAAATTCTATCAATAGTTTCTTCTGAATTAAGCTCATCTATTTTTTCTTGAACATTAGTATTAAAGCTATCTAATTTATTATTATAGTTATCATTAAAATCATCAGTTTTATTTGTTGCATTTGTATCAAAAGTATTAGTCTTTTCTTCTACATGAGAATCAAATTCAGTAACTCTTTGGTCAACTTCATTCCCTATTGCCTCAATAACATTATTTTTTTCATTACCTATATTTTCTAAAGCTGTACTTTCTGCATTTGAAATAGAAGCTAGTGCAGAATTTTGGGCAGAATTAATATCTGATACACCACCATTTGCTTTACTTTCTAGTATGCCTAATTGAGTCTCTGCATTTTGATTATATTCTTCTACTGAATGAGCTAGTCTTAGAATTGTATCATTTACTTCTTTTACTAAGTCTGTAAGTACTTGATTTCTTTCTTTTTCAGCTTGTACTCTTTTATTTTCTGCTATTATTCTACTTTCTTCTGATTTAACTCTTAACCCTTCAGTTTGATTAATTTCTTTTTCTAAGTTTTCAATTTTTTTAATTAGATTGTCAATATCAGTGTTTCCTTGCTTTAGTAATTCTTCATATTGTAGTTTTAATTGATTTAATACTGATAAATCATCTATTGTTATTGTTGTACTTATATCAAGACTTTCATCAAAATTAAGCTCTGATATTTTAGATTTCCATAAAACTGTTTCTTCATATTTTAATAAAACTTGATAATTAACACTTTCATATTGAGTTATCAAGTCTGTTAAAGAATATTGGTCATTTTCTATCATTTGTAACAAATCTAATTCTTCATTTTTAAATTGAATCCATTTTGTTATAGTAGACATATCTATCCCAACAATTTGCTCTGGAAAATGAAAATACATTATTTCTGCATTGTTCTCTCCATTTATTCCAGCTAAATCGTTTTGATTTACTATGTCTCTGTTAGATAATATGTATATATTCATATTTTTCTCCTTTTAAGATATTCTTTTCCATATATAAACACCATATGTAGGATTTGTTATATTCATAGCTTTTGTTGAAGATACTCCAGAACTTCGTGTGTTATTATGAGTATATATACCTGAATCATTGAAAGAACTTGAATTAGTTTTGTTTTCCTCAACACGTCCTATACTTGTATCTCCCGTTCCTACATTTTTATTTATGCCTGAGTGATAAAGTAAAGCAGTATTATCTGATTCCATATGATTGTGAGTACCTACTTCATCTTTTGTCTGAGTATGTTCATACTCTCCTGTATTATTTCCAACTGAAAATGTTTTACTTACACTGTTTTTATCTGTTCCAGTTCCAACACCTACAAGCATTTTACCTTCTGCAACTTTTTCCCATGTAAAACCCATATAATTTGAATAATCAGCATTATCAAAAAATATTTCTACTTTTCCAACAGGAAATATATTGTTAATAATAGTATCTATTCCGTCATTTATATTGTTTTGAATATTATTTAAAGTATCATCATTTATTGCAGGAAGTTGTCCATTTTTTAAAGTAATCTTTGTAAACCATTGTTTTAAACTCATACTTTTTCTCCTTTCATATATTCATTCAATTCATCTTGACAATTTAATTTATTAACTAGAAAATCTATTGTTTTTTCTTGTCTTTTAAATTTATTTTCAAAATATTTTGACTTTAATATTAAAAATTGCTCGTAATCAATTAAATAATATAGCTTTTCATCATCAGCATACATTTTTTGCTTGTCAATAATCTGATAATCAAAAATATTTTTTATTTTTAGTTTTCGAGCTTCTCTTAATAAATCTTGAGCAATTATTCCAAAGTATATTTTTTCTCTATTTTTAATTTTGAATTTTTTCAATTCAATAGAATCAATTAGTTGTATCATTTCTTTTGGTATATCTTCTATTTCACTTTTTATTCTTCTATCAGAAGAACGTGTTGTTGCATGTGCTACTATTTCACCATCAACAGCGAAAGTAAACCATGCACCACTCCAATCGCAAACATAATCATGATCCATTTTTTGTCCATGCATACAATATCCTTTTGTCCCACCATTTCCTGCTATAACATAATAAGTATCAATCAAAGAAGAGCCAATAACAGTTTCGACATCTGCTGTACTATCAGTGATTTTAATATATCCACCTGACAAGTCATTCTTGTTGTCACTAGAACCACTTGTCGTTTTCAGATATATCTTACCATCATGAGTTATTACTGTATGTCCATCTGTAAGATATCCACCTCCATCTGTTATATCAACCCCTGCGTAAATAAAAGCTTCTTGACCAGTTCCTACTTTTGGAATAAAAAAACCGCTTTGATATGTTCTTCCATTAGCTGTATAATTTTTGTAAAGATATGAGCCATTTTCTTGAGTTGTCATTGTCAAGCCTGCTATAATTCCTGCAAGTGCTTTTATTACACCATTTTTAGTTAATTCAAAACTATCACTTTTTATAGCTATTTTATTAGCCAAAATTTCTATAATAGATTTTTCTATATCTTCAGGCACATCTGTATCATCTTTTCCTAGAATAGCCATATTAATCCTTGCAATAATTTCATCATTTCCTACTTTTTGCTTAACTTCCAATCTTATAGCATTTGCAAGTTGAGTTATTGCAGAATAAAGTTCTACTGTTGTAGCAAACTTGCTAGTAAATTCATTTATAATAACAAAATCTGCCATCATATTTGCTACATAATTCATTATTTCAATCTTGTTAGTACCTTTGTTTAAATGAATTGAAAAGTCACCTAATTCTTGAATTTGCTCTCTTGGAAGTATATACAATTCTCCATTGTCAAGTACGCCTATTCTTCTGATTATTTTAGCCTTATTGTTTAAAAGCACGTATTCGTCGTAGACTTCTTCTTTTTGTCTCAAAACTTCTTTTATTCCAAGGTCAATTATTTCAGATACTTCTGTTATATTTCCTTCCTCATCTTCTATCTGCCTTGTTATTTTTATTCTGCTATCCCCTCTAGGAAATAAAGTATCAGAAGGAAACAAACTATCAGAAGGCAATAAATAATCGAAAACTGTATTGTTACCATAGATATGCCATTCTAATAAATCTCCTTCCATACAGTTTTCTAAAACTAGCTCTGTTCCTGTTACTTCTCTTGTTATATCTACTGTATTTTGAATTACACTGTTTATAGTATCTATATCTTGTGTTATTGTTGTTTTTTTATCTGTCCTATCTCCTATTTCACTTACTACTGATTCTATTTTTTTATTAGCTTTATCTGCAATTATATAAACTTGATTTATCTTTCTATCTGTTTTATCTGCTTTTGAATAGTCTGTTTCTGTTTCTTCTGGAATTTCGTTATAAATGATTTCGGATATTCCGTCTTGAATATTTAGTTCATCATTTAACAAAAGACAATTATATTCTTCTTCCCAAATGCTAAATTTGAATAAGTCATAAATATCTAAAATCATAATTCCAGTTGATTCAATATCTATAATGTAGTATTCTAAACCTTTTAATTTGTTTAAAATATCAGGCAAGTAATCACTTCTATCATTAAAATTCATTATTTGATTATCTTTTATTTTTATTTCGCAAACTCCATTAGCAATAACACTTGACAAATCATCTAAATAAACATTGTCAGCCTCTGCTCCTCTACTTAATGTTATTGTATTTATTGGACCAAATTTTTCTTTTATTTCAACATTTACATCTTTTAAATAGTCTTCGTTTAAAGTCAAATTTGTTTGATTTGGATATCTTATTTCTAACTCATCTGTTTCATCATTTATACAGATTATTGAAGCTGTAACTTGTGCTAATTCGTCAAGTACATCTCTAACTTTATAATCATATCCTGTATAAGAATCTACTAAAATCATTTTGTCATAATTTGCAAATTCATCATTTGCATTTTTAAAAATTAATCCTATTTTTTGACAAATTTTATTTATAAAATCTCTAACACTTATTGGATATGTTACTTCCATATCTTTATAATCAACCATAGAATATAGCATTTTATCGTATGCTTTCATTGTATAACTTAATGTGTCTGCATTGTATTCAGGTTCGTTATATATGATAAAATTTCCTAAATTAATGTATTTATATTCATGATTAATTAAAAGTCCTATTTTTATGTTTATTTGTGTATCTTTTGGTATTGGATTTGCTGTTTCGATATCACATTCTTTCATTAATGACTTTAGGAGTTGAGTTTTTTTCATAGGTTTTATTGCTATTATTTCGTCACTATCTAATGTAACTGTATTTCCATTTTCTTGATATGTTATAATAGCGTCTATTTGTCGACCATTCTTTGTTAATTCTTGTAAAAAATTATTTGGAATTTTTTTCATTACTTCCTCCTGTCAACACTAATAAAAGCCAAGCTAAATCCGCTCGGCTTTTTCTAACATTTTATAATCTACTTCATAATCTCCCGAATATGTTTCCATAGAATATGGTGTATTTTTGTTAGCGTCTACATATTCAACAATTTGTCTTGCTGAATCAAAATGAGGGGTTAACATATGTAATTCATCACTATGTAATTTTCTAAAAGTTAAAGTTATCTTTGGAAAAATACCTTTTAGAGTTCCTGTTTGCTTTCCGCTTAGTGTTCTACCACTATCGCTTGACCAGAGTTTGTGATACCCATATTTAACCCCTGTCAAGTATTGTCCCATAGATATTCCATCTAGTTTTACACTATCTTTATTTATAAACATGTTATCACCTCTTTTATGTATTTCTTACAAATTCATCATCTTCTTGCATTCTTAATAATTGTCTTTGTATAGTTCGTCCATTTAAAATTATGTTTATAGGTCTATTACCACCACCTATAACACTTGCTATTCTGTTTGCTAGTATGTCCATCCATTCTGTATTATTTTCCAAAGGTAAAAAAGCTTCTTTTCCTGCTTCTCCTGCAATTACTGGTGTAGGTTTTGTTAATATTCCCCCTTTTGCCATCATTAAAGGTATATGAGGAATTGAAACTTGTTCTATCGACCAGTTAGCACCTGTTATACTGCTAGCTGCTGAAATCAAAGCTCTTAATGGATACAGTACTCCATTAATTCCGTCAATTACCCCATTCATTATGCCTATAACAATGTTTCCAATTCCTTTAAATATAGAAATAAAACCATTTTTAAAATCGCCTCTAGCAATCATCATAATACCATTAAATATTTGTTTAAATCCTGTGAATAGTCCATCTAACATAGTACGTACTCCCTTAAATAACCCTTTAAAAATTTCAAGGATATATTTAATAAAAAACACAATTACATCTTGAATTTTATTAAATATGCTTATTACAAAATTAAAAATAGCAACTATTATATTTACAAGAAAATTTTGTATAGAACTCATCAAATTAATAAGCCAATCCCAGAATTTTGAAAGATATACTTTTATTTCATCCCAATGTGTAATTATAAAAGCAACTAATGCTATAATTATTCCTAATACTCCTAATTTCCAATTTTTAAAAATCATACCTAACCCTAAAATTGCTATTCCTATATCGCCTACAATTTTTATAAAATTTTCCCATGAAGGGTCTTTTAAAAATTCAATTATATCTAAAATCAGTTTTACTATTGCTCCTATAAAAACTGCTATACCAAGAGATTCAATACCTTCTAATCCTAATCTTAAAGCAATAACTCCTGCAACTATTCCTGCAATAACTCCTGCAATTAAAGGTAAATTATCTTTTATCCACTGCATCCATTGTGGAGGTTCTCCTTGCATTTGTGATAAATCAAAACTTGGTGTTCCCACTCCACCACCTACACCTGTACCACTATCTTTTTGCGAATTGTCTTGTAAAATATTCATTTCATCAAAAGAAGCTAAACTATTTTTTGTTTCTTTAGCACTTTTTGCCGATTCGCTCATTGCCTTTTGAAATGCTGAAACTCCTGATTTTTTAAATAAATTTATACCAAATAACACTACAAATAATTGATTAACTAGTCCTAAAATTTTATATAATGCGTTTATTATCCATTTCACAAATGGTTCAAATGTTTTAGCGAGTGCAAATCCCATATATTGCAAATCAGTTGAAACTTGCTCATTATATTGTGATACTTGATTAACTAAACTTCTAATTCCAGCATAAGCTGACCTTATTCCAACTAACGCCAATGACCAACGCGCTATTTTCTTTACGGCTCCACCTATTGTAGTATTAATACTTTTAATTTGTTTTTCTTGATTTCTTAGATCTATTTGTGTAATTTTGTCTTTATAAGTTGAAATTTGAGAATTTATTCTTTGATATTGAATTTGTTGCTTTTGTAATTGACTACTTATTTTTGCTTGTTCTTTTTCTGCTTTTTCAAGACTTGGAAGTAAAGCTTCATAATTTTGTCTATTTATGTACTGCTCAGGAGTCATTGTTCCATTTAATTCAACTGTGGAAAACGTTGATTTTAAGCTTTCAAGCTTAGCTTGGGTATCATCTATATATGAATTAACTTTTGTTAACTCTTGTTTAGTATTTTTCATATCAGTTTCAACTACTAGTTTTTGCTGTTCTGCAACATTTATTTTCTTTTGAATTTCTTTGATACCATCATCAATTCCTTTGTCATCAACTTTAGTACCAACTCTTATCCAACCGTCCATCATGCCTCCTTATCTAGTCCAGCAAGTTTTAAAAATGTTGAAACATTTTCTTTTTCCTGCTCACTTAATTGTTTTTTAGGCTTTTTCAATGCAACTAATTCTTTTTGTTCTTGCCATTTCTTCTTTTCTTTTGAGTCTTTTATTTCTGAAATATCATAATTTCTAATAAATCTAACTCGACCTAGAATACATTTTTCTGATAAACCATTTAGTAAATTAAAAAAATCCCACCAATGTAGTGAGATTTTACTTAAATCAATGTTATAATCTGACATAAAGCTAGCTTTTATATATTTTTCATCTTGTATAAAATCCATGTCAGGTTCTTTATTATTTTTGTTTTCTAAATCATTTCCACAACTTAAGAACTTTACAGCTATTTTGGATAATTTTTCCCAGTCTTTTGAGTTATCTAGTCCTTTATCTCCAAATAACTTATAAATAATTGCCAATGATTTTTCTTCATTTGAAATAGAATTATCTTTAACTATTCTTTCACATTCTAAAGCCACTTTAAAATCAGTATTTATTGGATATATTCTATCCTCTATCTGGGCTTTTGTTGGATAATTAATCACTAGTTATCACATCACTTTCAACTATTTTATATTTATCTTTTATTTTTTTACTCAAATTATCAATATTGCATTTTAGTTTAGGAAGTATTGGTTCTAATAGTTTGTTAAATTCTTCATACATAGAGTAATAAGGATTTCTTCCATTTAAAAGTTTTTTTGTTGCTCCTTCTCCTAGAAATAAATCTAAAGCTTTTTCTTCATCAATATAAAATTGTTTAATTGCTTTTATTTTTTCTTTTTCATTATTACTTAGTATTTGTCCCTTTTTAGTAAAATCTTTTTTCTTATCTATAATTATTAATGAAGATTGCAATTTTCTAACATTATCTTTGTGCATACTTGATGAACGATTTAGTCTTAAAGGTAATTCAATATCTTCAACGTCAAATTCAAGATATTCTCCTGTATCTTTACCGTTTTCGTCTAATATTCCAACTTGTAAAATATTATTTTTTTCTATTTGCATATTAACTCTTTCCATAATTCCTCCCATAAAAAAAAAGACAGCCTTTAGACTGTCTTTAATATTTAATTATATATATAATAATCTAAATGTTTCTCTTCCTTTTGGTGTTACAAATAATTGTGTTCCACAAAAATTAGTTTTATCATTTTTGAACTCTTTAATTTCAAATAATCCTTGATTTTTTGTTGCATTTGGTTGTAATTTTCCTTTTTTGTCTCTATACAAATATTTTCTTTCTAGTAAAAACTTTACAAATGCTTTTTCTTTAACTTTTAGTTCTTTTGCTGTTTCTCTTATTCCTGTCAGTAAATTTTTATCTACTAAATCATCAAAATAATCTGCTTTTGGTTTCATAGTTTCGTTTGATACTAATAGTTGTGAATTTTGTACTTCTAATCTTTCATTTTTTGCTTTTAAATCATTTATTTTATTGTTTGCATATAGTAAAGCTTTTGCCATTATTTCATCTTCTGTCATTTCTTCTTGACCTACTAAGTAGCCTCCATTTTTTCTTATACTTGGTAATACTTCACTTGTTACCCATTCTGTAAATTTTTCAGCTTCTGGTTTTCTACTTTGAAAAATTACTTTATATAGATTGTTTTCATCTATATAAATCATAGGTTGTTTTCCACCTTTTGTAAGGGTATCGACAATAACTATACCCTTTGGATTTAGTCTTGATTTGCAATCACTTGTATTTTTTATTTCCAATATTTTACATAAATCAGACAAACATAAATATGGTTTATCCCCCTTCAGATGTTGTCCTAATTTTTCCAAATTCTTCATTATTAAATATCATTAATTCTTTCATAAATATTATCTCCTTTTATATTCCTAAAATATTAAATATTACTGCACAAACTAATGTTGGTATTATTCCTGTTAATGTACCTACAATTATTGTAGCTTGTATTAAGTATTCTATTTTTTAATCATTGCATTGTACCTCTTTTCTTTTAAAGATTTCTGTACAATCGGCCAATCCAAGTTGATATATTTTTGAAAATAATTCTAAATTATCTACTACTTTGTTTATTTCTTCACTTGTAAATTGCTTTTCATTTTCATGTATTCTTAAAATTAGTAACGAGTTTAAATCATTTTTTGAAAATATTTGATTATTTTCTTGTTTTCCTATTTTTTTATTTAATTTTTTAAAATTTTCTTTGCTTATTTCTTGCATAAAAAAGAAACCTCCTTAAATTTTTAAAATTCTTGCGAGATTTCTCTATTTATGATATAATATTTCATAGATAGAGTTAATCTCTAGTCGAAAGATGTGTCCATATATCCGCCAAGATATAATCCATGGGCATATCTTTTATTTTTTATTTCCTAATAATAAATCAACACCTTTTCTAATTGTATCTGCTTTAGTTATATTGTTATCTTCACTATATTTTAAGATTTTATCATGTGTTTCTTTATCAAATCTAACTTTTACATCAAATTCTTTTGGGTTATTTACTTTAGGTCTTCCTGTTTTTGGACTCATATATTAATCACCTCACTTTTCGAGTTCCACAATGTGATTATATATTTCGAGTTCCAATAAGTCAATACTTTTTATATTACATTTTGGTAACAAAAAAGCACTCGTTTGAGTGCTTAATTTTGTGTATTATTAATACATTGATACTTCTACAATATTAAAAGTTGCATTTTTCATAGCATTAAAGTTTTCATCTGCAACATATGTAAATATATCAAAAGTTTGACTTTGTCCAGCAGTTAAGTTATTTGCATATACATAGTCTGTTGTTATTCTTGTTCCATCTGTATTTACAGCTTCTATTTGAATACTAAAACTTTTGGTTTCTTGAGTTTTGTTAGTTACTGTAACTGGTAATTTTGTTTCATTAAGTCCATAACTTCCCTTTTTAGCATTAAATTCTCCTATCACTACATCTGCATCATTTTGCAAAATTTCTTCTGTACTATTTCCTAAAGATTTATCTAAATCTTTACTTACTGCATCTAATGATTCTGATAATGCTTGTTGTGAATTAATTGTTATAACTATTGCTAATATACATAGTATAACACCAGCAATTGCTTTTCCTTTACTTGCCTTTTTAATTAAGCAAATTATACCAAATATTGCTCCTATTAGTCCTAAAACAAAAGATAGATTATTTATTATTGGTAAAAATGATGTACATACTCCAATAATTCCTAATACTAAACTTGTTGTTCCAAAACCACTTTTCTTTGTTTCTTCTTCCATATAAAACCTCCAAAATTAAATTTGAAGACATTATATACTATATTTTTACATTTTACAACAATTCATCTGCACTTTTTGTAAATATTGGTGTACCATTTGAATATGTTGTATTTCCTAAAATTGGATTTCCATTATAATCCAAATCATATTCGAGTGTCATATTTTCGCCAAGCCATTTTGTAATTGCAATGTTTGCGTCATGATAATCGCTCTTATATGATTTTGAAACACCTTCTCCTACTGCATCCCATGTGTCAACATTTAACACGTGAGTTTTACATTTTGAACCAGTTTCAAATCCTCTTCTTATTTTGTTTAAAAATTCAAATGCTGGGTCACCTTTATAACATGATTGTGATATCGATGTACTAACATCATATGAATCTGTTTCTTTGTTAGTATTGGCATAAATTATCCATTTTTCACTTGATTTATTAGGGTTATATTCCATAGATAAATCTGTAACACCAATACCTAATAAAGCCCATGTTGGATTTTCAGCATTTGGAGTTATATCAATGTATGTAGCAGTATAATGTCTATCTAATTTTTCTAATTTTAAATCTTCTATAATTTCTGCAATATTCATTTTATTCTCCTATTCTAAAATATTATTTTTATTTTCTTTATTTTTTTCTTTTGTTTCAATTTTATAATAATTTTCTAGTTCAAGTAATTCTTGTGTAGATAAACTTTTTATAAAGCCATTTTCATTTAATTTTAATAATATATTTAAATCTATATCATCAAGTGGCACTTCTTTATCTTTAAAATAAAATTTACCTTTTAAGGTAAAATCATCTTTAGCTAATATTTTCGGCATTCTAGCTCTCCTCTCTATATGTAATTTGTATTTGAATAGAAAAAACAGAGGTTTCTGCTGTGACATTTTGAATAGTACCAGGATTTAAACACTCTATTTTTTCTATATTTTTTATATCTGGCAAAATCTTGTTTTTATTGTTCTGCTTAATTTTCTTTTCAAAATTTTCAAAAAATCCTATATTTAACAGATTTTCTTTTAAATCATTACTAAAAACTTTTCTACTTATAAAATTATAAACTTCTCTTTTTTTACAAATTGGAATTATCCATTGCTCAATAACTGGAGTAACTGGCATACGTTTTAAAGAATAACTTTCTATTTCACTGTCTAGATAACTTACATTCAAATCTTTAATTACATCTTTTAATACATCTAATACATATTTTCTTAATTTTGAAACTATATATTCTTGATACTCGTTTTCTTCCATAATTTAACCTTTCATTTCTTTTTCAATAGTTTTTATTATTTCTTCTCCTTTAGCTGTCCACATTCTTTTATCCCAATAATTTCCTGTTCCAGCTGTATGATAATTTAATGGTATTCCACTAGGTATTTTTTCAGTATTTGGCCTTGACCAAAATCCATAGTCAGGACTAAAAAATGCTCCTTTTTGAGTTATTGGGTCAACATATAATTCACCGATATATTGGTAATGTGCATATGGGCTTTGATATTCTATATAATCATATCCTATATCAATTAACATTCTTAACATTCCAATATCTTTTGGAACAAATTCATTCATTTCTCTTGCACATTCATTTGTAAATAATCTTTGAACTTCACTATTTACACCAAAACCTAAACGTTTTTTTACAGCTTTAGTATCTATATATGACATTATCTTTCACCTTTAATTTTTATATGAGCAAGTCCACCACTTGAATTATCTGTCAAGCTTGTAACTTTATAAGTTCTATATTTTTTCAAAAATTTCTTAAGTTCAAATTCTTCCTTAACTATACCAATTACAATATAATCACCCTTATTTATAATTGGAATTTTACTATTGACAACTGGTATTCTAACAAGAATTTCACTTGTGTTTTTTTCTCCTTCTGCTGATATTTCTATACTTTCTTTTTCTACTAATGAAACGTTCCAAAATGGATTTCTAGAGTATTTTTTACCATCATAATGAAATAATGTTATTCTTTTATCAAAATACTTTAAATTCATTTTTAGCACGCTCCTAAATAAAGTAAAAGATTGCCGTCTTTACCTATTACATTACTTAAGTAATTTGACAAAACAGCAAGCTTTTTATCTTCATAATCATTTTTTATATCATCAGGTGTCATATAAGTTTCAGAAATACCATCTCTGTTTTGAGATTTTAGATTTCCTATTTCAAACATAAGTCTTTCTTGTTCATTTATTAAATTAACAATCTCACAAGTAGCATATTTTACTTCTTCTGGAATATTATTTATATCTATTCTATTAGAAGTTCTTTTTTTAATATAGATACTTGCTTCAATATTTAACCTGTTAAAATCTTTTGGCATATTTGAACTATAATTTGTTAAATAATAAATTTCATCAATATATTTCAACATATATTTCTCCTATTTTAAAACTACATCTACAGATTCAGCAGTAGTTTTGACTTCTACTTCTCCAAATACTGGCGTACCATTGTCAAGTATTACTCTGTATAAATTAGATGTGTTTTTATTAGATTTAAATACAACTTTACCTGTTGAATTTGTTTTCTTAACTTGTCCACCATAAGTAACTTTTGCACCTTCAATTGCTTTTGCTGATTCTCCTTCACCATCTTTTACAGTAAATGTTACATTTACTGTTGTAGGTGCTGTTTCTGGTAATATAGAAGCAAATGGGAATCTTGTTTCTTCATTTGGATTTAAAGCATTAATTGGATTTGGTATTTCCCAACCTAATCTCATAACGCATCTTAAAGCTACCATGTCTTGTTGTGCTAAGTTATATAAGATTTCTCCTGTTGCTGGATCTTGAATAACAGCTTCTGTTAATATTTTATATGTAATATCTTGTCTGATTGAGTAAACAGCTTGTGAAAAGTCTCCAACAATCATTTGTGCTTTAGTTTTATCCCAAGCGCCATTGTCAACATAAGCTTTAGATAAAGAATCTATTTCAGTTCCTTTTATTGGTTGTCCTGATGTATCTAACATCATTCTAAATTTACCTTTTAAGTCAACTCCACCTAAAACGCCAGTTACATTGTAGCCACTTTCTTCAACTTTTACCATAGCATCATTTATAGCACTATATAAAGTACTTCCTTGAGTTATACTTGCACCAGCATTTAATACTGATGTTAATAAGTCAGCTCTAAATCCTGTTGGTTTATCATCTCCTGTAAATACAGCACCATCAAATTTCTTTGCAAATGCTTCTTCTAATCTTGGTCTTACTTCTCCCCAAATATCATAGTCTGCATCATCTAATACAGCTTCTGGAATTGGAACTATAACAGCTAATTCTTCAGCTACTATATATTTATTATCCCAAGCCATTTTTGTTAATTTCTTTCTAGCTGTATCAGAACCTTGCCAATAAGCTAACGGTAATGAATCTAAAACTCTCATTTTAGTTCTATTAGAAGTCATATTCGGTAATCTTCTAAACATTTGCATTGCTCTTGATTGTCTTACTACTCCTTCAATTATTTCTCTAGACACTTGGTCTTCAATTAATGCTTCTGCATTATTTCTTGTAATCATATTTTCTGGCATATTTCTTTCCTCCTAAAAATTTGTAATAAAAAAGAGACTAGTTTTTACTAATCTCTTGCAGAACGTATTAAATCGTTCATTTTTTGATTTGTTGTTTGTGTAGGTTTACTGCCTTCTAAATTCAAACTAGAACCCACTTTTTTGACAAATTTAGTATTGTCATTACTTGTTAAATATTTCGGATTATCTTTCAAAAATTTAGTTAGATTTTTTGAAAAATCTCCTTTCATTTTTGATACTTCATAAGTAACAAATTCTGAAAACTCTGTATTTACACCTGCTTTTAAAACTTTGTTTTCATTAATTGCATTTTGTTTTTCTAAGTCAACTTCTTGATTCTCTTCAACATTATTATTTTTTTCTTCATCTTGCTGTTCATCTTCTTGTTGTTCATCATTTTGTTGCTGTTTTTCTTTCCATTTTCTAAATTCTTCCAATTCTTCTTTGTTCGGAAATCCTTTAGTTTTTCTTGCAACTTCATTTCTTAAGGCTTCGTTAAATTGCTCTTGTGTAAACTTTGTTTCATTGTTTGGAGCATTATCTTGATTATTGTTTTGCTCATTGTTTGGAGCATTATCTTGATTTTCTTCCATATTCTCTCCCTTCTTTTTAAGGTCTTTAAGTTGGACCTTTCCATTCTTTTAAGTCTTTATGTTGGACTCATTCCATTCTTTATACTCTTTATGTTGGAGTTGGCACCAGTTAATAGATTCGAACTATTATCTTGCAGTTTTGGAGACTGTTGTTTTACCAATTAAACTAAACTGGCATAAAAAAAGAGACTAGTTTTTTACTAATCTCTTTTAAAAGTATATTTTTTTATTTAATTTATAAATTGTTTTCTATTTCTACTACTATATCAAGTATTTTTTCTATTTCTATAGCTTTAGGCATATAATCTTGATTTTCGTCTAAATTATCCATCATAGCATTATAAATCTTCTCTTCTAGTTCTTCTAAAGTATCTTTATTAAAATCTATATTTATATTTATTTTTAAATCTTCTAAAATATTCTTTTGAACATTTGTAAATTTATCTGATATTTTCATATTTTACACCTCACTCTTAGTTTTTTTAGCAAATGAAGTTATTAATTTGCCTGTATCTACATTTATTACTATTACACATTCTTTTCCTTTTATCTGTTGACTTCCATCTTTTCTGATTTTACCAAATTTTATCGGATTATTCAATGTATCTAATATATTATTATAATCGATATCTCTTGCATATGTTCTTGAAATTATATGTTCACCAACCGATTTTATTTCTATATTATTTACTTTCATACCTATAATAGAAGTATTATATTTATCTGCTATTTTAACAACTTTATCTTTTTCATTCATTACATTTCGTTCTATTTTTCCAGTATTTAATCTTAAATAATCATTATTTCCTTCTGTTTGCTTTATAAAGTTGTTTAATTCGTTTTTATGTGTATTGTATATTAAAGACTTTTTACCATATGCTGTTTTAAAATCAATAATTTCTTGCTTACTCAAATTATTATTTTTTAAAATACCTTGTATGCCTGATAATTCTCTTTTATCTTCTCTTATTTGTCTTTCTTTTCTTCTTCGTATTTGTTTTGCTTCATAACCTGTTATTTCTTTTCCATTATAATCAACTTTAGTTAACATATCTGATAATTGTTGATTAGTGTACAATAACTTAGAATTTTTAGTAGTTGGAAGCCAATCATGATAGCAATTTATTCCTTTAAATCCATCTATTTTACCATATTTTATGTCTTTTAAACTCAAATACCCTTTTTGTCCACTTAGGCTTACTTTTTTTCCTTGCCAAACTGCATGTGTTGGTCTTGGATCTTTGTGTGCAGTTAATTGCATTAAATCCCAACCAAGTTCGATCGCTCTTTTAAGTTGTAATTCTCCACAAGTTTGACTTATTGATGTCATTACAGCACGTCTTGTTGCTACTTCTATTTTATCTTTTCTTGTTTTACCATTTTTACTATATGTAACATAAGCACCTTGTTCTGATAATTGTTTTACAGCGTCTAATATTGACTGACTATAACTTTTATAACCTGTACTAACTTCTAAATAAGAATTATTTACTGCATTTATAAATAATTCTTGTGCGTTATTAGCTGTAGTTAGAGTTAAATTTCTCAAATCTTTATTAGTTCTAGTTATCATTGTATCAAGAAATTTTACTAAAGCTGGACTTTGATTAAATGGGTTTACTTTTATTCCATTTTTCTTATAAATTTTATCATCATAAGCTATTGTTTTAGCACCAGCTTGTTCAAATAATCTTTTCACTTCAGCAGATGATAAATGACTATATTTTCCTACTAATTCAATAATATCATTATATAAAAGCCCCATTTGTTGTAAAACTTTTACATTATTTAATACAACACCTTTTGCAAAATTGATTTTAGTTAATCTCAAAGCTATATTTTCTATTATTTTAAGCTCTAATTGACTATATATTTTAGATATGTCTTTTTCTATTTCTTTATAATCTTTTAAGGATAGCATTTATACCTCTAATCTGTTATATTAGTTTCTTCATCTTCTATCATTTGATTTTGTGCTTCTATTCGCATCTGTTCAAATTCTTCCTGAATTTCTTCTTCATTTAAGTTTCTTGCAACTGTCATATATGATTTTTTACTTCTTAACCCCATAGTTACTTCTGACCTATAATTCATTTTTTCTGTATTTTTATCTTCAATGATAGAATCATCAAACTCTACTGTTATTGTCTTATCGTCTATATTTTCATTTTTAAAAGTACTACTTGCATAAGCAATAAAATGCACAATATCTTTTATATTAGTTTCAAGTGGCAATTCATGTTTTTTTATAGTCCTATACATGTCAGAATTTTCACTTATAACAGCTGTTGCTGTTTGAACATTATTTCCATCAAATCTATATCTATTTTCACCAAATCCACTTTTTTGTGATAATATATTAAGCTGGAACTCAACACCACCAATATATTGCTCTATTCGTGGATTCATATCACTTTGTTGTATCATTGATTGGTTGTTAAATCCTTTTGGCATTCGATATATTGAGACGTCTGCTGGATCAAAAGTTAATTGTTCTGTTCCATTATCATAAGTCATCATATCTTCTGCAACAAATATTCTTTTTCTTGATAAAACAACTTCATTATCTAATGCGTCATAATTGTTATCTAAGCATTTCAATACATCAATTGAATTTGCATATACAGATATTCCGAATGGATTTTCTTCAATATTATTAACTATGTTAGGTCTTATTATAGTAAACCAAGGCACATTACTTTTAGTATCAAATTCATTTAAGAATCCTCTTTCAACATCTTCATTTATTGTTAATAATGATTTGCCTTGAACTTCAAACAAGTAATTTTGAATAACATAATTATCCAATACATTTAATAAATGCATTGATATGTATATATATTTAGTTCCTTTTATATATTTCTCTGTTACGAATGCACATTCTGTTATTTTTTGACCCTCCCAAGAAAGCGGATATATCTTTTTTGCTTCAACATATTCTATTTTTATTTTTCCATCAATAGTATCAACAATTTTAGTTTCTTCATTATATTTTAAATCTTGTATAGAACCAACAAAAGCACCCGTTCCATGAGCGAATGCTTTTTCTATTCCCTGATTTAATAATACTATATGATTATTTTCATCAAATATCTTATTTAATTTTTCTTGGCTTTCTTTACTATTTACAGTTATATTAACTTTTTCATTAAATAGTAAATCTGCCCAATCTTCTGATAGTTTTTTAGCCATTTGAAGGCTTTTCTTTTGCATTTTAATTTTAGTATTACCATTATATATATAATAATTATGAAACTTTTTTACTTTTCCTTGATACCAACTTTCCCAAATATTAAGATATTGGTCCCAATTTTGTTTTTCTGATATATCATATCCTAGTCCATTAAAAAATCCTTTTAAATCCATATTAACCCTCTATACTATTATTTTTCTATTATTTATCAATTGTTGATAAAAACCATTTATTGAATATTCAAATGCATCTAAGCTGTCTATATCTGTTGTTCCATCGTCTAATCTTTCATCAGGATGTTTATCATCCCAAACTGCGTCTTGAAAAGCTTTAGTTATAATTTTATTTTTTCTTAAAATCCACAATCTTTTTTGGGCCATTAATGTGCTACTTAAAAATATTCTGTCATTTATTAATCCTTTTGAGCAATCTTCTATTTTTACTGGCAATTTTTCTTTCTGACATTTTTTTATTAATCCTAACGTTATAACATTTCCTAAAGCTCCATAATCTGCAAAACAATATTGTCCCATTCCATATTTTTCATAAACTCTTTTATAAAACAATATAAAATGTTCGTATATCTGTTCTGGGTCATATATTCCAGATAAATCATATTCATCTAAAACTATTACATCTCTAAATCCATGAGTTATACCAGTAGCAACAAATTTAATTTTACTTGCACCAGCACCATAATCTATTCCAAAAGTTATTAACATTAGTTGGTTTTTAATACTATCTATTATGAAATCTTCTGTTTTATCTGCAAATAATCTATATATACTACCTTCGGCAGCTTTCCACTCTCCCAAAATATATCTATCAAAGAAAACTGTTCCTTTATATTCATTTTCTAGATTTTGCAAAAAGTCTTTATCTAAAAAAGGATTATCGTATAGTGTATACTTCTGTTGATATATATCTGCATCACTATCAAGAAACTGTTTAAACCAATGACTAGGTCCTTCTGGATTGCAAGTACCATCAAATTTTGAATAAGGCTTATCTAAACGTGATTTAAGCATATTAAAAACATCTTGATTCCAAGTTGCAACTTCATCACCATAACAATATTTAAAGCTTGCACCTCTTATTTTATTAACATGTTTTATATTATCGGCACCTAAACAATAACATTTTTCTCCAAACAAAAAAGCTGTGTTATCTGACTTAATATCAGAAACCAGCTCTGTTCCCCATATATTTTGTAAAGGCTCTATTACATTTCTTTGTAAAGTTCCTTTTGTATTTCCTAAAATTACTGCTAATCCGTGGTAAATTTGCAACTTTTCTTATTCTTTTAGGTATTACATAATAATCTAAATATGTTTTGCCACTTCTTGTAGCACCATACTTAACATTCCACCTTCTATCAGCATTGTTTAAAAACTCTTGTTGTTTTTCTGAAAACATACTCATTAAACAACACCACCTATATTTTTTAGTACTTCATCTAATTTGTTCATTGTATCTTTATTTTCATCTTGTTTCTTTTCTACTAATTCTTGAATTGAATTAAAAGCTTGTACATTTCCTTTTAACGAAGCTTCGAATAATCCAACTAGCAATAGCATTTGATTATCTATATTATCTTCATCTATTCCAAATTGTTTTAACTGTTCTTTCATATCTTTGCTTTTAACAGGCAAAGATAATAACATCTCCATCTGTTCTTTCATTGCTTTACGTTGCCTTTTTACTTGTCCACTCTTTATTCCACCTTTTCGACCGATTCTCGACCGCATTTTCAGAAGTAAATTGTGTATCTGGATTTCCTTTAAGTAAATTTTGTTCATTAGCCATCTAACCACCCTATTTTATTTTTCCAATTTTTTTTGCCATATTATATCTATCTCTTAAGTTTTGTAATCCAGAACCTCCTGGATATTTTATTTCTGCTTTATCAAGTTTCTTTCTTATGTCTTGTATTTCTTTTCTTTCCCTATTGCCTCTTGCCTTTGCATTTGCTTCACTTTCTTTCAATAGTTTTGCATTATTATAGTGAATTGAATTTGTTTGGGGATTCACTATTGAGCCTTTACTTTGCCCAATAAATCCTTGTCTAAATTCTGTTATTTTTCCTACTATTCCTGTTTTACTAACATCTGTAACAACATAATCAAAGTCTACTCCAGAGTTTTCACTTACAATTCTGTATATATTTCCAACTGTAAATTTGCCATCTGGAGTTGATTTTTCACCTAAACTTCTTGTAGAACTTGCTCCTCTTCCGCCCATTATCGTACCATCCTTTCTATTACTTTATTTTTGTAATAAATTACCTTTATATCTTTATAGTCATAGTCCACTTTACCACCATAAATCAAAATGGTAGATGGATTAATTCTTTTTATAAGTTCATCTACTCCTTGTTTCCAAATTTTAAATGCTTCTTTATTTTGTTTTACTCCTATTGTTGATATACTTACTATACTTCCTTTAGGTATTCCATCAAAACAAAATTCAAAAGTTTCTTTTTCAGCCCAACTTATTGTTGGTATTACTTTTATACCTTGTTCCTGATAATATTGCCCTATTGCCCTGCTACGATATATATTCCATATTTTCATAGGCATTGGCATATCCATATATAAAGAAAAATCTGGACTTAAAATACATTGATATTGTTTTAATATATCTATATATTTTTCTTTATTATTCCAAACTCTCTCAAACTGATAATCATCTAAATAAAAATGTATTCCTACATTCTTTTCTTTACTTGTTTTAGCATAATTAAATCCTATCAAATCATCTGGAATAAATTTATCATTTTTTTATTATTGGCATTTGATAAAAGCCTTCTGCTTTTTCATTATTAACCAAATCTAAATTATATGTATCATTTGTTCTATGTCTTTCATTTTCTTTAAATAAATTATCTATTGACAAATCTAAATTAAAATCAAATTCTTCCATATTAAAATCTACTATACTATCTAATTCATTAGCTAATATTTCATCATCAAAACCTGTTTGCATATTTAATTTATTATGAACTAATATATAAGCTTTCTTTTGTTGTTCTGTTAACTCATTTAATTTTATACATGGTATTACTTTATATTTTAATTCTTTTAATGCTTGATATCTTCCATGTCCTTCGATAATCATATTATTTTCATCTATTGCAATTGGGTCATTAAATCCAAAATCTTTTATAGATTGTTTTATTTTTTCTATTTGTTTTTTGGGATGCCTTTTAGCATTATTTTTATATGGAATTAATTCATCTATATTTACATTAATTATCTTCATTGTCGTTGTCCTTTTCAATATTTTTTATAATCGCTCTATTTAATTCTTTAATTATTGGAATAGGAAAATCAGGTTCTGATAATACATCTTCAATTTTTATATTAACATCAAGTTTCGGAAAGGTATATTCAATTTTTTCAAAACTCATTTTATATCACCTTTTAATTTTTATATTTATTGATATTATTCTATCTGTTTTATTATTTTTCTATATTTTTCTTCATCTTTAAACCAGCAATATCTTATGCTTGTTCCCCATTCTAAATTATCATTTCCTATTAAATTTAAACAAGTTATATAATCTACATATTCTTGTGAATATCCATTTTGCATAAAGTGTTCTTGATTCCTATTTAATATTGCCTTAATAGTTTTATATAATTTTTTTCCTAGTTCGCAACTTATTGAATCATCATAAGTAACTATACCTAATGGTTCACATATCCAAATATATTTAGTATCTTCTTTTGAAAAATCTTCATCTCCACAGTTTTCTAGCCATACATATTCGTACCAATCATTATAATTATTAACACAATCAGCAGTTTTATAAAAATAGTGCATGTTATTAGTTCTTTTTAATTCATTTATTAAATTATCAATCATGTATTTAATATTTGCTTCTATAAGCTTTTTCTGTTCTTTTATATTAGAATTTATTAACACTTCAAAATCATTTTCTGGAATGCTGTATGCTACTGTAAGTTGTTGCTCATTATCACATTTTATTAAAAATCCAAAGCTAACCCCATCTACTGCATGAGGATTTATAAAATATTTTAAATTTGTACCTTCTATCTGTTTTTCATTTCACTATCTAAATTTTTTATAAATGTTTTCTTTTTATCTTTCATATTTTTATTACCTTTCTAATTTAGTTACATAATTAATAAACACGATGTAAGATATACATTATAAGTTTGATACTCTAGAACTAATTGTCATATAATTGCACGAGTATCTTATAGGCAGTGCCGACAATTTATCTCTTATTTTATATATCCTACATACTACTTATTAAAATGAAAAATAAGGCAGTATTACTTATAATAAGTAACTTACCTTATCTTTCTTTATTAAATAATATATATGGGCTTTTTTATATGCAGTAGAACGGCGTGCTCTACATCTCTTTAAGACCATTTCTGGTGCGATATCTGCCTTCATATCCTTACATATTTTTAATTCTTTCATAATTTGTACATCTTACTGTTAAATCTTTTCCATTTCTTATTGATACTATATTACATTGTTCTTTACAATTTTCTTTATTTTTACAATCTTTACATATATTTTCACAATAATATTTTATTATTTCTCTCATATTTGCTCCTTTGTATTATATAAAGCATAAGAAACTATAAAAACTTATACTTTATATAAATTTAATACTTTTTATAGTTTTTTTGGCTGGGAAAACTAGATTCGAACTAATAACCTAGCAGTCAAAGTGCTATGTGATACCATTTCACCATTTCCCAATAAAAAAGAGCTTTTTTCAGCTCTTTTCAAGTACGAAACAGTTTACTAACTTGCTAAATTATACTGGAAAATCGGGTGACGAATTTTTATTTTTTCCTTTTTTCCTATTTTAATTATAATATAGTATAATGGCGTTTATCTATACTTTTTTACGGCAACTTTACAGCATTTTTAAAAATTAACTATTTTTAATATATCTTCAATGGCTTCATCTCTTTTTGCACGCAGTCTTCTTTCTTGAAGTTCTTTTACTCCTTCATATTTTGCATATTCTTTAACAGCCTTATTCCAATTTTTTCCTTTGTTATTGCAATAAAATTCCCTTAAAATACATTCTTTTTCATATTCTATTTTATCAAACCAGTTTTCAATTCTTGCTACTTTTTTAGATAATATCTTTTTTTCTTCTATTAGTTTTTCAATCTCATATTGTAAATGATTTCTATCTTTTCTGTTTATATGATACATTTCTGATTTATAATTTGTTGCAACCGAAGATACTTTATCAGATATTTTATTAGTACTACTATATATAGAATCATATCCTTGTCCACTTAATTGCATACTTTTAATAACATTCTCTTCTTTATCTTCACATACAGTTCCAGCATATTCTAATTGTTTTTCGTAATCGTCTATCTTTAAATCAATTTCAAATATTCTACCTTCATTGCTTTTATGTTCAATTAATAAACTTTCAATATCTTCTTTTATATAGTCCATTAGTACCTCCTAATCTTTTTTACATTCACAATTACATTTCTTCATTTTAATTTCTTTTTCACATTTCATATAATAGCAACTTTCTATACAACCACATATACATGTTATAACTATAACTACGCCAATTATACTTCCTAATATAATCATTATTTTCCCTCCTTAATTACCAATTACCTTGTAAAAATTCTTCTGCCTCAAATAATTGACTTTCTAAATCTGCAATTCTTTCTTTTAATTCTAATATTTCTTTATCCTTATTCCTTAAAATATCTAATAGTACTTTTATTGATTTGGAATCATAACACTTAAATATACCATCTTCATTATCTTGAAATGACATTCCACCATTATTTTTAACCAAATTGTTTAATATTTCTATTGCTTTCTTTTCTTCTTCATTAAGATTGTCCATTATTTCTCCTTTCTATTTCCATATCTATCAACTTGTCTATTCTTTCTCTGCACTTGCTTTGTATTTCATTTAAAATTGATATTATTGTATCTTTAGTTAATTCGATTTTATGTTTATCTTTACTTAAAAATGGTTCTGAATATCCATACCAATGTTTTGTTTCTATCTTTATTCTTATAGTTTTTGTTTCTGATAACGCTACTTGCTGTTTTACTTTCTCTATTTCTTCAATCCTACTTTTTTGAAAAACTATTGAATTATTTATTTTTTCTTCTTCACTTATCATTGATTACCTCTCCATACACTTCCATTTGTTTTAGTGTTATTTCTTTCTCTATATTCCTCTTTTCACTTATTAAACATGGTATTGCTATACTTAATGTTAAACTTAAAATGATTAATACTGTTACAATACCTACTGTTACTATTTTTATAAAAGTGTCTCTATTCATTTATTCATCTCCTTTTTCTAAATAATACTTTTTATTGCATTTATAACAATCTAATACTGTTTTGAATTTTAAAAATTTTCGTATTTTGGAAACTATTATACTTTTTCCTCCACAATGAGGACAGAATCTGTATGTTGTATCTTGTCTGTCTTTCTTTTTACTCATATATTACATCTCCTCAAAACAATCTTTTTTGAAATATAAACACATTCCGTGGGTCTTCTCCTTCATATGCACATGCTTTTGCAAATTCTTCACTTTCTCCAGATGATACTAAAGTTTTATATATTGTGTCTTCAAATCCTTTTTCTGCCTCTTCTGTTTCTCCAAATAAAACTACATATTCATTTGTACACTTTGATAAATAAGCATTATATGTATGTCCTAACATACTTTTAAATTCTTGCATTTCTTTTCCTGTTTCTTCATTTATTGGTAGCTTTATAAATTTTAATTTCTTTATATTTTCTATGAACTTTTTCATATATTACTCCTTTATTTTAACAATATCTAAATCACATCTATTATATGTATATTCTCTAGTAGTTTCTTGACCTTCGTCAATTTTTATATCATACAACCAGTCATAAACTATACTTTTATCATTCATTCCTATTATTATGCCTGTCTGATAGCCAATCCAGTCTATATACACTTTTACTTTGTCACCTATTTTAAATTTAGGTGCATATCTAGCTTTCAATTTTTCTACTTCCTTTCTTAATATGGGCAATAATATGTACTATATTTTTTGCCACAATTATTACATTCACATATTATTTCTTGTTCATATGGTATATTATATTCTGTATTATTTTCTTTACAGTTTGGACATGTCCACGATAAATCTGTTTCAATTCTCTCGTCTATTTCTATATCGTCATCATCTAATTCATCCATTTTAACTCCTCCACCTTCTTATTTATTGCTTGTAGTTACTCTTTTCTTTTCTTTTCCTGATATATTACTAACATTGTTATAACATCTTTATAAACTTTTAATTCTCCTTCATAATAATCTCTTGTATGAAATATTGTTGAGCTTTGTTCTTCTAAAATATTTGTTACATTTTCCTCTGATGTTTTTAAATTTTCTATTATACTATCTAAATTTCCTAAATCTAATTTTGGCATTATCTATCACTCACTTTCTCTACTAAATTATTCAATTTAATCGTCCCATAATGTAAATTTAATAAAGCCTACTAATTCTGCTGTTATATCTTCAGCTATTTCTAATAATTCTTTTAGCATTACTCATCCTCCAATAGTTCTTTAAAACTTTTCTTTTTGTGTTCTAATTCCTCAAGCTCTATTTCCATTTTATAAATATATTCTTCATTTAAGTCTATTTCTGTTTCAGTTCCTACCTCTGCATTTTCACTTAATGTTTTACTTATTTCTGATTTTAAATAATTTATTCTTGTTTCTATTTTATCAATCTTTTCTTTTACTTTATCTTTACTTATACTGTTTTCTAGTTCTTGTAAAAGTATTTTTATTGATTCCGCTTTTAAATAATTAATATTTCTTAAATTAATATTAGGGCATTTGGTATCAAATGTTTTCATCATTATTCTTGAATATTCTTTAGCTTCTTCTAACTTCATTTATTTATCCTTCCTCTACATTTCCATACATTTTTATATATTTATCAACATCTAATTTTAAAATTATTTTTTTGACTTCTTTTTCTGTAATTAATTCAATTCTTTCTTCTAAATCCATAAATTTCTCTTCTTTATCCCCTGTATGAATATGCAAAAAATATGAATTTTTTCTTGTTTTATAAATATCAATGTTTCTCCAGCAATGCATTGTTATAGTATTGCTCCAAAATACTGGCTGTGGTTCATTTCTTAAATAATCAAAAATTTTTTCTGATTTTTCTGTATCATATAATTTATTTTCTATTATAGCTTTCATTTAGTCCTCCTTAAATAATTTTTCTAGTTTTTCAACTTTTACATATTTTACTAATTCCATATATGTTGTATCACTTGGAAATTCTGCATTTCCTTCAAACCATGCATTAAAATCATATTCTATTAAATGTTTAACACCGTCTACTATCTTTTTATATTTCTTTAATTCATTTAGTACATTTTCTATCGCTTTAACATAAGCTGGTTTTACTATTTCTAGTTTTCCATCTATATTTCTATATGATTCTGTTCCTGTTTCACATATATCTTCTAATATCTTTATATCTTCTTCTATATTATTCTCCATCTCCACCATTCCTTTGACTTATTATTATTGGCATATTTTCCATCCAATCTTGATACATATTAATCTCCTTCATATAATAGTGGCTTTCCCTCTGCATCTAATAAAACTGTTAATCCTCCACTATATCCACTTTTATAAAAAATATATATTACTTTTGTTTTACTGTCATAAAACATTGTGCTTCCATTATTACCAACTCCAAGATAGCCAAAACTTTTAAATCTATTTTCTGTTTCTGCTATACTACTTGTACAACCACTTAGTATAAACATCATTGCTATAATTACTATTATTAATATTGTTAATTTTTTTTTTTTCATATCTCTACTCCAATCCTAATTCTTTTAAACTATATTCTTTTCCTGGTTTCATTTTTTTGTACATTGTATTTATCTTAAATACTGGCATTATTATAGAATACTCATTTTTTACCTTTATTACTATTTGTTCCATTTTCTTAATTCTAACAGGACTTACGCATGCAGTAGTTTCTTTTATGATTCCTAAAATTCTATTCTTAAATGGCTTTATTACATTACTTAAGTATTCTTTCTCTTTTTCATCTAATATTTCTGATTCTTTCTCATATACTGTGTACCAGCCGTTTTGACCTATTCTTTCTATTTTTAAAATTTCTTTAAATTCTTCATTACTATCTGTTACAATTCTTGTTACTTTATTCTTTACTTCTTCTGTCTTAAAATCATAAAAACTTCTAGGACTAATAATTTGTTTTATTTGTATATATGTAATTCTGTCTCCTACTTGTATATCTAATTTTTTCATTTTATACCTCCAATTTATATAAACTTACATTATAACCTTTAAATACTCTATTTATAATATCTAAAACTATCTCCCAATCACCATTGGCTATTCCGCAACCAATTTTAAATGGCATAGCTACCGTTAATTTTTCTTGTTCAGCAAAATTTCTTATTTTAGTTAACGCTATATCCAATGCATTATAACTTGTAGTAAAACTTTTATATTGTGAAAATACATTAGCTATATACTTACCTTTTTCTTTTGTTAAATCTACTTTTCCATATAATTTTTCAAATGAAAAATTATGTTTTTTACAAAATTCTTTATATTCTTTTTCTGTTTTGGGGTATTTTTCTGCTATTTGCTTTGCTACTCCTCCGCCCGCATTATTCCATCTACATTCACTTGATGTACAATTATATTCTCATTACCTTTCAATAAATCACCGTTTTTAATTATTATCATTTGATTCTCTCCTTTTTGCTAATATTTTGCCATATACTCCACATTCTTTTAAAGGAACTTCTCTTAATACTTTTATTTCAGATGTTCTAACTTTTCCATTTGTATTTTCTGGCATTACTATATTTGATATTTTAGTTTCAACTTCAAGAATCGCTAAATCTTCCCAATCATCTCCAAATTGCAAAGCCCAATTTAAATGTGCAATGTGTATTCCATAACTGCAATTATCATATATATCAGTATCGCATTCTTCTTGTTTCTTTTCCCCTATTTTGTATGTAAAATTACTTCTATAATCTGATCTATATATTCCTTCTTCATCTTTTCTAATAGCTTTATAAAATATTGCTTTAGTTTTAGTGTGTTTTATGCCGTAAAAATTCATAAATTCTTCAATATTTTTTGGCATATATACTTTTCTTGCATTTCCAGATATTTGTATTCTAACATTTTCTTGACTTTCATCTTGCCTATCTACTACTTGACTATTTCCTCCAGCTTCAACTGAACTGTTTTCCCTAGCTTCAACTGAACTGTTTTCCCTAGCTTCAACTGAACTGTTTTCCCTAGCTACAACTGAACTGTGTCCCCTAGCTTCAACTGAACTGTTTTCCCAAGCTTCAACTGAACTGTTTTCCCTAGCTACAACTGAACTGTGTCCCCTAGCTTCAACTGAACTGTTTTCCCAAGCTTCAACTGAACTGTGTCCCCTAGCTACAACTGAACTGTTTTCCCTAGCTTCAACTGAACTGTTTTCCCAAGCTTCAACTGAACTGTTTTCCCTAGCTACAACTGAACTGTGTCCCCTAGCTACAACTGAACTGTTTTCCCAAGCTTCAACTGAACTGTGTCCCCTAGCTACAACTGAACTGTTTTCCCTAGCTACAACTGAACCTATATATTTTTTGTTTACTATTGCTCTATTCCAATATGTACCAAATTCAATATATATAATTCCTTCAAAATCCTCTGGTATATCATCTAGTTCTTTTTGACTTTTTACTATAATTTCATCTAAATTTTTATAATCTACCATTTTATTTTCTCTCCTTCATTTCTTCTTTATAAATTTCACATAATTGTTTTAATTCATCTATATTATCCTGTGCCAAACCAATGCAACCAAGACAATATCCTTTGTTGAAAACCTCACATTTTCCTTTCATTTAAACCTCTACTTTCTCATATACAGCTACCATTTTGCCAGTATAATCACATTTCTTTTTATCTATTACTTTAACTTTACCAAATCTTTCAAGTTCAGTTAAACGCGGAGCTGTCGTATTCCTTTCTGTTGTATTTGTATATCCTAATTCGTAAAGCTCTATTGAAATTTCTTTAGCTGTTTTTGGCTTGTCTAATCTATCTAAAATTTGTTCATATCGTTTTTGTCTTTTTTCTTTTATATCTTCAAAACTCATTTGTCGAGTTTCTTTAGTTGTTATCATTTGTCATCACTCCTTATCTTTTAAACCTTGTTTTGCACAAGTTTCTGGTACTCTTTTCTTTGTGCAACCATTTTCATAAAACTTGCATTTCTTACACATTTTCTGCGTGTAATGATAATTTATATTGTCTATTACTGCTTTTGCGTCTTCTGATTGAATTTTATGTGTAAGTGCTTGTCTTTTTATTCTTTCAAATTCACTCATAGTTTTCTCCTTTGTTTATTTTTGTAATTTATATTTATTTCTCCTATCTTTATGCTTTGTTTATTATCTGGATTTATTAATTTTAAAATTATTTTTATAAATTTCAAAAAGTCAGTTGGACTCAATAAACTACAAATTGCATTAACTAATTCGTCTATATTTTTAAATTTAATTTCATTTACTTCCATTTTTACCTCTAATTTTCACTTAAAATTAAATTTCTCAATTCTGATACTTCATCTTCATTAAGTTCTAAGTATCTATCATCAGTTTTTATTTTGTTTAAAAAATTCATCTTCTGATAAAAACCTTTTAAATTTTCACTTTTATATTTATTAATATAATATAAATAAATTTCTTTACATTCTTGTTTGTGTTCTTTTGTTGTTCTTTTGTTGTCATTTTTGATGTTATTGTTTGTATCTTTGATTTGATATTCTTCCCAATTTTCAATAGTTACAATAGAAAATTTGTTGTTACTTTTGATGTTACACATTTCTAATTTTTCTAATAATTTCATATATTTATAAATTGTACTTTCATTCATCTTTAATTCTTCACTAGCTTTTTTTCTACCAAATACAAATTGACCTTTTTGAAGGGATACATTTTGCTGTCCTACAAGCTGATTTCTTTCAATATGTGTTGCCTTACATAAACACCAAATCCAAATTTTTAAGGCTTTTTCGTTTTCAAATATCGGAGATATTACTATCTTTCTAAATAACTTAATGTATCCTTCCATTTCATCTCCTTTCTGTTATAAATAACTTCTGCCATATCTTTTTATAAAATCTTCTTTTGTTTTCATGTAATATTCCTGCCATGTCCTTTGCGCTATTTTTTTAATTTCAATCCATTTTGGATTTTTAGGGTCTAAATGTATTGAATCTTTATTAATTCTGTGTATATATGGTGTAATAAATATTATCAACCCATCTTCTATCGATTTTTCTCTATTTCCTGTTCTACCTTCAAAAACCTCATGTCTTTCACTACCATAAAATCTAGTTGTGGAATACAAAAAATTTTCTGGCATTATACTTTTTTCTTTCATTTCCACTCCTTTAACAAACTCTGCAATTCATTTTCTGGTCTAGTTTCTATATTTAATTGTTTTGCCATATCTACTATAAAATTAACTAATAAAGTCATTTCTTTGTTATCATAAGAACTAGAACCATAATAACAATTTACTTTTATACATTTATCTTTTTTGCTTACTTCTTGTACTAAATATCCTAGTCCTTGTTTTTTCCATATTCTTTCAAAATTTTCAAATGCTTTTTCTTCAACTATCATTGGTTGAAAACTACCCATTTGTAAAATACAATCTTTATAAACTTGATTTTTTGTAATTGGTGTGCCTTCTTCTGATAATTTCTTTGCAATTTTGTCACATAGTACCCAGCAATAAGCGTTTATATCTAGTGACCTTTTAGGATACCACTTCTTTAATTCGATATTTAATTTTGAGCCGTTTAATTCTTCTATATTACTAATTTCATTACTATCTAATAAAATTGTTATTTTAGGCTTATTTGTTTTAAAATCTATACTTATATCATTTATTTGACCTGTTGTTTGCATATTAATTTTCCTCTTTTTTATTAAATACAAATACGCTTGCATTTGAAGTATCATTTTTTATTGCTAGCCCAGTTATAACTTTATTTTCTATTTTTATTTTTTCAACAGAAAATTTGTCATAGCAAGTATATTTAAGATTTCCATTTTTATCTTTTGTTTCTTTAATATTAGCTTTTTCATTATTTATCCAAATAAATGGGCTAGTATACAATTCTCTGCCAATTCCCCAATTAAAACCAGCTCTTTTAAAACTATCACTTGATTCTCCTTTTTCTGATTCTGTAAAACTTTCTTTACCACAGTCCCACTTTGTAACCCATTGTTTAGAGTCACTATCATAAATTGATATTCCACAATAGATATTGCCTTTCAACTCCTTATGATCTCTTTGCCAGTTCATTGGAGTTACTGTCTCGTCTAATATATCTTGGTCAACTCTAGCGTCTTTATAAAGCAATAATGTAACTCCATTTTTATTAACTGTTGCAATTCTTACATCTATTTCTTTTTCAGTTAAATCTCTAAATAAATATTCCATAATTCCTCCATATCGATTAAATCTAAATAATCCATGAGTATCACCTACTTGATTCTTAAACTTGTTTTGTTTGTATTTATTTGAACTCCTGGTATTAGTTCTCCTGTTGTTTTAAAATTATCAGTTATAGCTTTTTTATCAATTTTTGTTGTAATTACTTCTTGTTTAAACTCACTAGGTATTTCATCTTCATTAATGATTTCAACAGATATTGGATTTTTAGCTATACTTAAAGTACCTAAAGTTGTTTCTACTTTTAAAACATCTGCATTCTCCATGCATTCTTTTATATATTCCATAAATTTAGCTAACTTATTTTCTAATGTTTTTCTATTTTCAGAAATTCTTTTTTCTTCATTTTTCATAGCTTCAATTGTTAATTCTAAATTTTTAGTAAATCCTATTACATTTGCACTTTTTTGTTGTAATAAAACTGTTAGCTCTTCTTTAATTTTTAGCTTGTCATCTTCTGTTATTTCTTCATTACTCATTAATTGAGCAAATCCATTTGTTATATTATATAAACTTAAATTTTCCATTTTATTAAATCCTTTCTATCTTCTATGATTCTTGACATCTTTAAAATATTATGTTAATATTATTAAAGAGCATAAAAATAAATATTGTTCGAGTTAGCTTTGTTCTTGGGGGAACGTTTCGGCTAGCTCTTTTAATTTGCGTAATTTTAATGATTGATTTCCATATGAATTGCTTTCACATTCGTCTTTTATTCTTCTAAAAATCAAATCTCTTTCATGTATCTGCTCTTCTAATGTTTTGTTTTCTTTTTCTAAGTCTTTTATGTACTTGAAATGTCCATAAATTCTTCTTGGTATGTATAAAATGATATTTACTATACCTTGTCCAACGTCTTGTGCAAATTCTTCTAAACTATTTGACATGTTTATCACTCCTTTCTAAAATATTTTTTCTATAAAACAACAAGCTAAACTTGGTAGCATTCCTGTAAATGTTCCAATTATTATTAAACTTAATAATGGATTTTCTTTTGCAAATCTTATTTCTTCTTTTAGTTCTTTTATCATCTTAAATCACTCCTTCTAGCATCTTCTGTGTTCCAACTAAAATTGCTTTTAGTCTTTCATTTTCTTTTAATAATTTTTCATATTTTTCTCTAGATACTGTATCTCCATCAACTCGTATTAACCAATGACTTCTTTCTCCATTTCTTGTTGCTTCAATTTCTCCTCTTGCTATCATTCCTTTTACTGTGTCTGGTGATTTATTGTATCTTCTGCAATATTCTTGCATACTTATTAATTCTTTTGGCATTTTCTTCTCCTTCCTATTGTTGAATTTTGTATTTTGTTGTTATATAATTTCCTCAACTTTTTTATAGAAAGTGAGGTGTAATTATGACTTGTCCATTCCATCATGACAGCAATGGTTTTCAATCTGGTTGTTCTGGTTCTTGTCAATTAAAGGTAAATGGTAAATGTGCAATTACTCAAATTGCTATTCAATTAAATACTATTTCTAAAAAACTTGATGACACTAGCAAGAGTGAGAAATAATATTTAAAACTTGTATAGTATCAAGTACTTCTCTACTTGGTACTTTTTTATTTTTTTTACAATCTTCTAATTCTACTTTTAAAATTTCTTCTAAATGTTTGATTATTACTTCCATATTAATCTCCTTTCGCTTTAACTTTAGTACGTTTTGTACTTTGGCAAGCTAAAAAAATTTCTACTATTGTTACTCGATAAGCTTTAGCTAATCTTTCTTTTGCTTTATCACTTGGATTTCTTTCTCCATTTTCAAGTAAAGAAATATATCTAGTAGATAAATCAGATAACTTGCCTGCCTGTTCTTGTGTTAAATTTGCTTTTTCACGTATTTCTTTTAAATTCATAACCTCTCCTTTCTAGAACATTTCGTCCTTTTGATGTTTTGATTTTATACTACATTTTGTACTTTGTCAATATGTTTTTTAAAATTATTATACCTATTTGTTCTATATATTATGGCTGTAAGAAAAAAAGTTACAAAAAGCTTTACAAAAAGAACTTTTTGTTCTATAATAATTATGAGGTGTTCTATGAATAGGTTAAAAATATTAAGAGAAGAAAAAGAATTATTACAAAGTGATTTAGCTCAAATTATTGGTGTTACTCAAAAAGCAATCAGTAATTATGAAGCTGAAAATAGAGATATGTCAACAGAAGTTTTAAAAAAACTCTCTGATTTTTTTGAAGTATCAATAGATTACTTATTAGGAAAATCAGATATTAGAAATCCAAAACAAGATATTGATGATTATTTATTAAAACTTGGATTGGATATGAAAAAATATGTTCCACCAAGTGAAGAACAGAAAAAACAAATTGAAGAATTTGCAAAATATGTTTTAAAAGATAATAAGAAGGAATAAATATGGAATTAAATAAGTTATATAATTTAGCTGAAAAAGAAAATATTAAAATATATGATTGGCAAATTGAGGATTGTAATGGTATTTATCTTAACTATGACAATATAAATGCTATTGCTTTAAATTATGATGAATTAGGAACATATATAGATGAAAAATGTACTCTAGCACATGAACTTGGTCACTATTACTATGGAGCTACATATAGTTTAAATGCTGATACAACTTTCATTACAAAACAAGAATACAAAGCTAGTAAGTGGGCCTATTATGTATTAACTCCTTATGAGGATTTAAAATTAGCTATTAAAAATCGGTATTAGACATATTTATAATCTAGCTGATTATTTTGAAGTATCGTATGAATTTATGCAAAATGCAATAGAATTTTATATTAATAAAGGATTACTAAAGACTAATTGAAATATATTAGTCTATTTTTATGGAGGTTATATGGCAAAGAAAACTAATTTTGAAGTTAATGGAAGTAAATATTTCAGAGTTACTAGAACTGTTGGACACAAAGCAGATGGTACACCTATCAGAAAAACATTCTATGGTACTGGAATAAACGAAGCTAACGAAAAAGCTGATGAATACATGAACAAAATTAATGCTGGTATGTCTTTAGATTTTGAAAATATTACTATTGATGAATTAATGTATAAATGGCTTTTTCAAGTTAAATTAAATGAAGTGAAGCCATCTTCTTTTCAATCTTATGAAGGCACTTATAGAAATTATATAAAAGATTCTGAAATTGCAAAATTAAAAGTCTATAATACAAAATCAATTAATATTCAAGAATACTATAATAAACTTAGTAAAACAAAAACTTATTCACAAATAAAAAAACTTAATAAATTATTAAAATCATTTTTTATTTATGCAGAAAAAGAAGGACTTGTGTTAAAAAATCCTTGTAATAATATAACTATTCCTAATCAAAATAAGCAAAAAAAGAATAAATATGATAATATAGAATATTTCTCAGAAGAAGAAATTAAACAGCTTAAATTAGCTCTTGCTAATAATAAATTAGAACCAATTGTATTAACTGCACTTGGCACAGGACTTCGTCAAGGAGAACTTTTAGCTTTAAAATGGGAGAATGTTGATTTACCCCAAAAATACATAAATGTAAAAGAATCAATAAAAAAAGTTTATATTTTTGATACCGAAGGTAATAAGCACCAAGAAACTGTAACTCAAACTCCAAAATCTGAAAATTCTATTAGAAAAGTTGATTTACCAAATAAAATAGTTGATATCTTAAAAAGCATTCCTAAAAATAGTCCTTATGTATTTTCTGATGAAAATGGAAACCCAATTTCTAGTAAAACTGTTTTTGGAAATTGGAAAAAACTTTTAAAAGATAATAATATTCCACATAAAAAATTTCATTCATTGCGACATACTTATGCAACTATGCTTTTAATGAAAGGGGTAGATTTAAAAACTGTTCAAGATTTAATGGGGCATTCTGATATTACAATTACACAAATATATCTTCATACTTTACCAAAAACAAAAATTGATGCTGTAAACAGATTAAATGATATTTTATAAAAACTAAAGTGATAAAATAGTGATAATTATAAAAATAGAGCAGTAGAGAAAATCTTTATTTTCTTACTGCTCTATATGTTTAAGGTTTTGGTGACCCCTACGGGAATCGAACCCATGATTCCACCTTGAGAGGGTGGCGTCTTAGCCGCTTGACCAAGGGGCCATTATGTATCAACTATTTATTTATAACATATTTTAAATTGTTAGTCAATACACATATTTAGAATTTCTTTTAATCTATCATCTTGTTTTGTTAAATATAAATATCCAATTAGTGATTCAAACGCTGTTGATTGTGCATATTCTGCAACATCTGAATTTTTAGCAACATGATGATTTTGAACGTTTCTGCCACGTCTTACAATATCTTTTTCTTCTTCTGTTAAATTATCAGATATTTTCTTTAACAACTCTGCTTGTGCTTGTGCTTTCACATATTTTATTGATTCGATATGAAGCTTATGTGGCTTTGCATTCGAATTATTTGTTAAGTGAGTTCTTACAAATAATTCATAAACACTATCTCCAACATATGCCCATACAAGTGGTGATAACATTTTTGCAGACTCAATATCTTTTTTTCTTTCTATAAAATCCATTTTATCTCCTTTATGGTTCTTCTAAACTAATTTTTCCTAATTTACAACTTCTAAAGTCTTCTAAAATAATTCTTGCTGTTTTTTCATCATCAATATTTCCACCTGAAACAAGAGCTCCTCTTTTTCTTCCAATTATTTGCATTAATTCATATATACTATTAGAACTATTTTTTATTTTCTCTATATCGTTTTCTGTTAATTTATATCTTTCAACTACATTAGAATTATATTTTTCATATAAAACTTTTAATAGTTCGTATGCTACTTCTGTTTTTTCTAATATATCATCTTTAATTGTTCCTGTAAATGCTAAATTCAAAGCAATTTCTTCACTTTCAAATTTTGGCCATAATACTCCTGGTGTATCTAATAATTCTTGATTTTTTCCTATTCTAATCCATTGTTTTGATTTAGTTACACCTGGTTTATTTCCAACTTCTAATTTATTCTTTTTAGCGATTCTATTAATAAAAGATGATTTACCAACATTTGGAATTCCTAAAATCATAACTCTAATTGTTTTATTTATTCTTCCTCTAGCTGCTTGTCTTGCTATTTCTTCTTTCATTAAATCTTCTATTTTTTTAGATACTTTATCTATACCTTTTCCTGTATTAGCATCTGTTAATAATACTGGAGCTTCTTTAGATAATTTTTCAACCCACTTTTTATTAACTTGTTCATCAGATAAATCACATTTATTCAAAATAATTATTCTATTTTTATTTTGTGTTAATTTTCTTATATCTGGATTTCTACTTGCAATTGGTATTCTGCTATCCAATAGTTCTATTACAACATCTATTAATTTTAAATCTTCTTCAATTTGTTTTCTAGTTTTTGCCATATGTCCTGGGTACCACGAAATGGAGACTTTAGAAAACATCTCTTTATCATTACTATTTCTTTTTATCTTTTTTTGCATTTTTATCACTCCTAATTTAATTAATTTTATATCATATTTTATTATTTGCCGTTCTACTCCAATATTCTAATTTAGCCAAAGATAATCCAATTTTATAAGATAAACCAAATTTATATGTAATATATTCATCAAATACTAATAAAATATTATTTAAGTATTTATCCTGATTATTAATTAAAATTTCATAATCTTTTTTAGAAATATAGTGATAGTCTGAATAATGCAAGTTATTTCTGCATTTTCGATTAATTGCATAAAAATCATCAGAAATATCTTTTTTATTTAATTCAAAAATATTATTAATAATATTAATAGATTTATTATTCTTTTTATCATTCCATAGCATTTCAAGTATAATAGATTTAGCTTTAGTAATATAATTTTTAAAATTAAAATGAAATTTTCCAATATCAAAAGAAATATTTTCTTCAATCATATTCTCAATAAACACTATGGTTTTTATTAATCCATATCTTTGAAGAATATATAATTTATCATCTTTATTAATATCATTATTAAATAATTTATATGAAGAATAAGATTTTCGATAAATATTACAACTATTAATTTTATTAATATGTATGCTACATATATTTTGAAGTGTTTCCTTTATAGTTTCATATATCTCTGGCATTATTATTTCAATCCATCTTAGTGGAGTTGCCACTATTCCATCTAATAATTCAAAATTACTACTTTTATTAAAATTCCAATTTCTAAAATTAATATCTAGTAAATCATTATCATTCAAGCTTAAGACTATATCAAAAGTATAATGTTCAAAATCAATCCCCATTTCTTCTATCACTTCATTTGTATTAAGTGATTTTGTAGATGGAGAATATTTTAAATTATAATTTCTTAACTCTTCAATTTCTTTTAATGTAATTTTCCTTTTTCCACTCAACCCACCATAGTTTGCTTTTACAGTTTCCTCTACAAATATTGAAGAAAAGAAAATAAGGAAAGAACTCAAAATCTCTTTTTTATTGTAATCTTTTAATTCTCTTTTTATCTCAAGAATATATCCTAGCCAAAATGCATCATTTAAAATTTCATTAACTATTTTTAATTGTTTATCATCCATAGTATTACTTTCCTATAGCAGATAATATTTGTGGTATATACATTATAGCAATATCTGCACCTTTATCTAATAAGAAAGCTAATATTTTTTTAGCTTTGTCCCATTTTTTGGATTTAGTATCTTTACTTTTTTGTAATTCAACTATTTCATCTAATTTTTCAAGTAGCTCATTTTTTTCTGAATCACTTAAATATGTATTATCTTCAATACTTAATTTTATATCTTTAATACTCATGTTTAAATTTATATTATTTGAATTATCATTATTATTTATATTTGAAATATTAATTGCAGAGTTACTTTGTTTGCTATATAAATCTGGATTATCCGTTCTATTTAATAGATATTCTAACTTTGACTTTATTATTTTGATATTCTCAATTTCATTTGTTTCATATCCTGGAACACTTGCATATGCAATTATTCCATTATTAAAATTAGGATAATCCATTATATATTTTCCAAGTAAAGCATTCACTTCAGCTTTTGTTGCAATATTTTTAGCTATATAATTGTCACAAATTTCAATGTCCTTCCTAATCATTGTTTTAAATTTACTCATTTCGTATCTCCTTACATATTAATTCATTTATTATCATCTATCAAATCAATTAATTCTTTCTCATCTTTTATAATTTTAATTAATTCTTCTTTAGTTGGCAAATATGTTAAATATTTAGATGCATATACATTTTTTACATCATCTCCTAATGTCATTTCTACAACAGCGTCATCTTTATCTGCACATAATAATATTCCAATTGGCTCATTTTCACCTTCTATCATCTGTGTTTTCTTATAATAATTCACATACATTTGCATTTGACCTATATCTTGATGTGTCAACTTACCTATTTTTAAATCAATAATTACAAAACATTTTGCTAATCTATTATAAAATATTAAATCTGGATAATAATATTCAGAACCAATTTTTATTCTTTGTTGATTTGCTACAAATGAAAATCCTCTTCCTAATTCCAATAAAAATTCAGTTAAATGAGTTAATAAAGCTTTTTCTAAATCTGTTTCTAAATAATTTCTATTTTCTTTTAATCCTGTAAATTCAAATATATATGGAGTTTTAGCAATTCCTCTGGCTGTTTTTCAATTAATCCATTTTTGGAATCTTGTAATATTAATTCCTTATCAGGAGATATTAAGTATCTATCATATAATTTAGTATTTATTTGCCTACGAAGTTCACGGCATCCCCAATTAGATTTAATTGCTTCAATTTCATAAAATTCTCTTTCTTCTTTTCTATCTATCCTAATCAATTCTTGAAAATGTGCCCAACTTAATTCGGTCGACACTGTCGACCATATTGGATACATTTCATAAAATCTTCTCATTCTCCTAATACTAACTGGTGAAAATCCACTTCCAAATTCATTTGTTAATTTTGAAGATAATGCTTCTATTATCTTTTTACCATAAGTTGCTTTAGTAGTATTTTCTGATAGTTCATAAGTTATTTTTCCAACATACCAATATACTTCAGTCATAGTTGTGTCTATATGCTTTAACATTTTACCACGAGCATCAATTATTTTAGTTCTAATATCATTATAAATTGCTTCAATATTTAATAATTCGCTATTCTCATTTGTAATACCCATCTTCTTATTATCTGCCATTTTACTCCTTTCTAATTAATCTGTTATAATTAATAATTCTTATATTAACTTTATTTTTTATAAATATGCAAAAACTCCTTTTGAAAAAATGCTTATTTTAAAGGCTTTTAGTGAGTGTTTTCTTAAATCCCCACTTCCCAGTTAATATTCATATTACTTTCCATTATTTTACCTTCTTTATTTTCAATTTGTCTCTATACAAGTATTTCGTATTATATCACATTTAGTCCAATTTATAAAGTCTTATGTAAAATAAAAAAATAAACACCAAAAATTTCTTTTTGATGTTTATTTCTTATTTAAATTTATAATCTATATTGGTTTCTATCTGCTCTTTCATCGAATTTTCTATCATAGTCTTCATTTTTATAAAACCAATCTGCTTTTTTAGTTCCGCTTCCTAAATTTCTATTTTTATTTACTAAGATATCTAAAAATGTTAGCATTGGAAGTATAACTCCTATTACTGTAAATATCATATTAGCACCATTTGCTATATCTAAAGTAAAACTACCTGCTGTAACATATTCATATAGCGCTGTTCCAAAATATGTTGCATACAATCCGAAATATGCTGCTGCTCCTACTATATTTCTTTTTACTACTAAAATTAAACATGGCAGTGTAGCAAATAATAAAGCTATTTCATATGTGGTATTTATAGGTGTTGCAAAAAACTCTCTATCTAATTGATAAAGTACTGTAACAACAGCTCTAAACATCCAAAATATTATAGCTAAAAAAGTAAGTAAATAACTAAATAAACTTGTCATATGTATTCCTCCTTGTCCTCTAAAATAAATTTTAACACAATTAAATACTAATATCAAGATATATGTATATAAATTAGAGACACCTCAAAATATCAACAAATTAATATTTGAGGTGCCTCACCGCTAAATTTTCTTTAAAATTATTCACCATCTGTGAAATTAAAATCTTCTTTAAATTTCTCTTTGAAGATTTCAAATACAGCTGTTAAAGTTTCTTCATCATCTACACTAACATATGATTCTTCATCACTATCAGCATCTGAATCATCAACTTTTAAGATAACAACTTCACCATCATCTTCTTCTCCATCTTCAAGTACTGGTAATAAAACTACATAATCTTCTGATTCATATTCAATTAAATCTAAAAATTCAAATTTTACTTCATTACCATTTTCATCATTTAATATTATGATATTACTAATTTCTTCTTCAAATCCGTTATTTTCTTCGTCCATTTTAATTCTCCTTCCTTTGTATAAAGTTATACAAATCTAAAAATATGATATACTAAAGATACGTTTTTTGCAATAGTTTTATGCAAATTTTAATTAAAAATCTTATTTAGATTTATTCATATACATTTCTAAAATATATACAGCTGAAATTGTATCTACTATACCTCTTTTTTTAGTTTTATTAACATCTAAAAAATTCATTGTTTTATGTGCAGCAACAGTAGTTAATCTTTCATCTATTGTTTCAATCTTTATCTTATTATATTTACATTTCAATTTATGAATAAATTTTTCTGTTACTTCTGCTCTTACAGTTTTACTACCATCCATATTATATGGCATTCCTACAACAATTGTATCTACTGGATATTTTTCTAAAATTTCATCTAATCTTTTTAGCAAAATTTTATCATTTCCATTATGTGCAATCGTTTCAAGTCCTTGTGCAGTAATTCCTAAACTATCTGTAACAGCAATTCCAACTCTACTATCGCCATAATCTATTCCTAAAGTTCTCATTAAATTAATCTTCCAATCCAATATAATCTTTAACCATTTTTTCTAGGAGTTCATCTCTTTCTATTAATCTAATTAAGTTTCTAGCGTCATTGTGACTTGTAATATAAGTAGGATCACCAGATAAAATATATCCAACAATTTGATTTATAGGATTATATCCTTTTTCAACCAATGCTTGATATACTTCCTTTAGAATTTCTTTTGCTCTTATGCTTTTGTCTTTGTCAACTTTAAAACTCATAGTTTTATCAACAGCCATTTTAACCCCTCCTAAATATAATTGATTTGACTTTCTTTTTTATCTGCAGAATCTATATATTCTTCTAACTTTTTATTTAATTGTTCTAATCCAGTTCCTTTATAATAAGTAGATACAACAAAATTTAATTTTGGTGAAGCAGATTTTTCTTCTTGTAACTCTCTTACTTTCATTCTTTTTCCATTTAATACTTTTACAACTGTTTTTTCTTCTGCTTCTTCAACAATTTCAATATCTTCAATTTCTGCTTTTAAATCTTTCAAAAATTCATCAACACTATTTTCTTCAACTCCAGAAAATACTATTATGAATTTAGGTCCCATGTATCTTACAAATACATATTGAGCTGCCATTTTTGCTTTTACAATATTACTTATTTCAGTAATTATATCATTACCAATGCTTCTTCCAGCTTTTTCATTTATTTCTTCTATATTGGTAATTCTAAACATACATACTGTTGATGTTGGATATTTATCAAAAGTTTTCTTTCCTTTACTATACAAATATTCTGCTGAATATAATCCAGTAAATTGATCAACTCTTACTATATTTTCCATAGCATCTTGATATGACATAGTTGATAATACTGATATTATGTTGTCTTTAACAACTTCAATAATTGTAGTATTAGTTTTATCAAAAGCATGCATTCTTCCACTTTCCATAATCCAATATCCTATATAGATATTATCTATATAAAGTGGGAAAAACATTGCAGATTTTGCTCTACCCATTTCAACTTTTTGATAAGGTAATTTTTCGTTTTCATTTTCAATAGTTATATATTTTGGTGTAGCATTTCTAATACTGTCTTGGAAAATTTCTTCTCCACCTAAATTTGTTAAAGTTTCATGATGTATTTTATCTACGTTTGTTGCTTTTATAACATATTCTGCCCCATCAAATACAACAATTGTTGAATACTTAATATCATATTTTTCAATTACAATATCATTAATAGCATTTAATTTAGTTTCAACAGAATCTTCTTCTCCAGCAATTTTCATAAAATCTTGTAAAACTGTTAGCTGATCTATTAATTGATTAATATTATTATATGAATCAATTTTTTTCTGAATATGAATATTGTATGAAACCAATACAAATATTACAACTATTAAAATTATAATTACAACTACCGCCAAGTTCTTTCACCTCTACTATATTTTAGTACTTTCTTTTCATTTGATTTAATGTATTATTTATATCGTTAGAAAATCCTTTTTTTCCAAATCCACTAGATGGTTGTGAAGCCGTTTTGCTTCCACTGCCATAAGTTGTTTTACTTACTAATGGATATACCATATTTCCTAATATTTTTAGTTTGTTCATAAATGCACTTGAATATCCTTTTAAAGATATTGAACATGTAGCCATTGAATCTAAGTATTTAGCATAAACTGCATCTTCAAATGGTATTGTACATACTTTTACCATATCTTTATTAAATAATTCATTCATATATGACATTGAAGGATCATTGTAGAAAGACATTCCTCCAATAATTGCTTTTTCACTTAAACTTTTTACTTTTATTTCTTTATTTACTACAACTCTAACTTTTTCTGATTCTAAAACACCTATGTTTTTTAAATCCCTTAAAAATGCTGTTAAAGGTTGAATTGTTAAAATATCCATTGATTGAACTAAATATATTTCTTGACAACTTGCAAAATATGCAGGTGGTGTATCAAAATCACAATCAATTAATATTAAAGAGTAATTTTGAACTAAAGTTGATAAAATTGTTTCAGCATCTGAATAATCTTTTCCATCATTTGGTAATGCTGTAAATACAGTTAAACAATTATTAACTTTTATACCTTCATTAAATCCATTAGATAGTTTGCTAATTGAATTATAAGCAATATTTCTCAATTCTTCTTCATTATTTGTATATATATAATATGAATTTCTATTTTTAGTCATATCTAATATTGCTGTATTAATTCCAACTGATGAGAATAAAGCTGCCAAATTATTTACTAAGAATGATGTTCCATTTTTAGTTGTTCCTAAAAAAGTAACTATTTTTTTATCTTTTGTTAATAAACTATTTAGGTTCGACATTGAATAATCAACTTTTGGCTTTATACTTTCTAGCTCTGTACCTCTTGGTGATGCTGACTGTGTAGAAGTTAATGGTTCATCATCTTCTTCATCAAAATCAGTAATCAATTCTTCATCATCTTCAAACTCATCATCAACTCCAGGAATACCTGGTGTTTCTAAATTTTCATCTAAATCATCTAAATCATCCAAATCAGGCAAAGCGACTTCATCAGTATACTCTTCTTCTATATCATCATCTAGTCCTGGTAATTCTTCTTCGAATTCATCGTCTAGCCCTGGTAAACTCTCTTCTTCTTCAAAATCATCGTCTAACCCTGGTAAGCTTTCTTCCTTTTCAAAATCATCATCTAACCCTGGTAAGCTTTCTTCCTCTTCGAAATCATCGTTTAGCCCTGGTAAGCTTTCTTCCTCTTCGAAATCATCGTTTAGCCCTGGTAAACTTTCTTCTTCGAAATCATCGTTTAGCCCTGGTAAGCTTTCTTCCTCTTCGAAATCATCGTTTAGCCCTGGTAAACTTTCTTCTTCGAATTCATCGTCTAGTCCTAGTAAGCTTTCTTCCTCTTCAAAGTCATCATTCATTCCTGGTAATGGTATTTCATCTTCAAAGTCATCTTCTAATCCTGGCATAGATATTTCTTGAATATCATCATCCATTGGTAATAGAAATTCTTCTTCATCTTCTTGTTTCTTTTGTTCTTTTAATTTTTTCTTATTATTTTCATAAACTGGAGGAATAGAAGGTCTAACTTTTTTTTCTGGTTTAAGTTCTTGTGGTGCCTTTTCTTCTTTTACCTCAGTTTTCTTATTTTCAACTTTTTCAGGAGCTACTTTCACTCTTACTTTTTTTATAACAACAGAACCATCTGGCATAACAACTTTTTTCTTTACAATTTTTGTATCTTCTGTAGCTTGAGTTTTTGCAGATTCTACTTTTGATGCTTGAACATCATTTCTTTTTTGTGGTTTTGCTACTTGTGGTTCATTTCTTGTTTGTTGCTCTGAATTTTTCTTCTTAATAATAGTTTTATTTTTAGATAAATCTGAACTTTGTGGAACTTCTAAATTATTTCCCATAGGTCTTACTGGTTGTGGTGTTCTGTTTTTTGAAGTTCTAACTGATGCAGGAATTACAATTGGTCCAGACATCTTATTTTCATTCATTTTACTTTCTATTATATCTATTTTTATACCTGTAGTTTTTTGTGCATCTTTAGCTTTTAGAGAATCTCTATTAACTTTTTGAATAGTTCCACCAGCTGCCATTAATTCTTGATATTTAGGGCTATCTTCCTCTAATACAGCTTTTACATTTATAGGTAAACAATTTACAATAATTCTTAATTGATCATCTGTATATTGTGATGCAATATTAGCAAAACTCTCAGCAAATTTATCTGTATTTTTTCCTAACTTTTTAAAATGTGTATTAATATTTTGTATTTCTAATTCACTAACTTCTTTATCATTTTCTTTTGAATAATTTACATCATCAGAATCTATTTTATAATACATTTTAGCTTCTTTTTTTACTCTAGGCTTATTTATTAACTTACAAACTTGTTCCATACTTCTTTCAGTACCTAGTAATGCATTATAAATACCAATACCAAATATTTTAACTAAAAATGAACTACCTTTTGTACGTCTATCTGAACAAATTAAAACAATAGCAGTATCATTTCCATCAATGTCTTGTGCCTCATCGCTAATATTATCAAGCTTATCAAAGATAAATTTATCTATTGCATCATAATTATTATTTGAAAATGGTTCCAAATCTTCACTTATAACTATTCTATCATAGCTTTTATCCTTTTGTATCTCTTTTAATATTGCGTCAAAGTAATAAACATTTTTGAAAGAAAGAATTTCTTTATATTCCTTTTGGTATCTCTTAATTATATTTTCTGATACCTTTTCATTACTAACCGCAAATAAAACTTTCATTTGTTTAACCCCTCCAACCATTTACTACAACAGCAAAAATTAATGGTAATACCTGGCATATCAATAATATAGTAACAAATGTTATTATAAGCATAAATCCTCTATCTCTAACATCTAGTTTTCTTATACCTATAACATATTGATATATTGATCCTATTGCAATTCCTACAAAACATAGTGGTATACTATAAATTCTTACTCCGTTTAGTATATATGCAGCTACTCCATATGGAGTAGAACCATATTTTTCAATGTATTCATTAAGACTACTTTTTGCACTTTCTTTTATTTCTACTAATTCTGTTGCTTGTGTTGAGTTTAAAACTTCTTCTCCCGTAACTGCATAAGATATTGTATATATGTGCATTATTCCAATTAATATTACAAATATTATTGCAATGATTGATACTTTCTTTAACATTTTTATTAAAAACCTCCTTTAGGTTACTATTCTTTAATATTCTACATATATTATAATACAATATATTAGAGAAAATATCAACCTAAAATCATTAATTTTT
>Ga0073908_1000729_pt1 | contig 52948 bp, 43 predicted proteins | sample MucameincwithD2O_FD_65484 | JGI IMG/M metagenome (GOLD analysis project Ga0073908, IMG submission 65484) | Mouse cecum microbial communities from Vienna, Austria - Mucus amended microcosms incubated with D2O | ecosystem: Host-associated > Mammals > Digestive system > Large intestine > Cecum... | reverse complement strand
AGTATCAGAACCATATAAACTAGCTAATCGAGCTTTTCATCCTGATGATACGATCGTTGATGTTGATGGAGTTAAAGTAGGTGGAGAAAATCTGGCTTTAATTGCAGGTCCATGTTCAGTTGAAAGCAAGGAACAGGTAATTGAAATTGCCAAAGCTGCTAAAGCTGCAGGTGCAAATATTTTAAGAGGCGGAGCTTTCAAACCAAGAACTTCACCATATGCATTCCAGGGGATGGGATCATCTGGTCTGGATATTTTAGTAGCAGCAAAGGAGGCAACAGGACTGCCAATCTGTTCGGAATTGATGGATGTACAGTATCTGGATGAATTTAATGAAAAAGTGGATTTGATTCAGATAGGAGCAAGAAATATGCAAAACTTTGATCTGTTGAAAAAAGTAGGGGCAGGAACAAAGAAACCGATTTTATTGAAAAGAGGATTAAGTGCAACATTTGAAGAATGGATCATGTCAGCAGAATATATAATGGCAAACGGGAACCCAAATGTGATATTATGTGAAAGAGGGATAAGAACATTTGAGACATATACAAGAAATACATTAGACCTGCAGGCAATACCAGTAGTGAAAAAGCTGACACATTTGCCAATAGTAATAGATCCAAGTCATGCAGGAGGAAAATGGTGGCTGGTAGAACCAATGGCAAAGGCATCAGTAGCAGGAGGAGCAGATGGGCTGATGATAGAAGTGCATAATAATCCAGAAAAAGCATTATGTGATGGACCACAGTCATTAAGACCAGAAAGATATGAAGAGTTATTGAAACAAATCAGTAAAATTGCTGAGGTTGTTGGTAAAAAAGTATAGCTAATTTAGGAGGAAATATAACGATGGAAATGACAGTTGCATTAGAGGATAATAGTTATCCTATTTATATCGAAAAAGGGATTTTAGCTCAAAGTGATAAGTATATAAAGAAGATTTATCAGGGAAATAAAATTATGATCATATCTGATGATCAAGTGTACAGCTATTATGGAGAGCTTTTAACTAATATCTTAAATAAAGAGTTTATCGTAGAACATGTAATTGTTCCTCATGGTGAACAATCTAAGCGTTTTGATATATTACCATCGTTATATAAAGCTTTACTAGATTTTAAATTAACTAGAACTGATTTAATTGTTGCTTTAGGTGGTGGTGTAATTGGTGATTTAGCTGGATTTGTTGCGGCAACTTATTTAAGGGGGGTAAAGCTGGTGCAAATACCAACATCTTTGTTGGCTCAGGTTGATTCATCAGTTGGAGGAAAAGTAGCTGTAGATTTGCCAGAAGGTAAAAATCTTGTAGGGGCTTTTTATCATCCTAAGATGGTTTTAATTGATCCTGAAACATTAATAACATTACCTAAACGATTTGTTAATGATGGAATGGGAGAAGTGATTAAATACGGTTGTATCAAAGATAAAAGATTATTTGATAAAATAAATAGCTATCAGGGTTTTGATGAATTATATCAGGATATTGATGAGATTATTTATCGTTGTGTTGATATTAAACGTGATGTAGTAGAGCGTGATCAATTTGATTTTGGAGACCGTTTATTATTAAATTTTGGTCATACTTTAGGTCATGCGATTGAACAGTATTATCAATATCAAAAATATTCACATGGAGAAGCAGTGGCTATTGGTATGGTTCAGCTGACAAAAATAGCTGAAGAAAAGGGGTTATCACCAATGGCGACTAGTGATATAATCAAAGATATTTGTACTAAATATGATCTGCCTACTTATAGTGATGTAAAGACAAGTGATTTAATAGGTGCTATTAGCCTTGATAAGAAAAATATCAATAAAAAGTTATCATTAGTATTGTTAAAAGAGATTGGAAATAGTTATGTTTATCAAAGTGATCTTTCGTTAATTAAAATAAAGGATAGGGTTTAAAATGACAGCAGTAAAAATAATACCAACTAAATTAAAAGGGGTAGTTCAGGTACCGCCTTCAAAATCATTAGCTCATCGAGCTATTATTTGTGCTAGCTTGGCTAAAGGAGTAAGTCGAATTGATAATATTGAATATTCAAAGGATATTCAAGCGACTATTAAAGCAATGAAGTCTTTAGGTACTATAATTGAAGAGTTTGAAAATTATTTAATTATTGATGGAACTACTACTTTTACAAAACAAAATAGTGAAATAGATTGTGAGGAGTCAGGTTCAACTCTTAGATTCATGGTTCCAATTTCGATTGTTGAAGAAAATAAAGTTCATTTTGTTGGTCGAGGTAATTTAGGGAAAAGACCATTAGATACTTTTTATGAAATTTTTGAGCGTCAAAATATCGGATATATGTATAAAAAAGATGTTTTAGACTTATATGTAATTGGGAAGTTAAAACCAGATCATTATATTATTCCTGGAAATATCTCATCTCAGTTTATAACTGGATTATTATTTGCTTTACCATTATTGAAAGGAGATTCAATAATTGAGATAACTTCAACTTTGGAATCTAAAGGATATATTGATTTAACATTACAAATGCTAAGTCAATATGGAATCAAGATTATAAATAATGATTATAAAAGTTTTGTTGTGATGGGAAATCAAGAGTACCAGGCTCATGATTATCGAGTAGAGGCTGATTTTTCACAAGCTGCTTTTTACTTAGTTGCAGGAGCAATTGGAAATGATGTTGTTTTAACTGATTTGAATCTTAATTCTTTACAAGGAGATAAAGCAACTTTAAGCATTTTAGAGGCGATGGGGGCTAAGATTAATGTTGTTAGTGATGGGATAAAAGTGACAGGAGAAAACTTATCTGCTACTCAAGTTGATGCAAGTCAGTGCCCTGATGTTATTCCTGTTGTTTCTGTAGCTTTAGCTTTAGCTCAAGGGAAAAGTGAAGTCATAAATGCAAAACGGCTACGAATTAAAGAATGTGATCGAATAATTGCAACAAGTTCACAGCTTAATGAATTAGGAGGATCAGTTGTAGAATTATCTGATAGTATGACAATTAGAGGAGTAAGTGAGTTTGTTGGTGGGAATTGTTCAAGTTTTGCTGATCATCGAATTGCAATGATGTTAGCAATTGCCGCAACGAGATGTAATCAGTCTGTCATTATTGATAATATGGAGTGTGTCGAAAAATCTTATCCAAGCTTTTGGGAAGATTATCAATCATTAGGAGGAATTATTGATGTCATCAACATGGAAGAATAATATTGAAATTACTATTTTTGGGGAATCGCATGGTAAGGCTATTGGTGTGGTTTTAGGTAATCTTCCTAGTGGAATCAAAATTGATATGGATGAAGTGGCTAAAGAGATGAAACGCCGAGCTCCAGGACAAAATAAGATGTCAACTGCTAGAAAAGAGGCAGATAATGTTGAAATAATGAGTGGTCTTCAAGATAACATTACAACTGGGGCACCATTATGTGGAATGATTTATAATAGTGATCAGCACTCAAAAGATTACTCTCTTTTGAAAGAGAAAATGCGTCCAGGACATAGTGATTATCCTGCTTTTGTTAAATATAAAGGATTTAATGATGTACGTGGTGGTGGTCATTTTTCTGGGCGAATAACAGCACCAATTGTTTTTGCTGGAGCGATTGCAAAACAAATTTTAGTTAAAAAAGGTATTTATATTGGTGGCCATATTTTAAGTATTAAAGATAAATATGATGAGTATTTTGATATGCGTCTTTCTAAAGATACTTTAAATTATTTAGCTGGTCAAAAATATCCAGTTTTAAATCAGGATATTTACGAACCATTTATAGAAATTATTGATAATGCTAGGATGAATCAAGATTCGGTTGGAGGCAAGATAGAATGTGCAGTAATTGGTTTAGAACCAGGACTGGGAGAACCTTTCTTTGATTCAATTGAAAGTCATTTATCAAGTTTGTTATTTTCAATTCCAGCCGTAAAATCTGTTTCTTTTGGAAATGATAAAATTAGTGAAATGTATGGCAGTGAAGCTAATGATTGTTATTATTATGATGGTGATAAGATAAAAACTAAGACAAATAATAATGGTGGTATTACTGGAGGAATTAGTAATGGAATGCCGATTGTTTTTAATGTTGGAATTAAGCCAACACCATCTATTTCTAAGTGTCAGGAGACAATAGATATAAAAAATCATTTAAATACAACATTAGAAGTTCATGGACGTCATGATCCATGTATTGTTTTTAGAGCAGTAGTTGTAGTAGAGGCCATAGCAGCTCTAACAATTCTTGATTTAGTGAGGTAAATATGAAAGACTTAGAACAATGTCGTAAAGAAATCGATGAAATTGATCAGCAGTTAATCAGACTTTTTGAACAAAGAATGAAAGTTAGTAAAGATGTAGTAACTTATAAATTAGCTCATGATATGGAAATATTTCAGCCACAGCGAGAAAAGGCAGTGATTAAAAAAAATGCTGATCGTGTCGTTGATAAAGAATTAGTTGAATATGCTTGTGATTTTATTCAAGATGTAATGGATATAGGGAAAAGTTATCAAGCTACTTTTATCCCATCAAAAGATAGTTATAAATTAGCTAAATCAAAAATTGAAGATATTAAAGTTGGTTATGCAGGAGTACCTGGGGCTTTTGCTCATCAAGCTTTACATGAATATTTTGGAGATGTTAAAAATGTTAATTATGAACATTTTCAAGATGTTTATGAGGCATTAAAAAATGATGAAATTGATTATGGAATCGTTCCTTTAGAAAATTCTTCAACTGGTGCAATAAATGATAACTATGATTTAGTAAGGGATTATGATTTTTATATTGTTGGTGAACATAGCGTAAATATCACACAACATCTTTTAGGAATTAAAGGAGCTAGTCTAGAAGAAATTAAATATGTGTATAGTCATCCCCAAGGAATTCAACAGTCTTCCAAGTTTCTTAAACAATTTCCAGATATTAGACCTCAAAGTTTCTCTAATACAGCAGCAGCAGCTAAATTTGTAAGTGAAAATAATAATAAACAATTTGCTGCGATTGCATCAAAAATAGCAGCTGATTTATATGATTTGGAAGTAATAAAAGAAAATATTCATAATCAGGAAACTAATAATACTCGTTTCATTATCTTTGGAAAACAACTGGAGGATCATGAAAAAACTGATCGAGTTAGTATAGTTTTTACATTGCAGCATAAAGCAGGAGCGCTTTATTCAATTTTAAAAGTAATTAAAGATCATCAGATAAATCTATCACGAATTGAATCACGTCCTTTAAAGGATAAACATTGGCAGTATTATTTCTATATCGATTTTGAAGGAAGTTTACATGATGATAATGTTAAATTAGCATTGGAACAATTAAAAACAAATTGTTTAACTTTAAGAGTGTTAGGAAACTATTGTCATGCATAAGGAGTTTAAATGAAAAATATTGTTTTGATTGGGATTATGGGTTGTGGGAAAACAACAATTGCAAAGTTATTAGCAGATAAATTACAGCGTCCTGTTATTGATACTGATGAGTATATTGTAGAAAAGTATCAACAAACTATTCAAGAAATGTTTGAAGTTAGTGAGGAATATTTTAGAAATAAGGAAACAGAAGCTTGTAAAGATATTGCGAGATTAGATGGTCATATTGTTTCAACAGGTGGAGGAGTTGTTTTAAATAGCTTAAATATTGATTATTTAAAGCAAAATGGAATTATTATTTATATTGATCGTCCGATTGATAATATCTTAATAGATGTTGAAACATCTACTAGACCATTATTAAAAGAAGGACCACAAAAGCTGTTTGATTTAAAAAAACAGCGACACCAGTTATATTTAGATGCATGTGATGCTCATCTTATAAATAATGATACAATCGAAAATATTATTGATAAAATAATGGAGCTAATTAAAAAATGAGTTACAGTTTTAAACTAGTAACTTATTTTTTATACCAGCATAAATTCAAAGATTAGTAAAAACCGCAATATATTTATGTTATAATATTGCAAGGTGATTAAAGTGAAATTGATTAAACAAGAATATGTAAATACTAGTCTACCTAAGGGGTGGAAACCATATTATATTTTTTTAATAGTTGTAGATGATATAGAGGTAGGAAAAATTGTATTACGTGAAGGAACACGCAAGGAACGTTATTATGATGGTCATATTGGTTATAATATCGAGTTAAAATATCGGGGACATCATTATGCTTATCAGGCAACAAAATTACTAATAAAAGAGGCAGTATTGCTAGGTTTTGATGAACTAATTATTACATGTTCGCCAGATAATTTAGCTTCTAAAAAAACAATTTTAAAGTTAAAAGCTGAGTATCTTGAAACAGCATTAATTCCAATAGCATTGAGAAAAGATTTTGCAACAGATGAATTGGAAAAAGAAGTTTATTTAATTAAATTACGGAGGTAAATAATGAGATTTGTTCATATTAGTGATATTCATTTAGGAAAATTACTTTTTCAACAAAATTTATTAGAGATTCAGGCTGATTTATTAGCACAAATAACAAAATATTTAGTTGAAAATAAAATAAATGTTTTAATTATCGCAGGCGATATATATGATCGTAGTGTTCCTAGTAATGAAGCAATAGATGTGTTAAATGATTTCTTATCTTTGTTGATTTTAAAACATAAAATAAAGGTTTTAATGATTGCTGGCAATCATGATAGTCCAACACGATTAAGTTTTGCAAGCGGTTTATTAAAACAGGAGGGACTGTATATTGAAGCTTATCCTCAAAAAGAGATGAAACCGATTGTAATTGATGGAGTTAATTTTTATTTACTACCTTTTTTTAAACCTTCTTATTTGCGGTATTTATATAATGATGAGAGTATTGTTAGTTACCAGGATGCTTTTAAAAGCTATTTGAGTAGACAAAAGATTAATTATGATGAAACTAATGTTTTAATAACACATCAATTTATTGGTGGCAATCAAGATATTATTCGTAGTGAAAGTGAGTCTGTTTTAAGTGTTGGGGGAAGTGAAATGATTGATGTTTCACTAGTAAAACAATTTGATTATGTTGCTCTTGGTCATATTCATGCTCCGCAAAAAGTTTTATATGATACGATTCGTTATAGTGGGAGTTTAATGCATTATTCTTTTGATGAAATAAAACATGAAAAAAGTATTGTAGATGTTACAATAGCTGATAAAGATATATCATTTGAATTGATTAAATTAAGACCACGACAAAACTTAATTAAGTTATCAGGATCATTTGATGAGATAATGGAACATTATGAGAGTAATAATAGTGATTTTGTAGCAATTGAACTGTTAGATACAATGATAGTTCCAAATGCAATAGATTATTTACGAACCAAATATGAAAATGTATTACAAATAACATATCCTAATTTAATCAATTTACAATTAAAAAATAATACTAAAGCAGATATAGGTTTTGAAAAATTATCTTCAGTAGAATTATTTGAACAGTTTTATCAAAAGATAAAAGGGGTAGCAATTAATAATCAAGCTAAAAAAATAATTGCCGAAATAATGAAAGGAGCAAATGATCATGGTGCCTAATACACTTATTATTTCAGCATTTGGACCATATCGTAATACTATTAAAATAGATTTTGAGCAATTCAAACAAGATGGTTTATTTTTAATTACTGGACCAACTGGTTCTGGTAAAACAATGATTTTTGATGCAATAACTTTTGCCTTATATGGAGTTTCTAGTGGTAGCGAAAGAAGTAGCGAACACTTTCGTTGTGATAGTGCTGATATTAGTGTTGCTACATATGTTGAATTGGATTTTTTGTTACATAATGACCATTATATAATAAGACGTTCTCCTAAATATTTTATTGAAGGTAGAAAAACTCCTAAAATGCCAACAGCTACATTAACTTTACCAAATAAAAAAATAGTAGATGGCCTAAAAGAAGTTAATGCGAAGATAAAAGAAATTCTAGGTATTGATGAAAAACAATTTAAGCAAATTGCAATGATTGCTCAAGGAGAATTCACCAAACTTATTTATGCAGGTAGTGAAGAACGTGAAAAGGTTTTAAGAAACTTATTTAAGACTAATGATCTAGTTTATTTAGAGGAACAATTAAAAGAAAAGGTTAAAGAGTATCGAAATAAATATGATTTATTATTTAGTCAGAGGAATTTATTAGAAGCTAGTTTAGAGTTAAATGATCAGGAACTTGATTATCAAACATATTTAAATGAACTTAAAACTAAATTATCTAGTGATGAATTAGTTTATCAAAATATGGATAATGAGTATAATCAAGTTAGTCAGCAATTAAATATTACGAATTTAAATAATCAAAGAATCAAACAATTAGAGAGTCTTCAAGCTAAATTAGAAAACTACTTAAATAATCAAGAATATTACCATAGTTTAAAAGAAACTATTCTTCTATTAAAAAAGGCTTTAGAGATTCAAAAAGATTACCAGGAAGTAAAAAAGATTCAAAGTAAAATAGATGAATTATTAATATTAAATGGACATAACAAAGAAAAATTATCTTGTACAGAACAAGAATTAAATTATGTTAAAGCTGATTATCTAAAAATAGATGAGTACCAAAATAAAAGAAATAATTTATTATTACAATTACAAAAGAATAAAGAATTAAAAGAAACTTTTAAAGATTTTCAAAAAGATTTAGCAAACCAAACAAATTTAATTAAACAAATAAAAAGAATTAAAAGTAAATTAGTTGGTTTAGAAGATAAACAACACAAATATCAAAAATTAATCGAAAGTGATAGTAGTAGTATTTCAAAATTAGATAAATTAAAAAGTGATTATGAGTTAATTAACCAAGAGTATCAAAAGGTGCATCATCATAAATTAGAATTACATAAATTGAGTGATGATTATGATAAATTACTATTAGCGGAAGATCAGGGTTATGATTTAAAGGATGAGTATCAGAAATTAGAAGATATATATTTAAAAGAAAAACATCATTATGATTCAATTGAACATCACTATCGTTTAAGTCAAGCAGGAATATTAGCACGTGATCTTAAAGATGATCAGCCTTGTCCTGTATGTGGTTCTTATCAGCATCCCCGTTTAGCAAATTTAGATAAAGATATTATTTATCAGGAAGATTTAAAAAAAGCTAAACAAGACTTTGATAAATGTTGTGAGCAGCGTAATGAACTTTATCGAGCTTTAATTTTGAAACAACAGGAAATCTCAATTTTAAAAACACAATTAGAAAATGATTCTAAACGTTTAAATATTAATGAAGAATTAGATAAAGGGGTTTTTATTAAAGTATTAGGGACAGTTAATATTGAAGAAAATATTTTACTTAAACAGGCTAAAGAATTAGATAATGAGATAATTTATTTAAATAAATTAAAGACAACTTTAGATAATCATTGTAAAGACTTAGAATTAGTTGAAAAAGAAATTGCAGACTATAACTATACACTTAACAATTATAATGATCAATTGAATCAATTTATGGGTAAAATCAAGCCATTAGAATATTTAAAACAATTAACAGAGTTACAAATTGATCAAAAGATTTATGATAATGAAAAAGAATTAAAGGATTTAGAATTGTTAATAGTTAAGATTGAAAATGATTATCGTGATTTGAAAGAAAAAACAATTCAAATTGAAACAAATGTTGAATTAATATCTAAACAGTTAGTAGAAGAACAAAATAACTATCAAGATAAATTAAAAGTTTATCTTGATAAACTTGGACAATCATTTAGCGATGAAAAAACTTTTATAGATTTATTAACACAAATCAATATGATTAATGAAAAAGAAAAAGAATATAATGATTATTTGATTGTTACAGCAACTTTACACAACCAGATTAGTGAATTAAAAGAAGAATTGGCAGATATAAAGTATGTTGATATATCAATTTTAAAAAAATCTACTAAAAAGTTAAAAGTAGAATTAGAGGAATTACAAGATTCATTGAATAAGCAAAAAGCTAAGTTAATAACAGTTACAAATACAATTAATAATATTAGAGAAATTGATGAACAATTAAATGATAGTTATGATATATATCAACAGTATTTGGATTTAAGTGAAATAACAACTGGTAAAAATGAGTATCGTATTTCATTTGAACGGTATGTATTGGCTGCTTATTTTGAAAATATCTTAGCTTATTCAAATATTTTATTAAAAAGAATGTCATTAGGTAGATATCAATTATATCGTCGTGATAATCGTTCTAAAGGTTCTGCAAAACAGGGATTAGAATTAGATGTACTGGATTTAGAGAGTGGAATGCTCAGAGATGTAAAGACTTTATCTGGTGGTGAATCATTTAAAGCAGCATTATCATTAGCTTTGGGGTTATCTAAAATGATTCAAAGTTTTGCTGGGGGAATAGAACTTAATACATTGTTTATTGATGAAGGATTTGGCTCTTTAGATAGTCAATCACTTGATCAAGCAATTGACTGCTTGATGGATATCCAGCAGGATGGTAAATTAATTGGTATTATTTCACATGTTAGTGAATTGAAAGAGCGAATTGATCATAAGATTGTTCTTTCTAGAGTAAATAAAGAAACATATATTTCTATTGAATAATGTTAATAGAAATAGTAAAATATACAAAGATTATAATGAAATGAGGAGAAATAATGGCAAATAATAAAAAAAATGATGCGATATGTGCAATGGAAGATGACTTTGCTCAGTGGTATACAGATGTATGTCGTAAAGCAGAATTGATGGATTATAGTGGGGTAAAGGGATTTATAATTTATCGCCCATATAGTTATGCAATGTGGGAAGCAATCCAACAATATATGGATAAGCGTTTTAAAGAAACAGGACATGAAAATGTTTATATGCCGATGCTAATTCCACAATCATTATTACAAAAAGAATCAGATCATGTTGAAGGATTTGCACCTGAATGTGCAATTGTAACTAAAGGTGGATTAGATAATTTAGAAGAAAACTTAATTATTCGTCCAACTTCAGAAACTTTATTTTGTGAACATTATGCAAAAGTTGTTAATTCTTATCGTGATTTACCAAAGTTATATAATCAGTGGTGTTCAGTTGTTCGTTGGGAAAAAACAACTCGTCCATTTTTAAGAGGATCAGAATTTTTATGGCAGGAAGGGCATACTGTTCATGCTAGTGAAGAAGAAGCTCGAGCAGAAACATTACAAATGCTGGAGATTTATGAAGAAACTGCTAAAAATTTATTAGCAATTCCAATGGTAACTGGTCGTAAAACAGAACGAGAAAAATTTGCAGGAGCTGAAATTACATATACGATTGAGGCTTTGATGCATGATGGTAAAGCTTTACAATCAGGAACTAGTCACTATTTTGGTCAAGGCTTTGCAAAAGCTTTTGATATGAAGTTTTTATCTAAAGAAAATAAATTAGAGTATGTTTACCAAACTTCTTGGGGGGTATCGACTCGTTTATTAGGTGCGATTATTATGGTTCATGGTGATAATAATGGTTTGGTTTTACCACCACGAGTAGCTCCGATCCAAGTTATGATTATTCCAATCCAACAACAAAAAGATGGTGTTTTAGATAAAGCTTATGAATTAGAACAAAGATTAAAGGCAGCAGGAATCAAAGTAAAAGTTGATGCTGGTGATAAATCACCAGGATGGAAATTTTCAGAAGCAGAAATGCGTGGTATTCCATTAAGACTTGAAATAGGACCTAAAGATATTGCTAATGATGCTTGCGTTATTGCTAAAAGAAATGATGGAACTAAAGATACATATTCATTGGATGAAAATCTTGAAACTACAGTTAAAGAGTTGTTAGATACGATTCATGAGGAAATGTATCAAAAAGCTTTAAAACATCGTAATGAAAATATTCGCAAGGCTAATAACTATGATGAGTTTAAAAACATTATTGAGACAAAAGGTGGATATGTTAAAATGATGTGGTGTGGTGATGAAGCATGTGAAGTTAAGATCAAAGAGGATACTAGTGCGACTAGTCGTTGTATTAAAGAGGATGAAGAGCCATTTGGTGATGTATGTCCAATCTGTGGTAAACCAGCTAAGAAGGTTGTGTATTTTGCTAAAGCATATTAATATTAGACAGTTTAGATTATTAATCTAAGCTGTTTTTATTTTTACAACAGTTGACATATCAATTAATATGTATATAATAGTTGACATATCAACTATTGGAGGTGGCGATATGGAACGAATGGGAAAGATTATTAATCGTTTAGCAACGTTAAATAGGAATGATAGTAATCAAAGATTAAAAGAATATAATTTAACAGGTAATGAGGGGGCTATTTTAATGATTTTAAAAAAGAATCCTGAAATTTATCAAGAAGATATTATTAAGGAATTACAAGTAGATAAAAGTGCAGTGACTAGACTTTTACAAAATATGGTGAATAAAAACTTAGTTAAGCGAATTCAATCACCTGATGATAAGCGTTATTATTTAATAGCTATAACAAAGCAGGGATTAGAAAAGCAAAAACTAGTTGATAATGTATTTAGTAAAAAAGATAGAGATATAGTTGCTGGTTTATCTAAAAATGAGCAGATAGAGTTAAGAAGGATGTTAGATATTATAAAATATAATTTAGAAGGAGGTAAAATTAGTGAATGATGAAAGAATGGAAACTAAGGGAATTTTACCTTTATTAGTAGAGTTTAGTGTCCCAGCGATAATTGGAATGCTAGTAAATGCAATCTATAATGTAGTCGATCGAATGTTTATTGGTAATGCTCCTAACCTGGGGGCAGTTGGAATCGCAGGAATCACAATTAGTTATCCGATTACTTTAGTATTGATGGCTATTTCACTGATGGTTGGTGTCGGTGGAGCAACACGTTTTAGTATTTCATTAGGTAAAAAAGAGAAAGAAAAGGCTTGTATTTATCAAGGTAATGCAATTATTTTAACTATTATATTTGGATTGCTTTTTACAATTTTTGGAAATATTTTTATCAATCCTATATTAAAAATATTAGGTGCTAGTAACACAGTAATGCCATATGCAAGTGATTATTTATCAATTGTGTTATTTGGAGCAGTTTTTCAGTGTATAGCGATGTGTGGAAATAATTTTTCAAGAGCTCAAGGGAATCCAAAAAATGCAATGATTTCACAGTTAATTGGAGCTGGCTTTAATATTTTATTTGATTATATATTAATTATGCAATTACATATGGGAATGCAGGGAGCGGCAATTGCTACAATTGGTGGACAATTTTTAAGTATGATCTGGCAGTTATTTTATTTGTGTTCTAATCGCTCATTAATTAAATTAGACATTGAACATTTAAAACTAAAATATGATTATGCATTAGATATTATTAAAACAGGGATTCCAGCATTTTTAATGCAAATGGCTAATAGTGTTTTGAATTTTATTTTAAATAGTACATTGGGTAAATATGGTGGTGATATAGCTATTTCTGCTGTTGGCATTATTACTAGTTTTCAGACAATATGTCAAATGCCTTTAACAGGATTGATGCAAGGTCAGCAGCCATTGATTAGTTATAATTTTGGGGCAGGTAAAGATAATAGGGTCAAAGAAACTTTAAAATATGCGATTATTGGGGGAACTGTTATTGCAACTACTGGTTTTTTGGCAGTAGAATTATTTCCAGAGACTATTATTAGAATGTTTAATAGTGAAATAGAAGTGGTAAGATTAGGAACAAAAGCGATAAGAATCTGGTTTATTTGTTTACCTTTATTAGGTGCTCAAATTATGGCAGCTAATTATTTTCAATGTATAGGTAAAATTAAAGTGGCTAGTATATTGAATTTATTAAGACAAGTAATTATTTTAATTCCAATGATTTTGCTTTTATCTATGATTATTGGTTTAGATGGTGTTTTTGTTGCAGTGCCAATTGCTGATTTTAGTGCGTTTGTAATTACTATTTATTTGTTTAGTAAAGCAATAAAAAAATTATCTAAAATAGTATATAATTAAATATTTATAAAAAGTAAAAGCTAATTTCATTAAGAAATTAGCTTAGTCAGTTATTTTTACTGAATTGATTACTGGCTGATTTACTGCTTCTACAGTCCCGTTATTATCAGTTACTGGAACACTTGTAGCGATTTTATCTACTACATCCATACCTTCATATACATAACCGAAAACGGCATATTGCCCATCTAATGATTCAGCAGTTTGATGAACGATAAAGAATTGTGAGCTGGCACTATCATAATCTTGTGAACGTGCCATTGAAATTGCTCCACGAGTATGTTTTAATATATTATCAACTTCATTAGCGCTAAATTCACCTTTAATTGTTTCATCAGATCCTCCAGTACCATTACCCTCAGGATCTCCACCTTGGATCATGAATTCATTAATAATACGATGGAATGTTAATCCATCATAGAATCCTTGTTTTGCTAATTTAACAAAGTTAGTAACTGTAATTGGAGCTTCATCAGCATTAAGCTCAACTTTAATTATTCCATAATCTTTAACATCAATTACAGCATGATGATTACCACTTAGTAAATCATCATTTTTACTACCCGCATCTTTTTTGTTTTCATCATCACTGCTGCCACATCCTGCTAATGTAAGGGCTAGAAGCATAACCATTGCAACTTTAAATATCTTTTTCATAATGTCTCCTTTTTAATGTTCTTCTTTATTATACAAAATATTACTATTGATTGTCCACATAAAAATAATTAAAACTGTCATGATTAATTTTAATAAAAATATGATAAAATTAAAGACAATGAAAAGGGGAGTATTTATGAGACAAAAAAGAATTGCTTTAATAAACGATGTAACTGGATATAGTCGTTGTTCAATTGCAGCACAATTACCAATTATTTCTGCAATGGCAATTGAATGTGTATTTGTTCCAACTGCAATTTTATCAATCAATACTTATCATCCTGGTTATTTTTTTGATGACTATACAGATAGAATGAATGATTATATTGCTACATATAAGAATATTAATTTAGAGTTTGATGGTATAGTAACAGGTTTTTTAGGTTCTGCTAAACAAATTGATATCGTTATTGATTTCATTAAGAATTTCAAACGGGAAAATACATTTGTATTAATTGATCCCGTAATGGGTGATCATGGAAAACTCTATCCTACATATACACTTGAAATGCAGGAAAAGATGAGAGAACTAATTCCATATGCATCAATTATGACACCTAATTTAACTGAATTATGTGCTCTTTTAAATCTTGATTATCCCCATGAAATACCGAGTTTTGAGGAGTTATTTAACATGTGTGATTTGTTAGCTAAAAAGGGGCCTGAGAAGATTGTTGTTACAGGAATCTGTATAAACGAAGAAATAATTAATTTTTTATATGAAAAAGGAAAAGATTATCGAATCATCAAAGTAAAAAAAATTGGTGAAGATCGCAGTGGTACAGGTGATGTTATTAGTGGGGTAATTGCTGGTAAGTATTTGTTAAATCATGATTTTTATCAAAGTGTAAAAGATGCAGCTGATTTTGCATCTAAATGTATTAGTTATAGTCAGAAAATTGGAGCTCATAATCATTTGGGATTATGTTTTGAACCATTTTTAAAAGAGTTATAAGGGAGGAAGAATAATGGTAATCTTGTATACAGTGTTTAAAAATAGTTATATTGATATTAAGGAGTTAGATGAATTAAAGGGAGTTACTTGTTATGTAAATAGTACTAATCGTTGTAGTTGTGCTTGTACTTTTTGTTTAAGGAATACTAAGGAAATGCTGGAGTCTAATTCTTTGTGGCTAAAAGAAGAGCCTACAGTAGAAATGATTATTGAAGAATTTAAAAAATATGATTTGAATGATTTTAAAGAAGTTGTTTTTTGTGGATTTGGAGAACCTTTGACTCGACATGATGATTTAATGAAAGTAGCAAAGTATTTAAAAGAGACAAGAAATGATTTATTGATAAGAATAAATACTAATGGTTTATCGTCAGTTACTTTAAAAAGAGATATTACTCCTGATTTTAAAGGCTTAATTGATACTGTTTCAATTAGTTTAAATGCACCTGATAAAGAAGAATATTATCAGTTAACAAGGGCAAGATATGGAATTGATTCTTTTGATCATATGTTAGATTTTGCTAAAAAGGCTAAGCAGTATGTTAAAAATGTTATTTTGACAGTAGTTGATATTATTGGTGAAGAAAAGATTATAAAATGTCAAAATATAGCTGATGAATTGGGTGTTACGCTAAGAGTACGTCCTTTTGAAGAATAGTAAATTGAGTATCTGATATAGTTATGATATAATTCGATCAGTGAGGTAAGTTATATGATGCAATTAAGTCGAGAAGAAAGAATATTGAAAGTAGAAAGTATGACAAATATTCGAGATTTAGGAGGTTATGAAACTCAAGCTGGATATTACACTAAAAGTCATAAATTTATTCGTTCAACTAATCCTGTAAAATTAACTGATGATGAAAAAATATATTTGTATAATTATGGAATTAGGGTACAGGTTGATTTGCGAAGTGACTTTGAAGTAGAGCAGCAGCCTAGTTCATTAATTAATTATCGTGATATTGAATATTATAATGTTAATTTAATGAAAGCTAAAGATTTGAATATATTACCTAAAGAAATAGCTAATTATCAAGATTTGGCAGGTTTTTATATATTTATGTTAGAGGCTAATAAAGAACAGTTTAAAGAAGTTTTTGAAATTTTTTATAATCATCCATACGATGCTATCATGTTTAATTGTTCAGCTGGTAAAGATAGAACAGGGGTTATTGCAGCTTTATTATTAGATTTAGCTGGTTGTCATGAATATGATATTGTTAAAGATTATTCTGAATCTTATGAGAATAATTTGAAACTTATTCCTGAATTAGAAAAGTTGATTGATGCTAAAAATCATGCTTTTCTAGAATCTGAACCACGAATGATGATGAAGTTTTTTGATTATTTAAGAGGACATTATGGTAGTGCTAAAGAGTATTTAGTAAGTTGTGGAATGGATGAGGAAAAAATTATTGAAGTTATGGAAAACTTTATAATTTAATAAAGTAAATCTCTTATTTAATTTGTATATGATAATAGGAGGTTTTTTTTATGAATAAAAATACTTTAACGTTTAAACAAAAGCAAGAAGCTGTTGAAAATATATTTAAACAATATCATCGAGCTAAATTAAAGCTTTATTGTTTAGAGAATATGAATTATTATCCTCAGATTAGTACAAGTATAATTAGAGAGACTAAAAATCATTATAATAAATCAGTTGCAGAACGTTTGAACAGCAGGATTGAAGATAAAGATGAATTGAGGAGTTTGATATCTTCTTTTGAGATAATTATTAAGGCTTTAAGTCCTGATAGTCAATTGATTATAACAAATGAGTTTGTTGAGCAAAGGGAAGATGAATGGTGGGTTGATTTTTATAGTCGAGCTACTTATTATCGGTTAAAAACCAGGGCATTAGAAGAAGTTTTATTTTATCTTAATATTACTTGAAAGATTATAACTTTTTTCTTGAAATGGATACAATTTAAGCTATAATTATATAGTATTTATAGAAGGAGAAAGAATAATGCTTGAAAAAATTTTTAAATTAAAAGAGAAAGGAACTACTGTTAGAACTGAAGTTATTGCAGGAATTACAACATTTTTAGCTATGGCTTATATTTTAGCGGTAAATCCTAATATGTTACAAGAAACAGGATTGTCGTATGAAAGTGTTTTCTTAGCAACTGCTTTATCATCAGGAATTGCAACATTAATTATGGGACTACTTGCGAATTATCCAGTTGCTTTAGCTCCAGGGATGGGGGTAAACGCTTTATTTACATATACCTTAGTCTTTAGTATGGGCTATAGTCCAGCTGCAGCATTAGCGGCTGTAGTTGTATCAGGGATAATTTTCTTAGTTATTTCTGTAACAGGAATTCGTAAAGCTATTATTAATGCAATTCCGCAACAATTAAAATTAGCAATTGGAGCAGGGATAGGATTTTTTATTGCATTTATTGGGTTAAAAAATGCTGGAATCATAGTTGGTAGTGAATCGACATTTGTTTCTTTAGGAAAATTAACTGATCCAGTTATTTTACTTGCTTTGTTTGGAATATTAATTACCATTGTTTTAATGGCTAAAAAGATTCCTGCGGCTGTATTTTATGGTTTAGTTATTACTGCGATTGTAGGAATTGTTTTTGGTTTGTTTGGAATTGAAGGAATGCCTGAAGTTCCTTCAGCAATTGTTTCAGTTGATTTAGATACAAGTGGTTTTGGAATTTTTATGAATGGTTTTGAGGAGTTATTTTCTCATCCTGATTGTATTGTAGCATTATTTTCATTATTATTTGTTGATTTCTTTGATACTGCTGGAACTTTGATTTCAGTTGCGAATAAGACAAATTTAGTGGATAAAAATGGTGAATTAGCTAATATTGAACAAGCTTTGGTTGCTGATTCTACAGGTACTGTAATTGGTGGTGTTTTAGGAACTTCTACAGTTACTTCTTTTGTTGAATCAACTGCTGGTGTTGAAGCAGGTGGTCGTACTGGATTAACAGCTTGTACTACAGCAATACTATTCTTTTTAGCTATTTTCTTTGCACCAGTATTAAGTGTTGTAACAAGTGCTGTAACTGCTCCAGCCTTAGTAGCAGTAGGAATTTCAATGGCTAGCCAATTAGGTGGAATTGAATGGGATGATATTGTTTTTGCTGCTTCTGGTTTTATTACTGTAATAATGATGATATTAACATATTCAATATCTGATGGAATTGCATTTGGATTTATTGTATATGGTCTTACTAGTGTTGTGGCTGGTAGAGCCAAACAAGTTAAACCGATTGTTTGGGTTTTAATTTTGATTTTTGTAGCTTATTTTGCGTTGATTTAATAAAAAAAGCTTTTCTAGGAAGGAAAGCTTTTTTTAATTTCGCAAGAAAATCCAAAAATTTAGATATAGAGCAAATATAATCCATCCTAAATAGGGAAGTAATAAATATGCAGCAATTGGCCTTATTTTATAGAATAGACGAATTAAAATTATAACAGAGATATTTAAAGCTAGTAAAATTGCTAGGGCTAAGAGAAAATTTTGATAATTAAAAAAAGTAATTGGCCAAACGAAGTTTAATACTAATTGAAAATAGTAGAGAATTAATGCAGATTCTTTGTTATTATTATTGCTACGATGAATTAAATAACTTGAAAGACCTATCATAACATATAAAACTGACCATACAATTGGAAAAATAAATCCTGGCGGAGCTATTTTGGGACGGTTTATTTTTTGATAAAGATTCATTGAATTCATTGTACAAAGTGCAATTGCTATACCAATCCCTAAAGATATAGCAATATTTAAAATAATGTATTTATATTTTTTCAATTTTATCACCATGATTATTATTAACAAATTATTAAAAAATATTAATAGGTGATAAATATTGGTGAAATTTTTTTGTTTTAGAAAATAATACTTCTAACTAAAAATGCTTTCATGTATAATGAAGTAGTGAGGTTATTTAAATGAAATTATTATCGTGGAATGTAAATGGAATTAGAGCATGTATTACTAAAGGTTTTTATGATGTTTTAAAGGATAGTCAGGCTGATATTTTTTGTGTTCAAGAAACAAAAATGCAAGAAGGACAAATTGAATTAGAAAAGCATGGCTATTTTACTTATATGAATAGTGCTAAAAAGAAGGGGTATAGTGGAACTTTGGTGTTTTCAAAAATTGAGCCATTAAGTTATAGTTATGGAATTGGGATTGAAGAACATGATCAAGAAGGACGTGTTATTACTTTAGAATATGAAAAATTTTATTTAGTTAACTGTTATACACCAAATAGTCAAAATGAGTTAAAACGTCTTGATTATAGAATAATTTGGGAAGATGCTTTTTTAGAGTATCTTAAAAAACTTGAAGAAAAAAAACCAGTTATTTTATGTGGTGATCTTAATGTCGCTCATCAGGAAATTGATTTGAAAAATCCTAAAAATAATCGAAAGAATGCTGGCTTTAGTGATGAAGAACGAAGTAAAATGACAACTTTATTAGAGAGTGGCTTCATTGATACTTTTAGATATTTGTATCCAGATTTGGAATGTATTTATTCATGGTGGTCATATCGCTTTAATGCTCGTAAAAATAATGCTGGCTGGCGAATTGATTATTTTCTTGTATCTGATTGTTTAAAAGAATTAGTTAAGGATGCTTATATTTACACAGATATTATGGGTAGTGATCATTGTCCAGTAGGATTAAAAATTGATTTGTAAGATATAAACAAAGGAGATCTTGTGATGACACCTCTTACATTATTATCATTATATATATTGATAGGAGTAATAATATTTTTCTTTGGGTGTGTGGCTTACAATAAAATAAAAAACAAGTAATTTATTTTACTTGTTTTTATATTGAAATAACACCTAAAGTTGAAAGAATTGAACTAATTAAAATAATCATTAGACCAGGAACAACTATATATTTCATACAGAAAATATATGCTTTTTTACGTTTAAATTTAGAACTATATTCAACTTCATCAATAACAGTTTTGAATCCAGTTACTTTTATAATTAATAAACACGTACAAGCTGCTGAAATTGGCATCATGATAGAATTAGTCATAAAATCAAAGAAATCAAGAATACTCAAACCAAGTGGAGCAATAAAATCTAAAACCCCAAAGCCTAATGAGCAAGGAATACCTAAAATACATATTACTGCTAAAATAATAATACAGCATTTTTTTCTTGAAAAATTAAATTGATCTTGAATAACTGATACACAACATTCCATTAATGAAATAGCAGAAGTTAAAGCAGCAAATAAAACTAATAAAAAGAAAATAATCCCAATAATATTACCAAAAGCTATACTATTAAATACTTTAGGTAAAGTAATAAACATTAATGATGCTCCAGCGTTTAATGTGTCTGGATTACCACCTGAAAATGCAAAGACAGCAGGAATGATCATTAAACCAGCTAAAAAGGCAATCAATGTATCCATTATTTCAACTTGAGTAATTGAATGTTCCATATCTATTTCTTTTTTCATATATGAACCATATGTAAATAATATTCCCATTCCAATTGAAAGTGAGTAAAACATTTGTCCCATTGCTGCTACAACAGTCATAATTGAAAATCTTGAAAAATCAGGAATTAAATAATATTTTGCTCCTTCAATTGCTCCTGGAGTAAGCAAAGCATATCCAGCAATGAAAATAGCCATTATTACTAAAGTTGGCATTAAGATTTTACTACATTTTTCAATTCCTTTTTCAACCCCTAATAATACAACACTAAAAACTAGAATTGCAAATACTAATAACCAAAATACTGGCTGAATTGGTGAAGAAGCAAAACTAGTGAAATATGCATCGTTTACTAAGCTGGCTGAATTATTAGTAATATATTCAAATAAGTATTTACATACCCATCCTCCAACAACACAATAGTATGGAACGATTAACATTGGAATAATAGCATTTAACCACCCACCAAATTGAAGTTTTTTGGCTCCTAATTGTTTATAAGCAACAATTGGACTTTTTTTAGTTTTTCTACCTAAGGCTGTTTCACTAATTAAAAGAGCAAAACCAAAGGTAATTGCAAGGATAAAATAAGTAAATAGAAAAGTACCACCACCATATTTAGCTGCTAGATATGGAAAGCGCCAAATATTTCCTAGACCGACAGCAGATCCTGCAACTGCCATAACATAGCCAAGTTGTCCTGAGAAGGTACTACGCTTGTTTTTTGTCTCCATTTCATTCTCCTATAATAAGTCTTGTATGATTAATTATAATAAAAGTAGAATATAAAAGTCAATTAAAGTGTAGAGATTTGTTGAATTTTTATAAAAAAAGCTGAAACGAATTCAACTTTCTTTAAAAAGTTATTTCATTACAGCTTCTTATTATAAACGACTTTACCATCTTTGATAGTTGTTAAAATATTAATTTTTAGGATATCATCAATTGCTATTTTACAAGGGTTTTTATCTAAAATAATTAAATCAGCAATTTTCCCTTCTTTGATAGAACCTTTGTATTTTTCTTCAAAATATTGATAAGCAGCATTAATTGTAACACCTTTTAGTGCATTATAAACTGAAATTTGTTCATTTTCACCTAATATTAGACCAGCTTTAGTTTCTCTTTTACAAGCACACCAAACACTTTCAAGCATATTTGGAAGAATTACAGGACTATCTTGATGAAAAGTATATGGAAGTTCTTGTTTTAAAGCACTGTGGATACATGAAATTTGATTAGCACGTTTGCCAAGATTTTTAAGATGGATATCTCCCCAATAATAAATATGATTAACAAAGAAACTTGGTATCATTCCAATTCTTTTCAATTGTGGTAATTGCTCAGGCTGTAATATTTGACAATGAATCATGACTGGACGAGTATTAGTAGCTTTTTGTTTAAAGACATCTAATAATTGTTTAGCTGCCATATCACCATTGCAATGAGTTAAAAGTTGAACTTGTTCTTGTAAAGCACTGTCAACATATTTTTTTACTTCTTTATCTTGATAGATAGGGTAACCGCAATAATCACCACTATCTAGATAGGGTCTAGATATCCAGGCTGTTTTACCTTGTGGTGAGCCATCGAGGAAGAGTTTGTAACCACCTAACTTAAAATGATTTTGATATTGGTGATATGAAGGATTATCTTGATAAAGTTTTTGATTGTCTTTAATATCAATATAACCAATTACATCTAAATATAATTTATTTTCTTTTGCTAATGAATCTAGTAGTACAAATTCTTCTTTTTTCATGAAGCCTTCTTGAACAGTAGTAATACCATAACTTGCATAGATTCCAAGAGCTTCTATAAGCTGTTTTTTTAAATCACCACTAGTACTGCTTTTTCCCGCAAAATCAATAAAAGCTCGTTCTTCAAGATAACCATTTAATTGATTATTTTCATCACGACCATATTTTCCACCATTTGGATCACTAACATTATTATCCAATTTAAATAATTGCATTGCTTTATGATTAATTACTCCCATATGACCAGATGTGTGTGAAATCATAACAGGAAAAGGAATATGATCAAGATCTTTAGCTAAAGGATGACGTTGTTCTTTTAAAAAATTATGGTCATAACCATAACCGATTAATAATTTATTTTCCTTAGGCTTAGTTATGTTTATAAAATTGTTGAATTGTTCAATAATTTCTTTAATACTAGTACTATTACTTAAATCAACTAGATTTAATGTTTTAGCTAATGATACAATATGACTATGACTATCGATAAATGCAGGCATTAAACATTTACCATGCAAATCAATTAATTCTGTATCATCAGGAATAGAATATTTTAATTGCTTGAAATCACCACATTTTTTTATAATACCATCTTCAATATAAATAGCCTCAAAATCAGTGTTTTCCATTGTTAGAATATCACCATTGTAATATAATGTTCTCATTTTTTGCCTCCTAAATATATTATAGCCAGTGATAATTAATTTTATGTAGTAGTTTTATATATCCTGACTTTCAACTAAAATACAATTAGGATAATAATTTATATTTGTATCTTTTATTAAGGAAATAAGCTTGTCATCATAAGTTCCTGGTTGTAACCAAATATGATTTATTTCAAGTTTTTGACACTCCTTGGCATATTCGATACCAAACTTAGGATTAACAACAAATACTGCAACATCAATTTTTTTATTGACTTCACTTAAACTAGAATATGTAGTTATTCCATCAATATCTTTATATATTGGAGATATTCCATAAACAGTCTTATTTAATTGTTTTAATCTTTGAAATATTTTATAGCCAAATTTATCATGATTATTAGTTACACCAATTACTGCAAAATTTTGGTAGTTTGTTAAAATATCTTTAGCATTCATATTGTTCTCCTTTTATTATTTATATATGGTTTATTGTATCATGGAGAAAAATGATATTAAAGATATATACAAAATGAATATATTGTATGAAATTTTAATTAGTAAAATAATTAGACCATTTTTTATATGCAAAAATGATGAATTTTAGAATTGTTTATAGATAAGTTTATTTATTGATAGCTTGCATTTTTAAAATAGTATATATTTCATCTGCTGATTCCTGCATACCACGAGCCAGCCATTCTTCTATCCAGCCATAAATTCCATAAGAAACAAAAGCAATAGCATATGCTTCAACATTATTAGAAATGATTTTATCTTTTATAATTATTTGTTTAAGGGTATTTCTAAAAAGATAGAATAGTTTTTTTTGATAAAGTAAAGTATAAAAATCTTTATTTGTAATAAGATGTTCGAATAAACATTTTAAAATATTATCTGTTGTTAAATTTTTTGTTGAATTTTTATTTTCCCATTCTTTGATAATTAAAAGTAAGTATTGTTTTAAAATATCTTCTTTATTTTTGTAGTTACGATAAAATGAAACTCTGCCTACCTGTGCTTTAGATGTGATTTCACTTACTGTAATCTCTTCTAAGTTTTTTTCTTTTAATAAATTTAATAAGGCTGTTGTGATCTCTTTTTTTACATATTTATTTTTTTCTATATTATCCATGATGATACATTCTCCTAAGTTTTGTTTCATTTTTATAAATATATTGAAAATTTTAAGAATTATATGATACACTTGTTTCATCATTAATGATACATATGTTTCAACTAAATTCTAACAAAGGTGTAAAAAACTAGTCAAGAGATATTTTAGGAGGTAATTGCAATGCAAATAACAAAATTACGGATATTTATTTTAATTATTATAAGTATTATTGCGTTTGTGTTAGGTAGAATGGTGGTAAGAGCGATTTTAAATTTTCTTGTGGGTGGAACATTGTTTAGAGGTAATTTTTTATGATATTAAACAAAAAGGTGTTTATATTGATATGTATTATCTTATTTTTTATTTTCTTTGCATTAGGAATAGGTTCAAAATTTTTATTGAAACCAGCATGGGCTAAGAAATACGAAATAGAATTTACAGATGAAATAGGAACATTATATACAGATTTATCTTATGGTGAAAAAGAAGCGAATAAATTTGATATGTATCTGCCTAAAGACAATACAAGAGATACTTATGGATTAATTGTATATCTTCATGCAGGTGGTTTTACTGCAGGAGATAAGGCTGAAGATAAACGAATGTTATCTTGGCTATGTTCAAAGGGGTATGTTGCTGTTGGTATCAACTATACACTTTTTAGTGAAGAAAATCCTAAAGCAAATGTTTATGTACAATCAATGGAAATAAAAGAAGCAATTCCAAAAGTTATTGAAGAGGCAAAGAATTATGGTTATTCTATAAATGAAATGGGAATTGCAGGAGGATCAGCAGGGCATACTCTTGCAATGATTTATGCTTATAGAGATGCAGGTATATCTCCAGTTCCAGTAAAATTATTATTTGGAGCAGTAGGACTATCAAGTTTTTATACAGAAGACTGGGGTATATATGGATTTGATAAAAATACTGATGAGGCAAGGAAAGGAGCAGCTAGTCTTTTTGGTGTTATGGGTGGAGTAGAATTAACATCAGAAATGATTAAAGATGGAACATATATTGAAAAACTGAAACCAATATCTGCAGTCATGTGGATAGATGAAAATACTGTGCCAAGCGTGGTTGCTTATGGCAAACATGATAAAGTTCAGCCTTATAAAGCTTCACAACGATTATTGAAAGCGTATAAAGAACATAATGTAGATTATCAATATTTTGAATGTTCATATTCTGGTCATGGACTTCAAAATGATAATACTGTATATAAAGAATATATGGAAACTGTGGAGAAATATCTGAATAAATATATGACTATAAAATAAGAAGGATCTTGAGCAGTTAAGAAATATAAAATTATTGAATAATAAATGAATATAAAAATAAAAAGATTATAGGCTATTAAGATAGATCATAATCTTTTTTGATTAATTAAATATTGTTAGTAATATAATTAAAGAGTTCTTCTTTTATAGGTGTTTCTAATTTATATGTAAATTGAATTGCAGAATTTTTATTATCAGGAAGTTTTACATTAATAGGTTTATTTATGGCATGTAATTGTCCCATGTAATAGAATTCTTTTGACGTAGTATCGTTTTTGTTTTTTCTTACAAATAAATGAATTTGAATATGATTATTAGCTTCGTTATATATCCTTTGAATTTCATCAGAATCAATACTACGATTTGGTTTGGAAAAACAAATTAGAGTACTAGTATTGATAAAACGATGTGAATATTTACCGCCATGATCAGCATCATGATCATGATTAATAAATACTGGCATTGTGTTAGTTCGCTGATCAAATTTATAACCACCGATATTAAGAGGAACAGCGTTTACTTCCCAATTTAATAAGCGACATACATCTTCATAAGTATATTTTTGATATAAACATAGATCGGTGTTTTTATATGGATTGCTGTAGTTTTGTTTGTAACGATTAATTCCAAAATCTATTACTTCAAGTAATTGATTTTTAAAAATATTATTTTGTAATAATTCAATTAATTGTGGATGAGTGTTTAAATTATTATCAATGAAAATTGCTTCTTGAAATGTTGCTTTGGCCCCACCAGTCGCGAATTCTTGCTTTAACTGATTAATTATTGGAAGATAATTTATTTCTTTAAATTCAATATTATATTCATTAAATAGCTGTTTCTTTAATAAAGTAATAATATTATTTTTATTTTTGATACATAATTTAATTGCTAATAGTTCATGAATACGTTTACCAACTGCAAATTTATTAGAAACATATTCAAGATATTTTTCTTGTAGTGGTGTGAATTTAATAGAATATTCTTTTTCATATTTACTGAGAAATTTGTGATATGAGCCTAAACTTTTATTTTGGAAAATTCTTAAAGGATCAATCGAGTTATATTTATCGAAATCTGATAAATTAGGAATTTTTCCTAATTTATATTTTAATTCCTGATAGCTATCTCTAATTATTTTTAAATCATTAAACTTGGCTTGATCAATAGATTCATAGATTTTCTTTTTAGAAATTAAATCAAAATTAATTGTTGAAGCACCTGGTAATAATAAACTACCTTCATTTACAAATCTTCTTAGGCTGTCTTTGTTGTATGTGTAATTACCACTTAAAGCAATAGGAATTAAGAAGTTCTTTTCATAGTTGCCAATAAAATCGATAATTACAACATAATCTTTAGAAATATTTTTACGTAATCCCCGTCCTAATTGTTGTACAAAGATAATGGCAGATTGAGTAGGGCGTAACATAATAATTTGATTTACTTTAGGAATGTCAATACCTTCATTAAATATATCAACAGTAAAAATATAATCTAAAGTATCATTTTCTAATTTATCAATTGCTTTTTGACGTTTTGTTTCACTATCATCACCTGTTAGAGCAACTGTATGATAGCCACGTTGATTGAATAAATTTGATAGTTCAATTGCTTCATCTTTACGACTGCAAAAAATTAATCCCCGTACTTTATTTCCAGAATGACCATATAAGTTAATTTTATCAATAATATGATTAATACGAATACTAGTAACTAAATTATTGAATGATGTTTTATCATCAATACTTATACCATTAATAGAAATATCAGATATCCCATAATAATGAAAAGGACACAATAAATCATACTCCATTGCTTGTTGTAAACGAATTTCATAAGCTATGTTATAATCAAACATTTTATAGATATCAAAGTTATCAGTTCTTTCAGGAGTAGCTGACATTCCTAATAAAAATTTAGGTTTGAAATAATTGATTAGTTCTTGATATGAATTAGCACCAGCACGATGCACTTCATCGATAATGATATAATCAAATGTATCAGGTTTAAATGTTTCACGATATTTTTGTTTATGAATAGTTTGGATTGTTGAAAAGATATAATCACTATCAATATCTTTATTACTTCCAGTAAAAATTCCAAAGGTATGGTTCATAATTAAATTTTTGAAAGTATTCATAGCATCACAAGCAATATTTTCACGATGAACAACAAATAACATTCTTTTAGGATCAACGTTTTTTACATCAAAAGCACTTAGATATGTTTTACCAGTACCTGTTGCAGAAATTAATAGGGCTTTATCTTTATAATCATTTCGCAATGCTTTTAGTGATGCTAGTGCTTCTTGCTGCATTAGATTAGGTTGGATATTTTGATGTTTAATAGTTGGTATAGCTATCTTAGGAACATATATTTTTTCATATTCACTGATCCATGATTTTGTTAAAGGGATAGAATGAAACCATTGCATATTAAATTCATCTATTATTTCTGTAACTATGTCATCACATATATTAGCTTTAATCTTAATATTCCATTCCTGGTTTGTTGATAATGCAGATTGGGTTAAATTAGAGCTTCCAACAATGATATCAAAGTTATTATTATGTTTAAAAATATATCCTTTAGGATGAAATCCTATTTGCTCATTTTCAAAAATACGAACTTCGATATTATCAAACATTAATAATTCTTTAAATACATTAGGATGATTAAATTCTAGATATGTTGATGTAATGATTTTACCCCTAATTCCTTTATCTTTTAAATCAATCAATGCTTGTTTAATTACTGCTAAACCAGATTTATTGATAAAAGCAATAGAAAAATAGAATGTATCACATGTATTTAATTGAGTTATTAATTCATGTGATATTTTTATTCCATGTTTGTAGTTGTTGGTTAGTAGTTTAGTTTTATTTGTGTTATTAATATTGGCTATGGTTTGTAATGTAATATGAGGTATTAAAGTCATAATTATAATCCTTGTTCTTTTAATTGTTCAATTATTTTGATATCAGCAGGAATCCAATCAATATTTTGTTCATTTAATGTAATCCATTTTATTTCAAAATGATCATTTAGTTTTATTTGATTATTTTTTAAAGTACATATGTAACATTTCATATCTAATATATAATCCGTATATTTATAATAAACGTTCATAAAGTATTTTTCTATTATTATCGATGCTTCTAACTCTTCATAAATCTCCCTAATCAAAGCTTGTTCGCATGTTTCACCTGTTTCAATTTTACCACCAGGAAATTCATATTTTCCTTTAAATTCTCCAGTTTTTCTTTTAGCGATTAATATTTTGTTGTCCTTTTTTATAATTGCAGCTACTACCTTTATAGTATTCATATAATTCACACTCCTATTTGTTATTATAGCAATTTTAAATATTTATTTAAAGAAAAGTGAAAATTAAAACAATTACTTGTAATAATTAAGTAATTGTTCAAATGATATAGAGATACCTTTTTTAGATAATGAGTCTTTTCTTTCATTGTATAGTTTTTCTAAAATAATCATTTTATCTTCTAAACGTCCATAATGTAATAGATTATGACAATGACTACACAATGAAATAATATTTGCAGTAATGTCTAAACTATATTTAAAATCCTTATATTTTGATAATGGGATAAGATGATGAGGTTCAGTATATTCATATTTTCCATCTTTTCTTAGAAATAATTTATGTGATACATTATTTTCACATTTAAAATTTGCCTTTTTTAAAGCATTTTTTGCTTTATTATTATTTCTTTTTGGTCTTGGAATGCCAGTAGTATTTGAAATAGTTAATTCTATATTTTCTGGTTTTTTGGATTCAAAAAATTTTTCATTTTCAAAATCATTTATTGATGAATTTATTTCATTTAATTCTTCATTATCGTAATCTAAATCTGATTCAATTGTCTCTGTTAACAGGACATGGATAAAAGCTTTGGTTTTGTGGAATTTTTGTGTTTCTCTTATTTTAGAAAGTAGATATTTAGCATGTTCTAGATCTATTTGTGATAAGTATCGCTGGTTACCCTCACCTTTTGAATTGAAAGGGCCACCTTTTAATTTATGTTCTTTTAACCAATCTCGATGTTTTTTCATATCAAGAGGTGGTGTAAGTAGATTATAATCACAATCTACCATATAGCCTCTATTATTCCAGATTTGCTGGGATTTTAAATTTTTTAACTCTTCAGGTTGTTCAGCTTCATAACAGTCGCTTTGGGCAATACTAATAGCATAAGTCTCTTGGTTTGCACCATGAAAAATTAAATCACCTTTTTGAACTTTAGACATATTTATATAGCCCAAATCATTTTTACCAGTTGATTTTTTTTGAGGGGACCACAAATATTTACCATTTAGTTCTTGTTTTTTACTTTGATTTTGAAATACATAATATATTTTCATGTTCTAACCTCATTTAATCAAATAATTTTTTAATATCGATCATTAAAACATCACAGATTCTATATAAAAGATCTAATGAAAAACTTTTATTGCAATTTGGAGCCTCAATTTTACTTAAATAACTAATACTAATTCCTACTTTTTCACATAACTCTTCCTGGGTTAAATTAGATTGGGTTCGATATTTTTTTATATTGCGACCTATCTTTTTATATTCGTGATCATAATTTTTCATATCTTAAAACTCCTTGTATATTAATTAATTATACAAGGATACAAAAAAATCTTATATTCACTTATAGTGAATTTTAAATGTACATAGGTTAATATTTTATTTAATAAATTATTTTGAAATTAAACTTATTTATTACAATAAGTTATTGATAAATATGGTATACTAGTGATAATAGTTGATATTATTATAGCTTTGGATATAATGACATTCTGGAAATAGAAGGGGGATTGTATTTGATGAAAGGATTGCCAATTGGAATAGAAAATTTTAAAAAGCTAATTGATAAAAATGTTTATTATGTTGATAAAAGTAAATTAATTGAAGATTTAATAAATGAAGAAGTTATTTTATATACAAGACCTAGAAGGTTTGGTAAAACTTTAAATATGTCAATGCTGTATTATTTCTTTTCAATTAAACAAAAAGAAAATGCTTATCTTTTTGATGATTTAGAAATAAGTAAAAATATTGAAGTTATGAGATATCAAAATCAATATCCTGTTATTTTTATTACTTTGAAGGATATGAAAAGTAAAAGATTTAATGATCAAATTGCAATATTTAGTAAGATTGTTAGAAATTTAATAAATGATAATTTAGAATTATTAAATAGTGATAACTTAGAAGAAATAGATAAAGAAAATTTAGTAAAATATCAAAAAGAAACAAAAAATGAAATTGATTTACAAGATGCTTTGAATTTTATTAGTAAGTGTTTGAAAAAGCATTATCATCAAAATGTAATTATTCTAATTGATGAATATGATGTTCCTTTACAAAGTGCTTATATTAATGGATATTATGATGAAATGGTAGAGTTTTTAAGAAATGTATTTAGCACTGCTTTAAAAACTAATGATGCTTTAGAAAAAGGGGTTTTGACAGGATGTTTACAAATAGCTAAAGAAAGTATTTTTACAGGGTTAAATAATTTTAGTGTTAGATCTATACTTAATCAATACGCAAGTGATTGTTTTGGTTTTGAACAAGATGAAATTGATGAGTTGTTGAAATATTATGATCTCTATAATAAAAAAGGCTATATTAAGAAATGGTATGATGGTTATTGTTTCTATGATAAAGAAATATATAATCCATGGAGTACATTGTTATATGTAAAAGAATTATTGGGAGATAGAAATATTGCTGCTATACCATTTTGGGCTAATACTAGCAGTAATGATATTGTGTATAAATATATTGTTGAAGGAAATCAAAAACTAAAAGATGAATTTGATTTATTAATTAATGGTGAAAGTATTGAAAAAATAATCAAACCTGAATTAACATATCGAGAGATGGAAGATATTAATAATATTTATAGTTTTTTGTTGTTTACAGGTTATCTTAAAATTATTGAATATGTTGATATAAATTGTTATAGGTTAATGATTCCTAACAAAGAAATTAAACTAATATATACAAATATTTTTCAAGAATGGGCCAATAAAATTCAAGAAAACTATGGTCAAAAACTTATTAATGCTTTATTAGATAAAGACGAGGATAAAGCAAATGAGCTATTAAATTATATTTTACTGCAATCAATGAGTTATCATGATGGTAAAGAAAGTTTTTATCATGGTTTTATTTTAGGCTTATTAAATAATAATAATTTGTTTTCTAATATTGAAAGTGGTGATGGCAGAAGTGATATTAAATATTTGCCTGTTAATAAAGAAAAAAGAGGTTTTATCTTGGAATTAAAAGTATGTAAAAATAAAGATTTGTATGATACAGCTATAGAGGCGTGTAATCAAATAATTGAAAAAAGATATTTAGAAAGTGATAAAGCTAGAGGGTATATAAATATGCTTGGTTATGGGATTGCTTTTGATAAAAAACGAGCTTTTATTAAAATGTTTATAACATCTTAATTTGGAATGTTTGCCCTTTTTTTGTTAAAAAATATAGTTTATATAGCTGTAGTTAATAGTTTTAAAATAAGGTATAATAAAATAACGGAAAGGGTGATAGAAATGAAAAAAGCTATTCCATTAGGAATAATGGATTATGAGAAACTAATAAAAGATGATTATTATGCAGTAGATAAAACATTAATGATCAAAGATTTTCTTAAAAGAAAAAGTAGTGTTACATTAATTACAAGACCAAGAAGATTTGGAAAGACTTTAAATATGTCAATGTTAGCTAATTTTTTTGATATCACTAAAGATTCTAAAGAAATATTTAAAGATACAAAAATTATGAAGACTAATTATGCTGACCAAATTAATCAGTATCCAACTATTTTTATCACTTTTGCAGGAGCTAAAAACAGCTTACAGGAAATTGTAAGCTGGATAAAAAGAGGAATCTTAAAAGAATATCAGCGTTATAAATTTATTTTAAATGATTTGGATGAATTTGATAAACCAGTTTATGAAGCAATAAAAAAAGAATTAATTAATTTTGATAATAATCAATTAAATGATATTACGGATTCTTTATCATTTTTAATGGAGCAGTTAGAGAAATATTATCAAAAAAAAGTTATGTTGTTTATCGATGAATACGATACACCATTTATTGAAGGACATGTGGGTGGTTTTTATAATGAAATAAAAGGTGGGTTAGCAGGATTGCTCCATAATGCTTTAAAGCTATCATCAAGCTTACAGTATGCTATGCTTACAGGAATTCAAAGAGTAGCTAAAGAAAGTATTTTCAGTGATTTAAATAATCTTATAGTATGTACAGTAATGGATAAACGATATGATCAGTATTTTGGTTTTACAGAAACAGAAACAGAGACTTTGTTAAAATATTATGATTTAAGATTAAATGATGAAGTAAGAGAGATGTATGATGGTTATCATATGGGTGAAGTAGAAATATATAATCCATGGTCGATTATTAATTATGCAGATAATAAAGAACTAATTCCTTATTGGGTGAATACTAGCAGTAATATAATGATTAAAAAGGTGATGGAAAAAAGTGAAGTAAACTTCAAAGAAGGTTATGAAACATTGATCAGACAAGGGTATCTAGATACGCAGATAATGATGGAGACAAGTTTTTATGAACAGTCGCAGACAGAAAGCTTATGGGGATTGTTTGTAAATGCAGGATATTTAACAATAGAACAGATGATTCGAAAAAACAGATATCGAATTAGGATCCCAAATGAAGAAGTACAGCAAGAATTTATGTCATTGACAGCTTATTATTTACAGGTATCAGAAAGTATTTTAGATGATTTATTTTATGCAGTAGAAACGAAAGACAAGAAATTATTTGAAAACAGTTATAAAAATATTCTAATGACATTGCCATCATATTATGATTTAAAGGATGAAAACAGTTACCATATGATGGTATTAGGTATGAGTGCCTGGTTAACAAGTGAGTATGAAATAATAAGTAATCAAGAAGCTGGATTAGGAAGATGTGATATTATTTTAAAGGCGAAAAAGGCTTTACCATCATATGTAATTGAATTCAAGTATACTAAGGATAAAAAGGAAATAGAAAAAGAATCAGAAGAAGCGGTAAAACAGATTATTGAAAAGGAATATGCCAAAAAACTAAAAGGAGAAATAGTATATATAGGATTAGCTCATTGTGGAAAAGAAGTAGAAGTTAAATGGATAGAAAAATAACTGTTTGGAAATACCAAGAAGTTTATGCAAGTTGTTATAAATTATTTAGAATTAAGATTTGTCAAAATTTTAGTACTGATATTTAACTTATATTGTTTACTATTTTAGGTTTAGGAAAATTTAGTAGTTTAATTACTGCTATTTTTTTATTTTTAAAGTACAATTAAGATTATGATTATACTATATTTTAGTGAGGACAAAGAGATGAGCGAACAAACTTTATTAGATGAAATTTATATATTAAAAGAAGAAAATAAAAAATTGCGACAATTACTAACTAAATATGGATATATATTTGAAGAAACTAAACTTACCCCTGATGAAAAGATGAAAATATATCGTAACTATTTCAAAGGTCGTGATGATATTTATGCAATCTTTTATAAACAGTCAGTTTTTCCAGCTTGTTATAATCGAACAAAAGGAAATTGTTATTACGAAAAAGGTCATAAAGTTTGTTCGAAATGTAATAATTCCAGTTTTATCCCATTAACTGATAATGTAATAAGAAATCATATTTGTAAACCTAATCAAAGCGTTGGTTTATATCCATTATTAAAAGATAATACATGTTATTTTTTAGCTATTGACTTTGATGAGGATGATTGGTTTGATGCTATGTTGAGTGTTTATCGAGTTGCTAAAAGATATGGTATTGATAGTTTAATGGAACGTTCTAAATCAGGGAATGGTGGACATTTATGGATATTTTTTGATAATAATATTTATGCGTCCTATGTGCGAAAGTTAGGCTTTTTTTTATTAGATAAAGCAATGAAAGTGAATAAACGAATTACATTTAAATCTTTTGATCGTTTGTTTCCTAATCAAGATACTATGCCAATTGGTGGTTTTGGCAATTTAATAGCTTTACCAATGCAATATGATGCTATAAATAACAATAAAAATACTTTGTTTATTGGTGAAGACGGAAAATTAGTTAATAATCAGTTTATTCATCTTGCCAATATTAAAAAGACCAGCTTATTAAAAGTAGAAGAAATTTGTCAGAAAAATACTGAAAGAGTTTTTAATAATAATATTAGTGAAGAAATAGTTGTAAAATTTAATAATGAAATAAAAATAATTGAAGGAACAATGTTAAAAATTTATCGTTTAAATTTAAACGCTCTTACACTTAATACTATTAAAAAAGTAGCGTCAATGTGGAATCAAGAATATTTTTTATTTCAAAATATGCATCGACCAATATATCATAAAACAACTCCAGCAATTTTATCAGAATATGAAGTATTAGATGAATATCTATATTTACCTAGGGGATTGAAACAGAAGTTATTAAAAATTTTTGATGATAGGTTAAAAATAGAAGAAACTACAGAATTAGGTCATGAAATAGAGGTTAAATTTAAAGGAAAGTTGGTTGAATATCAAGAAAAAATTATTGATGAATTAGATAAACACGATTTAGGTATAGTAGAAGCTCCAACTGGTTCAGGTAAAACAATTATGGCTTTAGCAGTGATTGCTAAATATAAAGTTAGTACATTAATAATTTTGCCTGGAAAAGAGTTATTAAAACAGTAGAAAAGACAAATAGATATATTTATTGAATATCCTGTAGTAAAGCTAAAAAGAGATAATTATGTTGGTGAATATACTGGAAATAAAAAGAAACTAAAGGGTAATATCGATATTGCAACAATTCAGTCACTAGTAAATATTGAAGATTTTGCTATTTTACAAAGATATGGATTAATAATTATTGATGAATGTCATCACTGTGCTAGTAATACTTATCGAACAGTATTAAAGCGATTGAATGCTAAAAAGATATTTGGTTTTACAGCAACACCAGAACGGCAAGATGGACTCGAAGAAATAACATGTATGTATCTAGGAAATATTGTTGCTAAAGTGAGTGAAAAGGATATTACTAAATACCGAGATTATGAACAAGTATTAATTCCTCGTTTTACAACTTTTACTATGTTAGAAGAAAAGTCTAATTTTATGGAAATTATTAATATTCTTATAAAAAATGAAAAAAGAAATCATTTGATTATTATGGATGTAATTAGAGAATTTAAAGAAAAGAGAAATATTATTGTATTATCTGATAGAGTTGATCATCTAGAGTATTTATACGATCAATTACGACATGTTGATAAACATGTTTATTTATATTTAGGTAAGACTAATAAAAAAGAGAAAGCAGATATTCTTAAAGAGTTGAGATATGCTAATAATTTTAATTATATAATTTTAGCATCATCAAAACTTGTAGGTGAAGGTTTTGATTTACCAAGTTTAGAAACTATGTTTATGGCAACACCTTTTTCATGGAAAGGAAGAACAAAACAATATTCAGGTAGACTACATCGTCAAAATGAAGGAAAAGAACTAGTAAGAGTATATGATTATGTTGATCATAAAGTTGGAAGATTAGCTAAAGTATTTAATATACGTTTAAAAACTTATTTAAGTGAAGGATATAATATTTTAGAAAGTAGTAAACTTTCCCCATTAAATCAGTATTTATACAATAGTTACATTGAGGCATTAGAATTGGATATGTTAAATGCAAGAGATGAAATTATTATTTATAGTTCTAAGATAGTTCTTTCATTAATTAAAAAATCTTATCAATTTATTCAATCTTTAATTTATGATGGGATTAGAGTAATTGTTGTAACAAGATCACAAGTATTAAAACAAAATGATGAAATCACATATTTAGAAGGACTTGGAGTAAAAATTATTTATAGTGATGCACAAATTAATAATATCATTATTGATAATAAGATTTTATGGATTCCAAATTATGGGTATTATGAAAAACAAAAGAATGTAAATGCATTTCGCATTAAAGATGTTAATGTGATTGAGGAAATTATTTCAATGATAAAAGATAATGATTGAGATGATTGATAATAAATGTGGTATACTATAAGGGGGATATAATATACTTATTATTTGGAGGTGTTTGGATGAAAAGGGTTCCAATTGGTGTAGAAGATTTTAAAGAACTGATTTCTAATAATTATTATGTAGATAAAAGTGAATTGATTAAAGATATAATAAATGAAAAAGTTGTTTTATATACTAGACCAAGAAGATTTGGTAAAACATTAAATATGAGTATGTTATATTATTTCTTTTCAATTAAACAAAAAGATAATGCTCATTTATTTAAGGGATTAAAAATAGAAAAAGATATTGAAGCTAAAAAACATCAAAATAAATATCCAACGATTTTCATTACTTTAAAAGATATGAAACGTAATAATTTTGATGATCAAACAGAAAAATTTGCAGCTTTAATTTCTGATATAGTTGATAAAAATATTGAATTATTAAAAAGTCCTTTTTTAAATGAACGACAAAAAAATTTATTATGCCAATATTTAAATACAACCAGCTCATTATCAAATCTGCAAGATGCACTACTTAATATTTCAATTTGTTTACAAAAGCATTATCATAATAAAGTAGTTATATTAATTGATGAATACGATGTTCCTTTACAAGAAGCATATATAAATAATTATTATGAAGAAATGATTGATTTTTTAAAGAACGTTTTTAGTGCAGCGTTAAAGACAAATGATGTTTTACAAAAGGGTGTTTTAACAGGGTGTTTAAGAATTGCAAAAGAAAGTATTTTTACAGGTTTAAATAATTTTTCTACATGTTCTATTCTTGATGAAATATCAGATAATCGTTTTGGTTTTACGAATGATGAAATAGTGGATATTTTAAATTATTATCATCTTGAACAGTATCAAAATGAATTTAAAAGATGGTATGATGGATATTTATTTGGTAAAACAGAAATATATAATCCTTGGAGTACACTATTATATGTAAATAAATTAATAAAGACTTCTAGTGTAACTGGTGAATTATTTTGGGCTAATACTAGTGGTAATGAGATTATTTATCGTTATATTACTAATAATAATTTTGAATTTAAAGAGGAGTTTGCTATTTTAGTTAAGGGTGGGATGATAAAAAAAGTAATCAAGCCAGAATTAACATATCGACAAATGGATGATCTCAATAATATTTATAGTTTTCTTCTTTTTACAGGTTATCTTAAAATTAATAAGTACTTGGATTATAATTATTATGAATTGATGATTCCTAATCATGAAATTAGGATGATTTATAAGGAAACATTTGATGATTGGACAAAAGAAATTATAGAAAATAATAGTCAAAAATTAATTGATGCCCTTTTAAACAAAGATGAAGATGAAGCTAATAAAATTTTAAATTATATATTATTACAATCAATTAGTTATTATGACAATAAAGAAAGTTTTTATCATGGTTTTATGATAGGGTTAATGAATGGAAATAATACTTATTCTAATATTGAAACTGGTGATGGACGCAGTGATATTAAATATTTACCTGTAAATAAAGAAAAAAGAGGCTTTATCTTAGAACTAAAGTTAGTTAAAGATAAAGATCTCTATGATACTGCTATTGAAGGCTGCGATCAGATTGTTGAAAAACGATATATGGAAAGTGAAAAAGTTCGTGGATATCAGGATATAGTAGGTTATGGAATAGCATTTGATAAGAAAAGATGTTTTATCAAAATGGTCAAAGATTAGCTATTCTATATTCTCTAATAAATTATTAATAAAACTATCATAGTTATAACTATGAATAATACTTTGCTGTAACTTAGAATTATTAACAATCTCAATAAAGATATCATAAAGGTGCTCAATGTCTTGTTGGTCACCTTGTTTTATTGCAAGTAAAAAGACGATTTGAACTGTATCTTGCTGGTACCAGCTTAGAGGTTTATCAATGATGGCTACTGCAACTTTGGTATCCTTAGCACATAAACGCATAGGATGAGGTAAAGCGAATACTTCGTTCATATTAGTTTTAGCTAAATTTTCACGTTCCATTACATAATCAAAATAGTCTGTATCAACTATATCCTGATTTTCCATTAAATGACACATTTGTTTTAGTAAAGCTTCTTTAGAGTCAACTTTATCTAAATGAATAAATAGATTCTTATCAAAAAACTTATTAGATTTCTTCATTTTATTTAAAGATATTGAAGTAAGGAACTTAGAAATAGCTTCAATATCCTGATTATTTAAAGCAAAATCAACAATAATAGTAGGTATAAAATCACTTTTTAAAGGGATTGTAGAAATAACAAAATCAATATTCAACAATTCTCTTTTAGTATAATTAATAAACTCATTATATGAAGCTTTACGAACAATTGTTATCTTATCTTTAAAGAAAACATTTAATCTAGTTTCTAACATTCTTGTAGTCGCTTGACCAGAGCCGCAAACTAAAATAACACTTTTATTTTGAAGACTACCAGAAAAACATCGTTCAATTGCAGCACCAATGTGTAGTGATACATAACCAACTTCATCTTCAGTTAAAATATATGGCTGTTTGTTAAAGATTTTTGCAGTACATGTAATAGTAATATCAAATGCTAAGGGAAAATTAGTTTTAATTGTATTTAATAAAGGATTGCGTTTATTTAAAGCAAAAGATTTAGTATTTAAAATTGATTTGAAATGTAAGAAGAGATCATGAGATAGGATTTCATCATTGCGTAAATCAAAATTATAGTCGAGATAAATATTATTTAGTAGTTCTGCTACTAATTCTTTGATTTTACTATCATTATCAATTAAATCATTTAGCTGGGTATTAGCAACTAAATGAGAGTAAAGATACTTTTTTTCACCTTCACTAATAGTAATATTAAAATTATTTTCTATTTCTAAAACAATATCATTAATAAAATCAATATAGTTATCATCAATACTAATAGTATTATTTGTATTGATATAACAATCAAACTGAATTCTTGAAATCATTAGTGCAAAATGAATAACTAAATTTTTAAAATTAAAGTCATTAGTTTTTATTTGAGCTTTCTTTAATTTATTAGAAATAATTTGTTTAAGTAAATCAAGATCAATTCCATCAAAAAGAGTATACTCATCTTTAGTAAATCCAGTAACATAGTTTTGAAAATTAAACGATAAAACATTTTCAACTAAACATTTACGTTTATCATCTTCATTACCAATTACTTTAACACCAGCATTATTTTTAGAAATATATTCAAGATTATATTTTGAAAAGATATTTTTTAAAGTCTTAATATAATTTTGCAAAGTATTTCTACTGACATATATATTATCAGCTAAATCATCAAGTGTTATATATTCATCACTATATAATAATAAATTTAGTAAATATTTAATACGATCTTGGGAAGTGTCTAATTCAGGATTATTTGATTTTGTTTGTTTTATTGAAGATAAAAAAGTATTATATTTTTCTTGATCATTGATTTCAATATAATATCCTGCTTTTCTTTTTAGTTTTAATTGGGCACCATTTTCTTTAATTATTTCGTTAATTGTTTGAATATCACTACGAATAGTACGATCAGTAATATTTAATAGAGATGATAAACGATTTACAGAAACAATATCATTTTGCCTAACATAATCAAAAATTTCATTTAAACGATTGTATGGAAACATTATTATCACGATTCCTTCCTTACTATGTTTATATTGTATAGATTATTGCTTTTTTATGCAAATAAATTATTTCCGAAATAAAATGGAAATCTTGGTGTTTATTAAACAAAAGTTTCCGATAATAAGTGGAAATATCATTGATTGAAATATAGCTAAATTCAAGATAGACTGTAGTTGTGGCAAGGAGGTAATAAGGTAATGCTTAATGAAGATTATATATTTTTAGATGTAAAAGCAGTTAATAAAGAACAGTTATTGGGATTTATTGCAGATATGGCTCAAGAATATGATATTTGCAATAATCGTCAAGGATTGTTTGAAGATTTAAAAAAACGGGAATCTGAGTTTCCAACAGGTTTGCAAGATGGATTTGCAATTCCTCATGCTCGCAGTAGTCATGTTAAAAAGGCTGCAATTTTATATTTAAGAACTAATGAAGCAATTGAGTGGGGAACAATGGATGATAAAAAAGTTAATTATTTATTTTCTTTATTAGTTCCAAAGGAAAATGAAGGAAATCTTCATTTACAAATGATATCTAAATTAGCTACTTGTTTATTAGAAGATGATTTTAAGGATACAGTAAAATCTTCAACTGACAAGTTAGAACTAAAAGATTATATATTAAAAAATATGGAGGTAGAATAAATGAAAATCGTTGGAATTGCCGCTTGTCCTGCAGGACTAGCACATACACCTATGGCAGCCAAAGCTTTAGAGAAAGCTGGAGCTAAATTAGGGTATGATTTAAAAATGGAACAACAAGGTAGTATGGGGCAAATTAATAAGATTACTGATGAAGAAGCAAAAGAAGCAGCTTTTGTAATCGTAGCTTCAGATCAAAAGATTTTAGGAATGGAACGTTTTGAAGGTAAGCCAGTAATCAGAATTGATATTACGACTTGTATTAAAGCACCAGAAGCAGTAATTAAAAAATGTGTTCAAGCAACACAAAAATAAAAAAGCAATTTAACTTGGCGGAGTTAAATTGCATCCACAAAACTATAATGAGTTGTGTGTACTCTCATTATAACATAAATTATGAAAAGAGAGGTAAAACGAATGAAAAAGTTTTTAAAAGATGCTAAAGGACATATAATGTCTGGAATTGGTTATATGTTACCTTTAATTATAGGAGCATCATTAGTTGTAGCAATTCCTAAATTGATAGGAGTAGCTATGGGTATTAATAGTTTAGATGCTTATGCTACTAAAGAAGGCTTTTTACACATTTTATATTTATTAGAACAAGTAGGTTGGACTGGAATTGGTTTAGTTAATACAGTATTAGCAGGATTTATTGCTTTTTCAATTGCTGATAAACCAGCTATTGGTGCTGGTTTGATTGGTGGAGCTTTAGCTAGTAATACTAAAGCTGGGTTCTTAGGAGCTGTTATTGCGGCGTTTATTGCAGGATATATTGTAAAATGGGGTAAAGAGCATATTAAATTACCTGATTCAATGCAGCAAATGATGCCATTAGTAATCTTACCATTTTTAGCAACAGGTGCAGTAGCTGTAATTATGGGTGTTATTTTGGCAACACCATTAGCTTCAATTAATGATGCTTTAGTGTCATGGTTAAGAGATATGTGTAGTGGTGGAACAAGTCAATTGATTCTTTCATTAGTATTAGGGGCAATGATTGCTTCAGATATGGGTGGACCAATTAATAAGTCAGCATGGATGGCTGGGAATGTTTTAATGACAGAAGGAATATATCAACCTAATGTATATATCAACTGTGCTATTTGTATTCCACCTTTAGCATATGCAATTGCTACTGTAATTAAGAAAAATCGTTTCTCACCAAGTTTTAAAGAAGCAGGTAAAGGTAACTGGGTTATGGGATTTATTGGTATTACTGAAGGGGCGATTCCATTTACACTAGTTAAAGCAAGCCGTTTAATTCCAATTAATATGATTGGTGGGGCTATAGGTGCAGGAATCTGTTGTTTACTTGGAGCGACTGCTGAAATTCCTCCAGTAGGAGGTATGTATGGGTTTGTTTCAATCACTAGCGGTTGGGCTTATCTTGTAGGAATTATTGTTGGGGCATTATTTATTGCAATTGTGGCACCAATGGTAGTTGATTTTAATGAAAATGATGATGAAAAAGAAACCATCTCAATTGATGATATTGATATTGTAATTGAATAAAAAGGATAATAGGAAGATTCATATCTTCCTATTAAATTAAAGGAGTTAACATGAAAAGAAAAGTACATGTAATCCCACATTCGCATTGGGATCGAGAATGGTATTTTACAACATCTAGATCAAAAGTTTATTTAATGAAAGATTTTAAAGATGTTTTGGATACATTAGAAATAAATAATGATTTTAAATATTTTATGGTTGACGCTCAAGGTTCTTTATTAGATGATTATATAAAATGGGTGCCACAAGATAAACAGAGAATTGAAAAGCTTGTCAAAGCTAAAAAATTAATTATTGGTCCTTGGTATACTCAAAGTGATCAATTAGTAATTTCGGGTGAAAGTATTGTTCGAAATATGTATTATGGAATGAAACGATGCCTTGATTTTGGCGGGTATATGAATGTTGGTTATGTTCCAGATTCATTTGGACAGTCAGGTAATATGCCACAAATTTATCGTCAATTTGGAATCAATGATACTTTATTTTGGCGTGGCGTTAGTGATGATATGGTTAAGCATACTGATTATAATTGGCGTGGTGATGATGGTAGTGTTGTATTTACAACCCAGATTCCGTTTGGGTATTATATTGGAGGTAATATTCCAGAAGAGGATAGAGCAAGTGATGAATTTTGGCAAAAAGAATGTTTTGAAAAAGCAGGGAGTCGTAGTGTTACTAAACATATATATTTTCCTAATGGTTTTGATCAGGCACCAATTCGAAAGAATCTTCCAGATTTAATTAAGGAAAGAAATAAAAAAGATCCAGATAATGAATATGTAATCAGTTGTATTGAAGATTATATTAAAGATGTTAAAAGTGAAAAGCCTGATTTAGAAGAGGTAAATGGTGAATTAGTAATTGCAAAGCATATGCGGATTCATAAATCGATCTTTTCGTCACGCAGTGATTTAAAGGTATTAAATACACAGGTACAAAATTATGTTACTAATATTTTAGAACCAATTTTAACAATCTCTTACCATTTAGGTAATGATTATCCTCATGAGGCAATTAGTGAGGTTTGGAAATTATTATTTGAAAATGCGGCTCATGATTCAATTGGTTCATGTATATCTGATACTGCTAATGAGGATGTTTATATGCGTTATAAACAAGCTCGAGATATTGCAGTTAATTTAGTTGAATTGCATTCTCGAATGATTGCAACAAAAATTAAGAATCAAACTAATAATGAAATCACTTTAACATTATTTAATACTTTACCTAAGAAACGTAGTGGAACAATTGTTTTTGAGACATATTTACCTGCTGATATTTTTTCAATCAAAGATGATCATGGTAATTCTGTTAAATATACAATAATTGAAAAAACAGATTTGACAGACTATGTTTTATCGCAAACTATTCGATTAAATCCAAGTAAAAATATTTATTTGCCAAGCGTAGTATATCAAGCTAAAATTGCGATTGAAGCTAAAAATGTACCAGCATTAGGATATGTGCAATATACAATTGATTTAGATGATAAATCTAATGATGATATTCAAGAAATAAATTGTTTAGAAAACGAGTATTATCAAATTATAGTTAATGAGCAGGGAAGCCTTGATATCTATGATAAATTAGCTGACTATCATTATCAAAATCAGGCGGTTCTTGTTGAAAATGGTGATGATGGTGACAGTTTCAATTACTCACCGCCACGTCAGGATTTAGAAATTTTTTCTACTAATAGTAAATTTGATTATCGTATAGATGGTTCTAGTCTATATCAAAAAATAACGATTAATTATGAAATGATCATTCCTGCAAATTTACAAGAAAGAGCAAAACAACAGACAAGTATTAAACTGCCAGTAATCTTAGAAGTAGTATTAAGGAAAGGTTCAAAAGTAATTGATTTAAATGTTCATGTTGATAATCACGGATTATCACATCGTTTATGTATCTTATTTGATAGTGCTCTAACAACCAGGTTCAATTATGCTGATCAACAGTTTGGGTTAATTAAACGACCTAATAGTTATGATAAAGAAATGAAATTATATCTTGAGGGATTAAGCAATCAGGAAAAGATAGAAAAACCAAAAGAATTAGTTAACTGGGCCAATGATCAATCAACTTGGCAAGAACCGCCTATTTCAATTGAGCCAACTCAAAGTTATGTTGCATTAACTGATGAAAGCAGGGGGATTGCAGTTATTCCTCAAGGAGTTCGTGAATATGAGGTCATTGGTGAACAAGGGAATCAAATTAGATTAACTTTATTTAGAACATATGGTTTTATGGGAAAAGAAAACTTGGTTTATCGTCCTGGTCGAGCATCAGGTGAACGAATTATTGCCACACCTGCTGCCCAATTATTAAAAGAAATGGATTTTAAACTTGGATTTACAACTTTTAACTGTGATATTAATGATGCTGATATTGATATTTTAGCTAAAGAGTATAATACGCCAATAGAGGTTTATGAGTATGCTGATTTTTTAAATGGTAGATTGATTTTTGCTCAAGAAGACGAAGAACAAATATTACCAGTTTCTAATTCATTATTTGAAAGTAAAAATAACTTGGTTATAAGTGTAATCAAAAAAAGTGAAGATGATGATGGATATATAATTCGGTTATTTAATGGTAAAGATCATCAAAATATTGGTGATAAACTTACTTTTAATTTTGATATTACTGAAGCATATTATACTAACTTAAAGGAAGAAAAGCTTGAAAGGATAGATGTAGTTGATAATAGTATAATAATTAAAGCAATATCACATTGTAAATTTATTACAATATTAATAAAATAATAAAAATAAACCTATGTAGAATACAAATTGTTATTCTAATAGGTTTTTTTATATAAAATCTCAATAGTTATGTAAAAAAACTGTATGATAAAATCAATATTAATGATAAGTATTTTATTATAGGGAGAAGAAGTGTGGCATTGTTATTAAATGTTTCCTATGAACAAAAAGATGAGGTGAAAAATGAGGGCTAAATGATATGTATTAAATAAAAAAAGGTTATTATAAATTTATTGAATTGATTCCTGATTTAAAAGATGAAGTAACTATAATCTGATTATTTATATGTTATCGAAGGGGTAATATGTTTTAGTTGTAATAAAAAAACTAGGGTGATTGGATATGGAAAAGAAAATTATTTACAAATTTGTGATGGGAATTTTGAAAATAACTCAAGTGAAATCAATATTGCTTTATATTTATATCTTATACTAATGATCCTGCTAAATTGGGTGCAGACAAACTATGATCATAAAGAACGTTATTCTAAAACAACAAATTAAAAAACTATATAGATGATTTAGTTTTAAATATAGAAGTAGGATGGGGAAGTAATGATTATTTAATTAAGAAGTATGGTGAAATAATAGATTTGGGTATTATAATTTGATTTTTGATGTTATTAATATTCGAAAAAATATTAGATATTTGTTTAGTTTTTTTACTTTTACATTCTATATTATGAAAATATTTTACTGAAAAATAATAACAGTTAATTTTTGTTGTTATTAATGTAAGCGCTTTTGCTTATGGGTTAAATATATATTATAATAGAAATATGTAAAAAAATGGAGAATAGAGATATGGAAATATATGAAATAAAGATAAAATTATATTTATTGAAAAATATAAAGATTGAAGAGACACAAACTTATTTAGCATATTTTATTGATAGTGTGATGGTTAAAGATAATATGTTTTTAGGGGTACATGAAACTAATCAATATAAATTTTATACTTTTGATAGCTTGTATCCTTTGGCTAAAAGTGGGGTTTATCAAAAAGATAATTCATATGTGTTTAGAATAAGGACATTAGATTATCAATTAGCTCAATATTTATATGATACCTTAGCTAAAAACCGTACTAAAGAATTTCAGGGCTTAACAGCTGAGGTTAAAATAATTAAACAAAAATTAATAAAAAAGCTGTATACACTTACCCCAGTGATTTTAAAAACAGAACAGGGATATTGGAAAAATAGTATTAAAACAGAGGATTTTGAAGAACGATTAAAAACTAATTTGATTAAAAAATATAAAGATATTACTGATAAGGATATTAATGAAGATTTTCAGTTTTATTATCAAATTAATTTTAAAAACAAAGTTCCAGTATCAAGAAAATATAAAGAAATTAAATTATTGGGTGATATGATTGAACTAGAGATTGCGGAAAATGATGATGCTCAAAAATTAGCAATGTTAGCTATTGGGGCAGGCTTGTTAGAGATGAATGCTCGGGGATTTGGTTTTGTTAATTACATATATTATTAAAAGGAGGATATATAATGCTTGATGATTGTTTGAGAATTTTTAAGCAGGAGCTTAAAAATAATAAAAATTTGGTTTTAGATACAATGATCTTAGCTGATGGAGATTATGTTTTAGTACATGATGATGGGACTTATGATGTTGAAAAAATTAAATATTCAAAAAGAGATCATTGTTTTATTGAAAAACCTGAAGATGATTTATATGAAAAATTATGTTTTTATGATTATCAAAGTCGAGTAATAGATACCCAAAAAACTTTTGATCTTCCTCATAAATTAATTCTTTCAAATAACTATTTATCATATTTTGTAAAAAAAGAAAAATTAAATAATAAAAAGAAAATTAATGATGCAACTGAAAAATATTTTTTAGCATTAAGCAATCCTAAAGCTAAGTATAATGGTAAAGATTTAATGATGTATAATTTTGTGACTCAAAATATCAGCGAAGTTGATAAAAGAAGGTTATTACAAAATAAGCAGTGGTTAAAACAATATATTTATAATTTGGATGGTGTTGATTATAATGAAAAAGATTATTTAAAGGTTTTTTTTGAAGCAGATTACCAGCAATATATTAATGAAGGAAACCGTTATCTTTTAACAAAAATATTTAACTGTAACGATTATAACACTTATGAAAATGATACAGTGTATGGGGTACCAAATTATAATATGCAATTAAATTCTAACAAACCATTTTTAAAAAATATGACAAGAATGCATAAAGTTCCATTTAAACTTTCCTTAGAAGAAGCATTGATACAAAAACAGTTTTTTGATTATTTATTAAATTATGCTAATAAAGGTAAAACAAATATCTATATTAGTAGTAATGAGAATGATACTAAAAGAATTTATTTTTTAGATAACACCGAAAAAATAAAAAAGGGATTTAATGGATTTTATCTTAAAACTAAAAAAGGTAAAGAATTAGAAATACATTATATGGATGTTGTTACTGATTATAAACAATATCTAAATCCTTTATTTGATTTTGAAAATATTATTGGGGCTTTAGATGATGAATGTTATCGAGAATATAAATATCGTAATGAAGTTGAAAAATTAATTAATAATATTTTGTTTTCTAAGTATTTAATTAATAATTATTTTACGGCTCCAGATGATATAAAAAGTATTAAAGCAGATAGTGTTTATAAAAAGAATCTCTTAACTTGTAGAAATGCAATCTTTGCTTGGACACGTGCTGGAAGACTTGATGATATTGGATACGTTTTACCAAAAGCAGCATTAGAGGTTATAATTAATTCGATTAGAAAGGAATATATAAAATCAGCTCAAAAGCAGTTAAATCTTTATTTTGCTTTAAATAAATATTTTAATAAACAGGAGAATGATATGGAAGGTATAAGAGAAAGCTTGCGAACTAAAATAAATAGTGAGCATCAAAATGTAATTGAAAATGATTTAGAGTATAGTTTTGCAGTTGGACAAATAATTTATTTTTTACAAACAAAAAGTAAAGCTAAAAAGAGAACACAAGACTTTATTAATCAATTTATTATTATAAGAAATGATGCAATATTAAAGAATAAATTAAGACAATTTTATCGGAGATATAATTATGAAATGACTATAGAGGATAAGCGCTTTAAAAATTTATATGGTATGGTTGAGCTATATCTAAATGTTGGAAAAATTGATCAAGGTATGTTATTAGCTGGATATTTAGGAGAAAATTTAATTTATGAAAAAGGAGAAAAAGAAAATGGATAAGAGAGTATATGGAGTAATTGGAATATCATCAATCATGGCAAACTGGAACGCTGATTTTTCTGGTTATCCAAAAAGTTTATCTGATGGGACGATTTTTGGTAGTGATAAGGCTTTAAAATATCCAATGAAAAAGATGTGGGATAATGAAGGTCAAAAAGTTTTATATATGAAATCAATGAAATTTTCACCACAGAAAGATGGCATTGTAACATTAGTACCTAATTCATTAAAAGAAAGATATGAAAAATTATTTGATGTTGATGATTTAGGAAAATGTAAAGATGCTAAAGAAGTATTGTCTAATTTAATGAGTGCAGTTGATGTTAAAAACTTTGGGGCTACATTTGCAGAAGCTAAAAATAATATCTCAATTACTGGTGCAGTTCAATTTGGACAGGGGATTAATAAATATAGTGAAAGCGTAGCTGAAGAACAACAAATCTTATCTCCATTTAGAGATGGAACAGATGAAAATGCAAAAAACTCAACTTTGGGAACAAAGATCGTTAGTAATGAAGCTCATTATTTCTATCCTTTTTCAATTAATCCTAGTGCTTATAAAGAGTTTGTAGCTTTAGAAGTTACAGATGGCTACACTGAAGATGACTATTTAAATTTTAAAAGAACTGCTTTAGTAGCAGCAACTTCTTTTTCAACAAATGCTAAAGAAGGATGTCAAAATGAATTTGCTTTATTTGTGGAAACCAAATCGGATACATATTTGCCAAATTTAAGTGAGTATATTAGTTTTGAAAAAACAGATGTTAATAAAATTAAAATTGAATGTAATATGTTAAATGAATTAGAAGATGTTTTAAATATTGAAATTTATTATAATCCTGAAACAACAGTTTTAGAATCAAATTTACCAAAAGCTAAAATTTATAACCTGATTACTAAAAAAGAGGTGTAATATATGCAGGCACTTAAATTTACTTTAAGTGGTAAAACAGCTTTTTTTAAGCGTCCGGAGGTCAATACATATTATTATTATACTTTTGGTAATATTCATAAAGTTGCATTATTAGGAATGTTTGGAGCAATTTTAGGTTATCATGGTTACAATAATACGATTGAATTACCAGAGTTTTATCAAAAATTAAAAGATATCAAAATATCTATTTTACCTCAAAATAAAAAGGGTTATTTTTCAAAGAAAATTCAATATTATAACAATTCAGTTGGTTATGCATCCAAAGAACAGGGTGGTAATTTAATCATAAAAGAACAATGGCTAGAAGATCCTTGCTGGAATATTATTGTTTTATTGGATAATGAAGAAGCAAATAAACTTGCTCAAGCTTTAATTAATCAAAAGTGTGTTTATATACCCTATTTAGGTAAAAATGATCATCCTGCTAATATTACTGATCCTGTAATTATTGATTTGGAGAAACGTAATATTGATGAAGAGTCTTTGGCCTGTTTATTTCCTAAGGGAGCTTTTGAAGAAGCTGAGGATATTGATATTGATTTTTATAAATATCAAGAAAGTTTACCAGTTGGATTAAATGAAAAAACTGGATTGTATGAGTATATGACATTTATTCATACTAATCTTTATATGGATGAAGGCAGTGTATACAGTTTTGATGAAAAAAACATTGTATTTTATTAACCCGCTATTAAGCGGGTTTTATTGAAGGGAGGATATTATGGATATAGATAAATATTTAGTTTCATTAGAAAAAATAATAATTAATATTAATCAGTGCTATGGGCATAGAAGTGATGGTTATCAAGAAACGATTAATGAACATATTCAATTATGCACAAAATATTTAAAAGAAATATTTAAATTAAAGAAATTGGATTCGATTTTAAAATCTTTTAACATTTCTTTAGGAGAAGGGGTATCAGATGAAGGGAAAGAAATGTTTAATGAGTTGTTTTTTAACACAATTACCTTTCATGATACAGGAAAAATAAATCCTTTCTTCCAAAGTGAAAAAATGGCCAATCTAGTAATTAATTATTTAAATCCACCTAAAAATTTAGAATCTGATCATTCAAAATTATCAGCATACATGTATTTAGGTTATTATTTAAATAAACTAGATGGATTTAAGAAAAGTGATTATAAAATATTAAAAACAATTGTCTATATAAATGCCTTTGTAATTTCTAGACATCATAGTAAGATTAATGATTTTAGAACACGCTTTATTGATAATTTTGATAGTGACGATGAATTAGAAAAAAGGATTATTGATTGGGTTAATGATGATGAATTTGTAAAATTGTTTAAAGATGATTTTAGTTTTACACCTTTAAAGCAAAAAGGGTGTGAAAATTTATTTAAAAAATTAAAAAAACAAAGTATTAATAAACAAATTAATTTATATGTTTATGTTAGATTTTTATATTCACTTCTAGTTTCTTGTGATTATTATGCAACAAGTGAATTTTATGGTGATAATAGAAACAATGTAATGCTTAAAGATGCTGATTTTAGTGAAATTATTAAATTATATAATAATAGTGAATTAATTACTAAGATTAGAAAAAATGATATTGGAAAAGAAAAAATTAATGGATTAAGAAGAAAGATATTTTTAGAAGCAGAAAGAAATTTAATAGAAAATATTGATAAGAATATTTTCTATTTAGAGGCCCCAACAGGTAGCGGTAAAAGTAATACAGCATTAAATTTAAGTTTACGTCTAGTTGAGAATAATGATAATTTGAATAAGATAGTATATGTATATCCTTTTAATACATTAGTAGAACAAAATCTAGCATCATTAAAAAAGATTTTTGGTAATAGCAAAATTATGAATAATATTGCTGTTGTTAACTCAAATACACCGTTTAAAACAGATGAAAACTTTTCAGATGAATATCAAAAAGCATTATTAGATCGTCAATTTCTAACTTATCCTATTATTCTAACGACCCATGTAAGTTTATTTGATACTTTTTTTGGAAATAACCGAGAATCAGCGTTCGGCCTATGCCAATATGCTAATTCAGTAATAGTTTTAGATGAAATCCAAAATTATCGAATTGAAATATGGAATGAGATAATCATTTTCTTAAAAGAATTTGCTAAGATTCTTAATCTAAAAATAATTATCATGTCAGCAACATTACCAGATTTAGAATTACTTACAGATGATCGTAGTAATTCAGTTTCATTAATAACAAATCCTCAAGAATATTTTTTAAATCCAATTTTTAAAGATCGAGTAAAAACAGACTATAGTCTAATGCATGTAGAAAATACTGAAGAAGCTTTACTGAATCATGTTTTAGAGATGAATAAGTTAAAGAAAAAAATAATGATTGAATTCATTGTTAGAAAAAGTGCAGAAAAGTTCTATCGTCAATTAAAAGAGATAGAATTAGATTGTGAAGTTTTATTTATTAGTGGTTTTGATAGTGTATTAGAAAGAGAAAAAATTATTGAAACTGTTAAAACCTCAAAACATCTTATTTTGGTAGCAACTCAAGTAATTGAAGCAGGTGTGGATATTGATATGGATATTGGTTATAAAGATATATCTAAACTTGATAGTGAAGAACAGTTTATGGGAAGAATAAATCGCTCATGTAAAGAAGATGGAAAAGGAATAGTATATTTCTTTAATTTGAATAAAGCAACCAATATTTATAAGGAAGATGATCGTGTTGTACAGAAAAATTTAACATTGTTTAATGATGATATGAAAGAAGTATTGTTGGAAAAGAACTTTAATTATTATTATCAAAAACTTCTTATGACTCTAGCAAATAGAGCTAAAAAGTCTGAAGAAAAGAATGTTGCCAATTTTTTTAGAGATTATGTTGCTTGTTTAGATTACAATGCAGTGAGTAAACGAATGGAATTAATTTTGGATACTAGAGATAGAGTAACGATATTTTTAGGAAGAACTGTAACTGATATTGATGGTAATGAATTTGATGGTAAAGCTATTTGGAATGGATATGTAGATTTATTGAAGAATAATGAAATGGATTATGCCAAAAAAGTATATGAGTTATCAGTGGTTAAAAGTATGATGAATTATTTTATGTACCAAGTTATTAAAAAAAATCAATTTGATTTCAAAGAACAGATTGGAGATATTTATTATATTGAAAATGGTGATGATTATATTTTAGATGGTAAATTGAATACAGCCCTTTTTGAAACTGAGGATGAGTTATTTAGGTAGTGTCAAATAAGTTATGAAAAAATTTCATTTTTTCATAACTAGAATTCCATAGTTGATTCTATGTAGTAATCAAGAGCTTCATCAAGCAGGATATTCCATTTATTTGGCATATT